>Ga0114974_10002973_pt1 | contig 12920 bp, 17 predicted proteins | sample S_130206_EF_Meta_FD_87318 | JGI IMG/M metagenome (GOLD analysis project Ga0114974, IMG submission 87318) | Freshwater microbial communities from Lake Simoncouche, Canada to study carbon cycling - S_130206_EF_MetaG | ecosystem: Environmental > Aquatic > Freshwater > Lake | place: Lake...
CAGTAGCAAAGGTAACAGTTACCACGCACTTGAAAAGTGCGAAGGTGTAAAAGACCGATATCGCGTTTTTTGTATAATTTAGCATTTTTGCACTCAATAAATGTATTCAAATATATATATTTATTTAATGCGTTAAAACACTTAAATAAATGTTATTATAGTAGTGTATAACCAACGTTAACAAACTCACATCTCGTCATCATGCCTAAGATCTCCAAATCCGATTCTACCGTCGTTGCCGCCGCCACGGCTCCTGTAAAAGCCGTTGCCGCGACCAAAGCCCCCAAGGTTGCTGCCGCCGCCACCACCACCACTGCACCCGCGACCAAGGCCCCTAAGGTTGCTGCCGCCGCAGAACCTTCTTCGGCTGAACAACCCCCCAAGAAAAAGACCAAGAGTGCAAACGCCTCTGCGCCTGTTGCTGCCGCCGTCGCACCAGTGGTCGCCGCCACTGACGACTCCGCTGTCGCCGTCGATGCTAATGCAACCATCAATACCGACTTTAGCGAGTTTTTGACCAAGTTGCAACTAGTCAGCTCGATGTTGTCGTCGTTGAAGACTGACTTTCGCTCGCTCGAAAAGAAGTCGACCCGCGAACTCAAGTCCGCCTCTAAGGCTGGCGCCAAGCGCAAGCGCAAGACCGGCAACCGTTCCCCCAGCGGTTTTGTCAAGCCTACGCTTATCAGCGCCGATTTAGCCACCTTTCTTGGCAAGCCGGCCGGTTCTGAAATGGCCCGCACGGAAGTCACCCGCGAGATCAACAAGTACATCCGCGAAAATGAGCTGCAAGACAAGGCTAATGGTCGCAAGATCAATGCCGATGTCAAGCTCGCCGCGCTTCTCAAGATCGACACGACCAAGGAGGAACTCACCTACTTTAACCTGCAGCGCTACATGAGCCCCCACTTTGCCAAAAAGGATGTGGCGGCGGTCGCACCTGTTGTCGCAAGTGCTTAAATAATAATAATAATAATACCTTTTTTATAAAACATAAAACAATTTAAATAAATATTTATATTAAATGACCAAAATAATAATTTTTAATGGAAAATTATTATTAGTTTCTTTCTACTAAAGTCGGCGTTTTAAATGTGCGAAGGTGTAAAAAAATGGCAAATCGTTTTTGTATGATGAATGCAACGAATATTTTTATTTATTATTTAAGCCTAATAATAAATAACATATTAAATATTATTTTGTTTCTTTTAAAAACCCACTTAAAGACAGCCCACTATAGTATAGTATTCTAGTAAAACAGATTTTACCATCAACTCTACTCGCTAAAAAATGACTTCCATGAACCCAGATATTATCAACGCCGTCGACCTCGTTGTCGAACGCGACATCAAATATACCAAACCCAAGATCAACAAAAGTGGCGGCAAAAGCATCAACATCCTCAACGGCACTGTTGGTAAACCCATCAATCTCATGTTGGCGACACCACTCATGCTAACTTGGGGCATCAATGATTTCACGGATGAAGCCACGGGCAAACGCACTTACGACATGTCCTTACAATTTCCGCAAGAGGAATTTCGCACTGAAGCCACCGACAAATTCTTGAAAGCCATGAACGATTTTCAGGATAAGATCAAAGCCGACGCCATCATTAACTCGAAAGAGTGGATGAACAAAGGCAAACTAACCCCGGAAGTCGTGGACGCGCTCTTTAATCCGATGCTAAAATACAGCAAAGATCCCGCCACAGGCGAACCCAATTTGAGCAAGTCGCCGTCGTTGCGCATCAAGGTCGACTACTGGAAAGAAGCGTTCACTTGCGAGATTTACGGCACGGATGGTCGTCTGCTCTTTCCTCTTGAAGGATCCGCGGCCACCCCGTCCGAACTTGTGCCCAAAGCTTGCGAAGTCGCCCTCGTAATTCAATGCGGTGGTCTCTGGTTCGCCAATGGCAAGTTTGGTGTGACTTGGAAACTCGTGCAAGCGGTTGTAAAACCCAAAGCCTCTCTGAAAGGCAAATGTTTATTATCTTTTGATAATACACCCCCTACACCGGTTAAGCAACAGCAACAACAAAGTAAAACTGCAGTGCCGGCTGATCGTCCTATGGAAATTGTGGATGAAAGCGACGAAGAAGAACAAGAAACAAGTCAATCGGCTGCTACCAAAGTTGAAATAGAAGAAGAAGACGACGACGACAACATGGGCGCGCAAGATGTCCACGATGCGGCTGCAGTTCCTACTCCAACCCCGGCACAAGTCGCAGCTGAGGAGCCGCCCACCAAAGTCTTGAAAAAGATTGTTCGCAAAGCCCCGGCTAAAAACTAAAATACTTTATATTAAACTTAATAAATAAATATCTTACCCAAAATTTCGCCATGTCCAAAAATGTAATTTTTATTTAAGAAAATTACATTTTTTTGTTATAGTTGTTAAAGTTCGCCGTCAAACGTCGTATGCATGGTAAGAAACAGAATATAGTTTTCCAAATGGTAGATTGGCCGATAGTTGTTATTATAGTACTGCAAGAACCGAAAAGTTTGTTTTAGTACGGTCGACATATCTGCCGCCAACAACTTTTTGGCTTTTACCAACTTTTCCAAAATGTACCAAACGCATTCGAGGACATCCATATTATAAATGAAAATATCGTACAACATATCGCGCAACAACATATAATTGACGGGTTTGGTTGGCGGCAACAAGATTTCTTCCAAGATTTTGTCGCAAGTAACTTCATGTGGCCGCATCATTTGTTTTAAACCGGCGTGAATATTTTTCATATTACTGATATCGTTTAGTGCAACATCCTTTGTGACTTTTTGTTGTAAACATTTATTGTAGAGTAAACGCGATGGTCGTGGGACTTTGATCACTTGGCAGCAGTTGATTATATTGTCGGGAATGAAACTGAGTTCTTCGGTGATTAAAATGAATTTCAAATGGATCGACAAATGGTTGAAGGTTTGCATATAATTGTAAAATATATCCAACAATTCGCCGTGAATATCGTGAAAATATTTGCAGACAATAATGCCATGTTTGTCGTTTCTTGCCAAAACAATATCCAGAATATTATTGTAGACTTCATTGAACAACATTTTTGAATGGCAGCCGAGTAAAGACATGTCAATTTCAAAATGCACGTCGCTGATTTTGTAAAAGTAAATGTGTTTATTGTAATTGACGCTAAGTTTCTTTTCATATTTCAAGTCGGTCGGGCTATAGCGTTGAATGGCTGCCAACATTTGCGTGTATTTGCCAACACCTTTGGGCCCATAGAAAATCAAATTTTTAAAATCGGGAAAATGTGGCGGAAATGTGGCGTACAATTCCGTCAATTTCGGATGTAATGGCTGTTTGGCATGACTAGTTAAATAATCTTCAAAATGCGTTTCGTAAAATTTCATGATAAGTGCTAAAAACAAATTTTATTTTATTTTATTTTTTTATTTAAATAGTAAAGCGAGATTGTCTTTAATTTAAAAGTAAGTGGTCGATTTTAAAATAAAAAAAAATAATAAATTAAACTTTTATTAAATGGCAGCAAATACAAATCTTACGAATTGCCTTGTCGCCTTTTATGCGCGGTTGAAAACACATCCAGTGTTAGCGAGTCTCTGGATCGATCATTTAGAACAAGTCCAAACCGATTTAAATACAATTTTGGCGCAAGGCCATCTAGTTGAACAACTCATGGCAGCTGGTATATTTCCCGACATGGATCTTATGACTATTGCCGCGTACATGTCGTTTTGTTGTAACTTACCGAAACAATCTGATCATAAAAAACAACTTATTGGCGGTAGGAAACGCTTAAATACAATTTAAATAAAACAGGTAGTTGTAACCAAATCTTAATTTTACTGCTGCCAAATAAATGAACATTGTGTTACCTTTAGCTTCTTACTCGCCCAATCAAGTCTTTTTTCACGAGCAAGTGAAAAATACCGTCTTGGAAAATGGCAAATTTACGCGCATCATCTACTCAAACCCGTTATTTGCCCTTAACGGTATCTTTCTGACTTTTCATTTACAAGTGGCGCACGTCGATAAATTATTTAACAAATTTAAGTGCATGATTGATTTAAGCGATACAAAAAGTCAACTAATCCAACAACAAATTATCAAACTTGAACAAGAATTATTGTCCAAATGTGCCGCCTTAACCGGCAAAAACAAACTACCAATTTACCGACTGACAGAACAGTTGTGCGCGGGTCACGTTAAAGTGTTTAATTATAATAGTGGCGACTTTCACAACAATGATTTTGTTTTAAAAATCTACGGTATCTGGGAAAATGATTACGAATACGGCCTCACCTATAAAATAAATGGACCGTAAAAAAACAATCAACACAATCAAACAATCAAACAATCAAACAATTCATTACTTGGGGGTTAAGGGGCACTTATGCGCCCCGTGTTTAGCCATCTGTCGAGAAATACTTTAAAATTACATTCATAATTCCCGCCATGACAAAATTCATAAAGGAAATGAAAAAGACGGCAAACGATAAACGGTCGTTGCTTTTGCGCAATTCAAAACATTCGTTTGTGGGGCTGTCTAACGCACATCGTTCATCATATTTAATTTTACTATTTAAATACTTGAACAGCGCCATGAGTTGAAACACGATCAAGGTGGTTGTTGCATTCGAAAACATGTAAAATTCGGTCGCCACGGCGCCCTGATTAATGCGCTTATAATATGTCAAATTCATGACCATAATCCACGCCAAAATGATTAAGGTGACGAAGGTGGGAAACGAATAGCTGAGCACGCCTTTGAAGAAACTAAAATAACCTTTGGTCAAATTACCGACTTTATTCGCCCCTAAAGCAAATGTGATGACCATCGTGGAAAACAGGGCAACCACCACTACACCGTAACCCCACACGGTCGACGTAGCGCGACCACTGGTGCCATCTTGTGAAAAGTTGCCGCCGAAAAAAAGTTTAATTGCCACGCCAATAAAGGCAAATACAATCATATTATTTATTTCATATTCAGGATTACCCGGCATGCTGACCTTAATATAAATGTGTAAATATGTAAATCTTAACATGACGTGAGATAATTATTTTATTTTTAATTTTATTTCTTATGCATGCACAACCTTTTTTAGCCAAAAATATAATCTATTACCAGTATAACTGTTTAGAAGGATGTCGACCAGCTATATTTTAGGCCACAATAAACCCTTAATTAACCGCGAACAAAATTATGTACTAGATCGTAAACTGTTGTCAGTGCATTCTGAAGATCGCGACATTACCAAATTTCCAAACAGCAACACTTTTGAAATTATGTTGCCGGAAACTGTCATGAATGTGCAATCCTTGCGCCTAGTCCAAGCTACCTTTCCGAATAAATTTTATACATTTTCAAACGCGTACCAAAATACACAACTGCAATTCACAATTGGCGAATACACATTGACCATCCGGATATCAGAGGGCTCTTATACGGCTGGGCAATTGGCGTTGGAACTCACGGCAAAAATGAATGCCGCTCTCCCAATTAGTGAACTAGTGGATGGATCCTTCAATGTATTTCACGATGAAGTCAGCGACAAAATGTGGTTTGGCAATTCGGCCAAAGACTTTACGCTAAATTGTGATAAGCAGCTCTTTTATGAGAATAATTGTCCATCTCTGCCTTTAAATTGGGAAAATTATGCCAACTGGGGTTTACCCTACAATCTGGGTTTTCAAAAAGAAACATATACATCCTTATTTAATGCAGCTGGCGTCACATTTGACTATCTGTGTCCCGGCGCGGTGTGTCCGGGTGGTGCTGTTATAAGACATTACATTGTTGCACCGCAACCCTTTGTATTAAATAGCGAAACCGCAATCTACATGGAAGTTGACAAGTACAACAATTATGATGAACTGTATCCGTATAATCAGAGTACTAGAGCACCGCTCGACAATAACGCGTCAAATGGTCGCGTCAATGCCGCGTTTGCCAAAATCCCGGTGCAGTATAGCTTAGCCGCTGACATAAGCAATGATACGAGGTGCCGTTTTTTACAAAATTTAGTGCAATATGATCCGCCCATTGAACGCATCGCGCGTTTGAAATTCAAGTTTCGTTTTCATGATGGCCGGCTCGTGGATTTTCAGAATAAAAATTTTGATTTTAGTCTCGAATTCAATTGTTTGAAAAATGAAATTGCCAAAGTATTAAATGTCCGAATCCCGGTTACCTATATTTTATAGTGTTTTTTTTTTCTTCGTAAGGTACGGTACAAAAGTTAATTGTTTAAATCCTTTTTCATAATTATTATTTCATAATTATTATCCTACGTGCGATAAAATGTGTGATAATGACGAAGATCGGACTGAAGTAATGGATCGACTATTAGACGTGTTGGCGAGCCTAAAAGGTCTTATAATTTAAAACACCATTTGTTTACGCATGTTGTGCACGAGATTTTACATTTCATGGCAGGTGTTATAGGTGACGGTGTTAGTAATGATGGTTCTAATATTTTTTCAGGAATAATTTTGGGTTCCTTTGTGATTAATGGTGCCCGCAACATAATGAATTGAATTAGAATAACTATTGTAATATACTGTTTTATTTATTTTTATGTATTTTTATTTATTTTTCACTTAATAGGCATGACGACTGAAATTAATTACGCGTCCCTCCTTACCGTCTTGAACCAGAATTTTACTTTGGAACAAGCCTTTAAAGTTTCGCATGAAATGCTTCTTGACAATGAATTGGCGTTTATGCGGAACAAAATTACCAAATATAACCTGGAATTGATGCAAATGTATATTAAAAGTTAATTTAAATATTAGCCGATATAATAAATTAACATTCTTATTGTTTTACCATTTTTTTAATTTAACGAAGTTAACATTTAAATTAAAAAAATGTTTTTTCAACACCACTTGTGGGCACCGTTTCTTGGCATCGTCGCCTACTTGTCGTTTCCTACAACGATAAAACTCGATGCTGACTTTTTAAAACAAATGTCGATTATCCACAATACCATGTTAATCCTCTTTAGCGCATGGACGTTTGTGGGTTTAGTATTATTGGTTTTACAACACGGTGTTGTATTCTTGCCAAATTTCTATTTCCAAATACCGCAATTTAAACAGATTATTTATCTCTTTTACGTGTCGAAATATTATGAATTTTTCGACACGTTCCTCCTCTATTTTCAAGGCAAACCAGCCAGTTTTTTACAAAAGTTTCATCATGTCGGCGCGGTCCTCTGCTGGCATCTGTGCTATACGTATAAAGTGGATGCAGTCTGGATGCCGTCGTTATGGAACGCGTTTGTGCACACGATCATGTACACGTACTATTTAGGCTGTTTATTGAAATGGTCAATCCTAAGTCCAATGACGCCCTGGCGTAACCGCATTAAACGCCTGATTACGCGGCTGCAACTCTTGCAATTTTTTGTACAATTTGCAGTGGTCTACTTTTACTTGCCGCCCAATGAAACATGGTGTAACTTTGCCATCATTCTGTTTGTGGCCGCTTATGGTATTACGCTAATTTATTTATTTATGCAATTTTATTGCAAGACGTACTCTAAGAATTAAATAAATTAATTAATAAATTAATTAATAAATTAATTAATAAATTAATACTGGACATCATAATACGTCTTAAACCAGGTTTCTAATAAATTGGCGTCACATGTTAAGTAGTCGGTAGGCATGGTCGAGGGAAACTTTAAGAATTTGGGTTTCGTTTTGCCAGCAGCTTTTTGCCAATAAATGTAGTCGCCGTGCGGACCTTTTCTAATAGAGGCCTCTGACGTGATTTGCCGCAAAATATTGGTGTTATTACCACCAGTCGCATTTGTCGCGTCAAATAAACTGACCACATCCGCCAACTCGAGATCCTTTAAGTCCTTTTTCAAACTTAATAATAAAGGTTTGACGCTTTTGTTTTTTGAATTCCAACACACATATGGTCCAAATTTGCCTTTTGTATGTAATGTGACGGGTAATTTCTGGTGCAAGCCCAAGTAGCGGTCATCGGCATGAGCCATATTTATTTTTTATATTTTTATATTTTTATATTTTTATAATATTACATAATTTTATATAACAGATGACGCATCAAAGAGGTGATTTAAGCAAGCAATTAGATAATGCCTATGAAAACGCGTCAGATGCTGAAATTTATACGATTGGGCCTATAGTAGAAAAATTATTAGGATATAATTCATTTTTTGATTGTCATATTACCAATTCTGTAAATCCAAGAGATCAACAGTCTAATGAACAATGTATTCAAGCTTTTATTAGAGATTTACCTGCGTTTTTAAAAGATTATGAAGAATTAAATAAACTGAATAAAACAACTGACCCAAATCCATTTGCTTTTCACACATGCTCCACAATAGCTCTCTGTGCAAAAAAGATTATATATACACAAATGTTGAAAATATCAACGAAACTTATTAACCATTTGAAAACCAATACAGCTTTATTAAAGACTCTTCAATTTAATTTTCCAAGGATTGTTGAAGAACATGTAAAAGAAGAGGACTGGTTCAAAAAGGAAAACGAACTTGCTCAAAATTACGCTAATTCAGGCCCTTATAATCCGCAAAAAATTGGTGGAAAGAAACACAAGAAACGCAAGACGAGACAAAAGAAACGCCAATCACATAAGAAATTTAGAAAAACACTTAAACGTCGCGCCTTTAATTAATGTTGGCATTTAATTGGGCCGCTTTATATTCTTTCCACGAAATGTTTTTCGGTTCGTTAGTAACTGTTTTCTCATCTAAACCATCATCCAACTTCTTCGCCTTTAGTAAAGCGCCGTCAATATAAATCTTTTTCATGAGGAGACCTACTTCATAGGCACCGGTGTGCTGATCGAGTTGCCCTTCTTCAATATTTTGCAAAACAGTCAACAGTTGCGCCAAAATATCCAAATTCATTTCATCTTTCTTCACCTTATTGAAAATGTCAGTATAATTGTTAAATAGCCAATTGCATTGCGCCACACACATATCATCATAACCGGCTAAAGACGCGTACCGTTTCCGTAAATTAACTAACCGTTGCACATCGGCGGCGATCTTGCCGCTATGTTTTTTCTCGCGGATCTCAGTTGTGCAATCTTGCACTTGATTGGCGTCAATCATTTTGTTCAATTGAATGCGGTCCATGATATAAAGTTTTTTTTAAAAAAAATTTAAACACTGTATGTAATTGCCAACAGATTTAATTTTAGGAATTTTCAACGTACCATATTTATATACCATAAATATATACCATAAATATATACCATATTTATATACCATATTTATATAGCCTTATATGACTAAAACATCATCTTCGTTCTCATCTAGTTATTTTGTAGTTATCCTAAAATGGTTGGCTTTGCCCGCCCTCATAGCCTTGGTCGCGGTTTTCTTTCTTTTAGGCAACAACAAGAAAGGATCCTCTTGTACAAATTGTAATTGTAACAGGAGCAGGGAAGGAATGGAGACTGGCAGTGATGGGGTTAATACTGGTGATCCTGGAAAAGCCGGCTCGGCGAATTTGGCCGCAAAAAAGAACGGCGGCATCGTGCCGTACGTACAACAGGACAACGGCGGTGGCTCGCCAAATCAGCAAGCGTATCGTTTACAACAGCAACAACAGGCGGAACAAAACAACAATAATATATCGTTGTCGGACAAGAAATAAAATTTTATATTGCTATACTATAATACTATTTACGCATTAGCATGATGCCATTTGCTTTTCATCGAGCCATACCTTTCCGGTCTGCTTTGCTTTTACCGCCATTTCTACAAAATCGTATTGTAAAACTGCTCTTATTGTTACTCTTATTGTGGGGTTTTTTTCATTTGTCCGGGAATTTAATTGTAGAAGGACTAGCCACAAAAGAAGGAAATGATAATATAGATTCTGAAAAAACAGTAAAAGCAAGTGATGGTAAAGAAGAAGCACCCAAAAAATTGGTCGTGCCGTCATTCCGTGGCAGTGCTATGGACGGCGCAAATAACGCCAATACCGCGAGTCAACAGTCAAATAGCAACAGCGTGCAAGCTATTGAAAATTCCAAGAACGATCACTACGCTACTGACAGTTAAAACCAATAAATTATTATGCCGACCAATAAATTATTATGCACACCAATAAATTATTATGCCGACCAATAAAACATAAAGTTCATTTTAATATAATCTACTCATATGTTAATATCAAACTTTACTCAGAGCAATGGCCTCGTCTGATGTCACTATTAGTGTCTTGATCGTTTGTACCTTTATATTTCTCTACATGTTCAACTTTTTTGTCGTCGGCTTCAAGCAAATTAAGGACAACTGGCCGATTTATCGGTGCAATCCCGTCGTCATGCCGTTTGCCGCCTTATTCGGTTTCAACGCCGGCGAAAATTTTGCCTTTTGTATCCAAAACATGCAGTCAGCCTTTATGGGCGAACTCCTCAAACCCGTCAATTACAACATGGGCGCGCTCAACAGTGTCGGCGGCGGTTTAAGCGGAAATGTGACCGGCATCCAAGCCATGTTTGACAAGATCCGCAATTCCGTCTCCGGCGCCTTAAAAGCGGTGTTTGGTATTTTCCTCAACATGATGATTGAAATGCAGCGGATCATGATCAACTTGAAAGATTTGATGGGCAAAATGATGGGAGTCATGTCGGCGTCGTTATATGCTATGAATGGTTCTATGATGGCGATGAATAGTATGTGGGACGGCCCACCAGGAGAAATGGTGCGGTTACTGTGTTTCGATCCCGGTACCTTAGTCGATGTATTTGTAAACAATAAATATGATAAAATAAAAATGAAAGACTTGCCATTAAACGCAATTTTACGAAATGGCACGCGAGTATGTGCCGTCATGCACATTAGTAATCTGGATAATAGTGGCGCACAAGTTGAAAAAGTGTACAAATTACCTTATTACCAACATAAAACAAATCAAATAGATGATCAGCATATTTTCGTGTCGGGCAGTCATTTGGTTTACTCATATGACAAAAAGCAGTTTGTACCAGTCCATTCTATCACTGTTGCGCAAGAAACAGATAAAGTTTGTCCGACCTTTACGTGTTTGATTACGAATGACCACACGATTCCGATTGGCGATTGGCTATTTCATGACTGGGAAGATAACCAAGGGTCACCTGCAAAAAGTGTGTAACGGCTTAACCAACCAACCAACAATATAATAGTGTAAATTGTCCGACAAAAATATTAGCATATACTAACTAATACAATTTATTAAATATTAAATGGAGGCCACGGCCGACGATATTTCTGAACGCCTCAATCGGGTTTATAATGTGAAAGGTTATATGGACAAATATGGTTTAGACGTGTGGCTCACCATTTTACTGGTCCTTATTTTCTTTCTGGTCATCACCTATTTTTCCATAAAAAATAAATTAGAACCTATAAAGGCCGACTGGATCAACCAAAAATGCAATCCGGCGGTTTTACCGTTTGCCGGGCTAATTAACGCGCCAAAAGGCATGTCAGGCCTGGAATTTACCGCGCAGAATTTCAGCGGATGTATACAGCAAACCTTGGTCTATGTGGCCGACGCGTTTATGGCCCCAATCTATTACACCATGACTATTTTGAATGGATTGTACCGGGATTTAATTATCGCGATGGGTTCGGTGCGCGCCTTCTTTGATAAGATCCGCACCACGGTGGCCGATATCACAAAAGAACTGTTTGGTCGTTTACTCAATTTAACCATTCCACTCATGGCCATGCAAGTGAAAATGCGTACCGTGTTTAGCCAAGTGGTTGGGGCATTAACGGGGACATTTTATGTTTTATTGGGCAGTTTTCAGACGATGAAGTCACTCTTTATGAACATATTTAACTTATTGGTCGGCATTCTGATTATGTTGGCTATTACGATTATTGCGCTGTTTATATTGAGTTATGTCCCTATTATCGGTTTGTTCTCGTTACCGGCATTATTCGTAACCTTGGCCGCGTTTATCATGATTGCCATCGTTGTCATTATTATTTCCTTATTTTTGTTGGACGCCTTGAAAATGTCAACGGGTGGGATTCCCAGAGCGCCGACCGGCTGCTTTGCACCAGATACGCCAATAGATTTATTAAATAATGTAAAAAAACCTATCAAAGATATTGTCAACGGTGACCTGTTACGAGATGGCGCCGTAGTAACTGGCGTGATTCAATATGATGCAACCGTCCAACAAATGTATTTACTGGACGGCCGCGTACAAGTGACGGGCGAACACCGCGTTTACCTCACTGATGTCGGCTGGATTAAAGTAAAAGATCATCCCGCCAGTACGCTGGTAACCGATTATGTGGACCCTTTTGTATATTGTTTATTGACGGAGAGCAAGGTGTTTACGGTAACCGTAGATGATCAGAAGCCCACCATCATATTCTCTGACTGGGACGACATGGACGACGCTAACTACCAAAAACTAAAACGCAATTGTCTACAATTGCCGGCCGATTTTGACGGTTTAGCACATGTGCACCAACATTTAGACGGCGGTCTTCTCGCAACAACAAAAGTTGTAAAATTGGATAACGACGACCAGCAAAAGGTTTTAGTGAATATAGCGGACATAAAGGTTGGCGACTCTCTGTTTGACTCGGAACAAGTAGTTCGCGTTCTAGGCATTGTGCAGATTTTAGCGACCGATCTGCCCATCGTGAAATATAGGAGTAATGGTTTGATTGGCAGCCGTAATTTACTTTTTTTAACCGATTTAGGCGTAGTTACCAATACTCTGGACTTTCCGGAAGAAACATTTGATATGTACATGGATGAAAATGTAGACCAATTGTTTCATTTACTGACAAGTAGTGGCTATTTTACGGTCGCTTTAACGAACGAAGAAATGGTCTTATTAGGCGATTATAATACCGGTCTCGACAAATATTTAGTCTAATTATTTTTTTTATTTCAAAATGATGTAA
>Ga0114974_10002974_pt1 | contig 12919 bp, 11 predicted proteins | sample S_130206_EF_Meta_FD_87318 | JGI IMG/M metagenome (GOLD analysis project Ga0114974, IMG submission 87318) | Freshwater microbial communities from Lake Simoncouche, Canada to study carbon cycling - S_130206_EF_MetaG | ecosystem: Environmental > Aquatic > Freshwater > Lake | place: Lake...
CAAGCGATTTGGCAACCCGGCCGGTTCGACCGCAGTCTCATCGTATGAACAAAGGGCAGATTGATGCTCAAGCCGGGACACAGACTCGATATTGAGGGGCTTCGCGCGATCGTGCACCACCGTAACCAGCGGCAAAATGCCTGTCCAGTGGGACTACGGCCACCTGACTTTAGACGGTGCGCTCGCGGTCGTTGCGGCTATGCGTCAGGCCCGTCTTTTTTAACATCTTGGAGCATCTCATGACAAGCCAAGCCTCCCTCCTCCGCCCCCCCACACCCGTGCGGCGCCATTGGCCGACCTGGTTGCTTGCTTTGATGACCTCCGTGTCTGCGGTTAGTGGAACGCTTGCCCCTGACAACCGACCGGGTCAAGGCAATTCCGAGTACTCTATCGGCAGCTACTACTACCCGGGCTGGAAGGCTGACACTGCGGTCAATCCGCCGCGCCAGCCCTGGGACAGGATCAAGGCCTACCCGGAGCGCGAACCACTGCTGGGTTGGTATGCCGAGGGCAACATCGATGTGATGGACCAACAGCTGAGGTGGATGCATGACTACGGTCTAGAGTTCGTGGTGTTCGACTGGTATTGGACGTCTAACCGCCCGCGCCAGCAGCACGCGCTGGATGCGTACATGCAGTCCAGCAACAAGAAGCTGGTGAAGTTCTCCATCCTGTGGGCCAACCACGAGAACTACCCGAAGGGCGACAAGGACTTCAGGGACGTCGTGCAGTATTGGGTCGACAACTTCCTGAAAGACCCGCAGTACCAGCGCATAGATGGCTTGCCGGTGGTCCACATTTTCAGCCCGGAGATGCTGGAAAAGAAGGCCCAGGCCTTTGGCTCGTCCACGCCGCAGCTTCTGGCTGCGGCCAACGAGGTTGCGCGCAAAGCCGGGTTGCCTGGTATTTACTTCACCGCCGGTACACCCGCAAGCGCATTTGCCAGCAACGATGCGCGCACGTATGGCTACCGGGCGCTGACCGCCTACAACTATGGGCTGGGGCACAGTTTCGAGGAGCGCGACCAGGCTTATCGGAAGCAATGGAAAAGCCTGTTGAACGACGCGCAGCTTCCCTACATGCCGGCCATGACCTCGGGCTGGGACAAGCGTGCTTGGGGTGGCACCACCAAGGACCCCAGGCGCGACCTGGCAGTGAGCACACCCGATTCATTCGAAGCCCATCTGCGTGCGGCCAAGGCGACGATGGACCAATACCCGGACAAGACGCTGCGCACCGGCATCATCTGCTGCTGGAACGAATACGGGGAAGGCTCCTACATCGAGCCGACCAAGGCCTTCGGCATGCAGTACCTCGAACGCGTTAAGAAGGTCTTCGCTCCTTAGCAAATCCGGCGGTCAAGATCGCGCCCGCCTCCACAGGCTCCCTTGGGCCGCGATGCGAAGAAGCGCGATAGGTGCACTGCCTCCCTTCAGGCTATTCCTAGGCTTACTTCTTTAGCTTATCCAATCAATTGGATGAAATGACAGAGGACAAGGCTTGTCGAGTTCTATCTTGATAATAGGTTTAAGAGCGATCAAACTATGGAAAATCACCGCTGGAATTAGATGCCTAGCGTGGTTTTTGAAGGAGCTTCCCCTATCAACCCGCAGCTAGGACGCACTGTCTGCTGCTCATCTAAGGAAATACCATGATCTTAACTTTTCGCAGACTGATTGGAATGTTGTTGCTGGCTGCAACGGCGACTTGGGCCCAGGCAGGTGTCGCGTACACCTTCGACACCGGAGCACAGGGATTCACTGCGGCGCCAGGTGGCGTGCTGGCGTGGAGCAGTCAGGGTGGGGTTGGCAACAGTGGCTACATCTCCATTGCCGATTACACGCCCGGCGAAACCTACCCGATCGCACCCGCGTCGGGAAACCTAAGTTCGCTGTTCGGCGGCATGCTGTCTTTCGACTACAACGCCTTAGACCACCGCGTCAGCAACGCATATCAAGCCTATGACCGCTTCGGTACGATCACCATTTTTTCGGGCCCTTCATTTGTCACGGCCGACGTGATTGACCCCATCGCCAGCGACCTCAGCGGCACCGGTTGGCATTCTGCGAACTATCGCTTGACCGAGGCATTCTGGAGTGGCAATGCTTCGCTGGCGTCGGTCCTGGATGATGTTACGGCCATTCAGATCGTCACCGAGTACAACACCACAATCATTTGGCCAGACGAAGTGGTCGGCCTTGACAACTTTAGGCTCAGTGCGGAAGTGCCTGAGCCGATGTCTCTGTCGCTGGCCTTGGTTGCTCTAGCGGGTCTTGGTCTGAGTTCGCGTCGCAGAAAAGCCAGCGCGAGTTGAGTTAGTTCCGTGACGACCCTGCGGAGCGCTCGTCACGGGATTCCACCAGACACCGTCCGGTGTCAGTGCAGCTAGTGCTAGATTGTGGGAATTGACGAAATAGCTTGGCGCGCGGCGGATGCGTAGCAGGCCCGATGCCGTATTTTTCGCCGACAATGTACCCTGGAGACCTTCCAGGGATACAACAACATGACGATCCTCGTCACCGGCGGCGCCGGCTTCATTGGCAGTAACTTCGTGCTCGACTGGCTGGCCGGCTCGCAGGAGCGGGTCGTCAACCTCGACAAGCTGACCTACGCCGGCAATCTGCAAAACCTGGCGTCGATTGCCGGCGACGCCCGCCATGTGTTTGTGCATGGAGACTTCGGTGACGCCGCGATGGTGGACGCCCTGCTTGCGCAGCACCGGGTTCGCGCGGTTGTGAACTTCGCCGCCGAATCGCATGTGGACCGCTCGATCCACGGCCCGGGCGAATTCATCCAGACGAATATCGTCGGTTCCTTCAACCTGCTGGAGTCGGTGCGCGCTTATTGGGGTCGCCTTGATGGGCCAGCCCGGGCGGCATTCCGGCTGCTGCATGTATCGACCGACGAGGTCTATGGCTCGCTCGCCAAAGACGAGTCGGCTTTTACCGAGATGCACCGCTATGAGCCCAACAGCCCCTATTCGGCGTCGAAGGCGGCAAGCGACCACCTGGTGCGGGCCTACCACCACACCTACGGGCTACCGGTTCTCACAACCAACTGCTCCAACAACTATGGACCCTTGCATTTTCCGGAAAAGCTTATTCCTCTCATGATCGTCAACGCACTCGCCGGCAAGGCCCTGCCGGTGTACGGTGACGGACAGCAGATACGCGACTGGCTCTATGTCACGGACCATTGCAGCGCGATCAGGCGGGTACTGGATGCGGGCCGCGTGGGCGAGACCTACAACATTGGTGGCTGGAACGAAATGCCAAACCTCGCGATAGTGCATCGGGTCTGCGCCCTGCTCGACGAGCTCAGGCCGCGCGCCGACGCCAAGCCTTATGCCGCCCAGATCAGTTTTGTGAGCGACCGGCCCGGGCACGACCGGCGCTACGCGATCGACGCGCGCAAGATCGAACAGGAGCTGGGTTGGAAACCCGCTGAGACCTTCGAGACGGGCATCCGCAAGACAGTGCAGTGGTACCTGGACCACCAGGATTGGGTCGCGAATGTGCAAAGCGGCGGCTACCGCGACTGGGTCGCCCGACAGTACGGAACGGCGGACCGCGCATGAAGATCCTGCTGTTCGGGCGCGGCGGTCAGGTAGGTTGGGAACTGCAGCGCAGCCTGTCGGTGCTGGGCGAGTTGGTGGCGCTGGACTTTGACGCCGCCGCCAATCCGGGCCAGCTGTGCGGCGACTTCGCCAACCCCGAAGGCCTGGCCGCAACGGTGCGTCAGATCGCACCCGACCTGATCGTCAACGCAGCGGCCCACACCGCGGTCGACAAGGCCGAGAGCGAACCCGGGTTCGCCCACACGCTCAATGCATCGGCACCCGCCGTCCTGGCCGCGGAAGCCACGCGCATGGGCGCCTGGCTGCTGCACTACTCGACCGACTATGTTTTTGACGGCAGCGGAAGCAGACCCTGGCGCGAGGACGACGCAACCGGCCCGCTGAGCGTCTATGGCAGAACCAAGCTTGAGGGAGAAATAGCAGTGGCTGCGTGCCCGCGGCACATCATTCTTAGAACCAGCTGGGTCTATGCGGCGCGCGGCGGGAACTTCGCCAAGACCATGCTGCGGCTGGCACAGGAGCGCGACAGCCTGTCGGTCATCAACGATCAGTTTGGCGCGCCCACATCGGCCGAACTGCTCGCAGACGTCAGCGCGCACGCGCTGCGTGCAGCCTGTCAGCAGCCGCAACTCGCAGGCATCTACCACTGTGTTGCGGGCGGCGAGACCAGCTGGCACGCCTACGCTGGCTATGTGCTGGGACAAGCGCAGGCGCTGGGCTGGAAGCTCAAGGCAGGGCCTGCCCAGGTGGCGCCGCTGCCCACCTCCGCCTACCCGACCCCTGCGCGCAGGCCATTGAACTCGCGACTCGACACCCGCAAACTGCAGTCGGCATTCGGGCTGCAACTGCCTCACTGGCAGGTCCACGCACGGCGCATGCTCGAAGAGATCGCACCGGGGCAGCACAATGCCAACCACACCACGGCCCTTAGGACCTAGGGCGACCAAAAACTGCCTCCGTCGAGGGCGATGAGCTGCCCGACAATAGCCACCATGACAAGCAAACCATCCCCAATCGCTTCCCCGGAAACGCCCAAGCGCAAGGGCATCATCCTGGCCGGCGGGTCGGGCTCGCGCCTATATCCCGCGACCCAGGCCGTGAGCAAGCAACTGCTGCCGGTCTACGACAAGCCGATGATCTACTATCCGCTAAGCACCCTGCTGCTGGCAGGAATCCGCGAACTGCTGGTGATCTCCACACCCCAGGATACGCCACGCTTCGAACAGCTTCTGGGCGACGGCAGCCAATGGGGAGTTCGCATCAGCTACGCGGTCCAGCCCTCGCCCGACGGGCTGGCGCAGGCCTTCTTGATCGGCGAGCGATTCCTGGGCGACGACCTGTCTGCCCTGGTGCTGGGCGACAACATTTTTTACGGCCACGACTTCGCCAAGCTGTTGCAGGCGGCCAACCGGCAGACGCGCGGGGCGACGGTCTTTGCCTACGGTGTGAACGATCCCGAGCGCTACGGCGTGGTCGAATTCAACGATGCCGGACGCGCCATCAGCCTGGAGGAAAAACCTTCGACACCCAAGTCGCGCTATGCGGTGACCGGGCTGTATTTCTACGACCGGCAGGTGGTCGAACTGGCCAAGCGGGTGAAGCCGTCGGCGCGCGGCGAGCTCGAGATCACCGATCTCAACCGCATGTATCTGGAGCAAGGAACGCTGGACGTCCAGACCATGGGCCGAGGCTATGCCTGGCTTGACACCGGCACGCACGAATCGATGCTGGAAGCGAGCCAATTCATCCACACCATCGAAAACCGCCAGGGCATGAAGGTCGCCGCGCCTGAAGAACTGGTCTGGCGCAACGGCTGGATCGACGATGCGCAGTTGCAAAGACTGGCGCAGCCCCTGGCCAAGTCGGGCTACGGCCAATATCTTCTGCGACTGCTGAGCGAGACCATATTCTGATGAAGATTACGCCGTGCCCCATACCCGATGTGCTGTTGATAGAGCCCCGACTATTCGGTGATGACCGGGGGTTCTTCTTCGAGAGCTTTAACCAGCGCGCCTTCAACCAGGCAACGGGTCTAGACCTGCAATTCGTGCAGGACAACCACTCGCGCTCGGCGCGCCATGTGTTGCGCGGCCTGCACTATCAGTTGGCCCAGCCACAGGGAAAGCTGGTGCGGGTGGTGAAAGGCGAGGTGTTTGACGTCGCCGTGGACATACGGCGTGGCTCACCGACCTTCGGCCACTGGGCCGGCGAGATTCTGTCGGCGACCAACAAGCGTCAGTTGTGGGTTCCGCCGGGCCTGGCGCACGGTTTTATGGTGCTCTCGGACAGCGCGGATTTTCTGTACAAGACCACCGACTACTACGCGCCAGAACACGAACGCTGCATCGCCTGGGACGACCCCTCGCTCGCCATCGCGTGGCCGGCGATTGACGGCACACCGCTGCTCTCGGTCAAGGACGCCAGGGCCCAGGCCTTCGCCAGCGCCGAACTGGCGCGCTAAATCCACGCAGGTGTCGGGTACGGCGCCAACTAATTGGCGTCGAGGCACTCAATTTCGCCACCCAGGGGCGATTGCGGCAGTACAGGCGCGTAGCTGGCTATAACCGGGGGCCTAGCCCCTGCGTTGAAAGAGCCACCTGATGAAATCCGTGTACCTGGTCGCCGGTGCGCGGCCCAACTTCATGAAGATCGCGCCGATTGTTCGCGCCATGCAGGCGCACGGCGGCATGGCCTTCAAGATAATCCACACCGGGCAGCATTACGACCGCGCGATGAACGGGATCTTCTTTGATGAGCTCGGCATACCCGCGCCCGACCTGTTCATGGCGGCGGGAGGCGGAAGCCACGCGCAACAAACAGCCAAGATCATGGTTGCCTTCGAGGAACTCTGCCTGGCCCAACGGCCAGCCGCCGTGCTGGTCGTTGGCGATGTGAACTCCACACTGGCATGCACGATCGTCGCCAAGAAGTTCGCCATACCGGTGGCGCATGTGGAAGCGGGGTTGCGCAGCGGCGACATGACGATGCCGGAGGAAATCAACCGACGGGTCACCGACAGCATCTCTGACTGGTTTTTCGTCACCGAGCCCAGTGGGGTTGCCCACCTGCGGCGCGAAGGCAAGCCAGAGTCCGCAATCCACTATGTGGGCCATGTGATGGTCGACAACCTGCTGTACCAATCCAAGAAGCTGGAGCAGGTGGATAGCAGCAGTTTCGAGACCAGCGCTTACAAGGCCGCCCACAGCGCTGAAGGGGCGCGCTACGGTGTGCTCACGCTGCACCGTCCGAGCAATGTGGATGACGCCATGACCATGGCGCGGCTGGGCGCTGCGCTGCGCCAGATAGCCGATAGACTGCCGCTGATCTTTCCGGTGCACCCCCGCACCCGCGCGAATCTGCGCCGGTTCGGCGTCGACCTCGGTCCCCACATCACTCTAGTGGGTCCGCTAGGCTATATGGAATTTCTCAACCTGTGGAAAGACGCAGCGCTGGTGCTGACGGACAGCGGGGGACTGCAGGAAGAAACCACTGCGCTGGGGGTTGCGTGCATCACGCTGCGCGACAACACCGAGCGGCCGGTCACGGTGGACGAGGGCAGCAATGTGCTGGCCGGTACCGATCCGGCAACGATCCTGAAACAGGCGCTCAAGGTGCTTGGCGGAGAAGCTAAGCAAGGCCGCAGACCGCAATTGTGGGACGGCAACGCTGCGGTGCGCATTGTCGAGGTACTGGCAGCGCACCTGGCAGTCGCCTGAGTCCGAATGGCAGGGGCTTGACGGGCATTATTTCTCGAATCACGGCTGACTTGCACGCGCATTGCTTGCAGACTGCCATGCAGCTGCGATGATCGCCGCGTGGCGCGCCCAAGGCGTGTACAAGAACCCGAGAACATCCTGCCACAGCGTCCTGCCGATGGCCAAACCCAACGAAACAACATGATTTTGGTGACCGGCGGAGCCGGCTATATTGGAAGCCACTGTTGTGTGGAACTGCTCAACGCCGGATACGAAATCACGGTGCTTGACAACTTCTGCAACAGCCAACGCGAGTCGCTGCAAAGGGTGCAGCGCATTGCCGGGCGCAGCCTAGAACTGGTCGACGCCGACATCCGAGACCGCGGCGCGCTGACCGGCGCCTTGCGCAAAAGCGGTGCGAAGGCGGTGATCCACTTCGCCGGGCTCAAGGCGGTGGGCGATTCGGTGGTCCAGCCGCTGGCTTACTACGACAACAACCTGGCAGGCACACTGCGCCTGCTCGAAGCGATGGTGGAATGCGATGTGCGCACACTGGTATTTAGCTCGTCTGCCACCGTGTATGGCGAGCCGCAGTTGCTGCCGTTGGGAGAAGACCACCCCCTGTCGGCCACCAACCCCTATGGCAGAACCAAGCTGGTGATTGAGGAGATGCTGCGCGACCTGCACCACAGCGACCCGCGCTGGCGCATGGCGCTGCTGCGCTATTTCAACCCGGTCGGCGCGCATGCAAGCGGCCTCATCGGCGAAGACCCGCAAGGAACGCCGAGCAATCTGCTGCCCTTTGTCGCGCAGGTGGCGGTCGGCAAAAGGGCTTTTCTCAATGTGTGGGGCGACGACTACCCAACACCCGACGGAACCGGGGTGCGCGATTACATCCATGTCGTCGACCTCGCGCGCGGCCATGTCAAGGCGCTTGAGTGGCTCGAGGGGCATCGCGAGTGCCGGGCCATCAACCTCGGAACCGGGGTGGGCTACAGCGTGCTGGAAATGCTGCGCGCGTTTGAGCAGGCCAGCGGCAAGCCGATTCCGTTTCGTATCGCCGCTCGGCGTGCCGGCGACATCGCCGCCTGCTACGCCGACCCGCGCCAAGCCGCCAAACTGCTGAACTGGTGCGCGCCGAGCAGCCTGCAGGACATGTGCGCCGACGCCTGGCGCTGGCAGCGGCTTAACCCGCATGGCTACCGGGCCGACTAAACTCAAGCTCAAACCCGAAAGGTATCAAAAATGGATTGCGCCAATGGCTAAAGGAATGATTCTGGCCGCCGGTCAAGGGACCCGGGTACGCCCACTCACCAACGATCTTCCCAAGGCCATGGTGCCTATTATGGGCAAGCCGGTGATGGAGTACCTGATCGAGCATCTTGCGCGCTATGGCGTGGTGGAGATCATGGTGAATGTGGCTTTTCACCACGACAGAATCGAGCAGTATTTTGGCGACGGCCACCGCTGGGGCGTGCAGATCGGCTACTCCTACGAAGGCGTTCGCGACCACGGCGACATTCTGCCCAAGCCCATGGGGTCGGCCGGCGGAATGCGCCGCATTCAAGACTTCAGTGGTTTCTTCGACGACACCACGATCGTCCTGTGTGGAGACGCACTGATAGACCTCGACATCGGCGCTGCGCTGCAGGAGCACCGTGACAAGGGCGCAATTGCCAGCGTGGTGACGCTCGATGTTCCGCTGTCGGAGGTCGAAAGCTACGGCGTCGTAGTCGCAACGCCAGACGGCATGATCCAGTCCTTCCAGGAAAAACCTTCTCCGGCCGACGCCAAGTCGACGCTGGCGAGCACCGGAATCTACATCTTCGAGCCGGCGGTTCTTGATCGGATAGCGCCTGGCAAAGTGGTCGACATCGGATCGCAGTTGTTCCCGCAGTTGGTCGCGGAAAAATTGCCTTTCTACGCGCAAAGCAGGTCGTTCAACTGGATCGACATCGGCCGGGTGAGCGACTACTGGTCGGTGCTGCAACGCGTTTTGCGGGGAGAAGTAGCGCAGATGAACATGCCCGGACGCGAAGTACGGCCCGGCGTATGGGTCGGATTGAACACGTCCATCGCCTGGGACGACGTAAAGATACAGGGGCCGGTGTACATCGGGTCGAGCGTTCGCATAGAGCCCGGCGTGCGCATCATCGGGCCGGCCTGGATCGGGCATGGGAGCACCCTGCGCAGCGGCTCCATGATCACCCGCAGCGTGCTGTTTGAATACACCCGCATCGCAGCCGGCATGCGCTTTGACGAGATGATCGTGTCACCCCAATACTGCGTCGACCGGCACGGCGCCACGCTTTATCAAGGCGACGACAACGCGCAGTTGCGATGGGGCGACGCGCGGGGTTAATGAAGCGCCACCAAGGACAGCGCATTCGGCCGATCGGTCAAAATAGCCAGCGGCCGAACCTTGGAGTGACCATGCTGATACAACCCGTTGTCTTGTCCGGTGGATCCGGTACCCGCCTTTGGCCGCTATCGCGCGAAAAATACCCCAAGCAGCTGCTTCCCCTGATCGGAGAAGACTCGCTCCTGCAGGCAACCGTGCGACGCACCGACGGCGTCGACGGCGTCCAAATGGCGCCGCCGATGGTGGTTTGCAACGACGAGTACCGATTTGTCATCGCCGAGCAGTTGCGGCTGATGGGGAAACCCGGCACCATCGTTTTGGAGCCGGTTGGCCGCAACACGGCTCCTGCGCTGACGCTGGCGGCACTGGCGGCGACGGTCGACGCCGCCGATCCGGTCCTGCTGGTGATGCCGGCCGACCATGTCATCACCGAAGCCGCCGCATTTCGCCGCGCCGTCGCCGAAGGCGCTGCATTAGCCGGAGCAGGCTTTATCGTCACCTTCGGCATCACGCCCGAAACGCCGGAGACCGGCTACGGCTACATACAGGCGGGCGACCCACCGACCCAGGCAAGGGCTGCAGACGGTGCGCTGGACGACGCCAACTGCGCGCGGCTGATCGCGCGCTTTGTCGAAAAACCCGACCTGCCGACCGCCCAGTCCTATCTGGACCATGGTGCGTACCTGTGGAACAGCGGCATCTTCATGGTGCGCGCTTCGGTCTGGCTCGACGCCATTGCCCACTGCCGGGCTGACATATCCTCGGCCTGCACCGCGGCCTGGTCGCGTGGCACACGCGACGGCGACTTCATGCGCGTCGACAAGGATGCATTCGCTGCCTGTCCGACCGATTCGATTGACTATGCCGTCATGGAGCGCGTCACCGCCAGCAGCCGCAGCGATACCGGCGTCGGCATGCTGCCCATGGGCGTTGTGCTGCCACTGCGCGCCGGCTGGTCCGATGTCGGTGCCTGGGATGCCTTGTGGGCGGTGCTACCCAAGGATGGCGACGGCAATGTGGCGCAGGGCGACGTCAGGCTGCACGAATGCAGCAACACGCTGGCATTTTCCGAGCGCCGGTTGGTAGCCTGCGTGGGCGTCAGCGACCTGATTGTGGTGGAAACCGCCGACGCTATTCTGGTGGCGCACAAAGACCGAACGCAGGATGTGAAGAAAATTGTCGACGGCTTGAAGCGCGATCGGCGGGTCGAAGGCCAGAACCACCGCAAGATATTCAGGCCGTGGGGCTGGTACGACAGCGTCGACACCGGCGCGCGATTCCAGGTCAAGCGGATCATGGTCAAGGCCGGCGGCACCCTGTCGCTGCAGATGCACCACCACCGCGCGGAGCACTGGATCGTCGTCAGCGGAACGGCCAAGGTGACGCGGGGCGAGGAGGTTTTTCTCGTTTCCGAGAACGAATCGACATTCATACCGCTTGGCACCACGCACCGCCTCGAAAACCCCGGGCGGGTACCGCTGGAAATGATAGAAGTCCAGTCAGGTTCGTACCTGGGAGAGGACGATATCGTCCGTTTCGAAGATATTTACGGGAGATAGACCTGTGCTGGCCGAGGGCCAGCGTAGCGCCGCCTTCCGGCCAACGCAGGAGGGCGGTTATGAAGCAGACGCTGACGGCCAGCGCGCGAAAGGTCTGGCACCAGGGCCTGCGCAAGACTTTCTCTTTCTTGCCGCGCGATCTGCGCTTTGCGTTCTTCAGGTCCTTTGTGGACTGCGACCCCGCGCCCGACCCCCGGCTGGTGTTGCATATCGCCCAAACCCGGGAAGACTTGGAAGCTTGCTTTAGGCTTCTGCACGACGCCTATGTGGCCAGCGGCTTCATGAAGCCGGCGCCTTCGGGCCTGCGCGCGACCATCTACCACGCCCTACCGACGACGACGACGCTGTGCGCCAAGTTTGAAGGTCGGGTGGTCGGGACGGTATCGTTGATACGGGAAAGCGTTTTCGGTTTTCCGCTACAGGCGATCTTCGACTTGCGTCAAATCCGCGAACGCGGCGGAAGAATCGCTGAGGTGTCGGCACTCGCCATCCACCCGGACTTTCGCAAGACCGGTGGTGCCATCCTGTTTCCGTTGATCAAATTCATGTATGACTACTGCAGCACGTTTTTTGACACCCGGCACCTGGTGATCGCCGTTCATCCTACGCGCATCGAGATGTACGAATCCTTGCTGCTGTTCCAGCGACTCGAACAGAAGCAGGTCGACAACTACGACTTCGCCAACGGGGCGCCGGCTGTCGGGGCCTCGCTGGACCTGTTGACGGCGCCGCAGAGATTTCAGGACGTCTATGCTGACAAAGCACAGCGCAAAAACCTCCACCACTATTTCATTCGCCTCAAGCTGCCCAACACCCGGTTGCCGCAGCGGCGATATTTCACCACCAACGATCCGGTCATGACGACCGCACTGCTCGACTATTTTTTCAACCAACGCACGCAGGTATTCGCGCAATTGGGCATGCGTGAAAAACGGTTGCTGCACGCTATCTACAACCTGCCAGAGCACAAGGCCATGCTGCCCACGCTCGACGCCGCCTCGGCGCAGGGCCACAGCTTGCGTCAGCACCAGCGCTATTCGCTGAAGTGTCCTGGCAATTTCACGACGATGGTGGAAGGCAGACAGGAGGTCGCTGCGCTGCGGGTCATCGAACTGTCCCACTATGGGTTTCTGGCACAAGCCAAGACGCCCATACCGACCCGGCAATGGGGCGAAGCGACCGTTCGCTTAGGCGACAGGGAGCGCTCCACGGTGCGTGCGATGGCGGTCCGCAGCAAGCGCAGCGGTGGGCACATGTTCTACGGCTTCACGCTGGCCGAGCCCGACCTCGCCTGGCGCAAGTTTGTCGGCGCACTGAGCGCTGGCGCCACACAGGGCGATCTGGACAACGCCACGCGCTTCTTGGCCTCATGACTACTGGGGCATATTCACGAATCGGACTGCTGTTTCGCTGCAGCCCATGAGCACGGGCCGGCGCTTGCCTGCCGTCATGCTGGGGCCATGGGCTTGTGCCCCAATGAGGCTATCGATGGATTGCCTGCATGAAGAATTTTCAACTCCAACAAGATGGACTGGTACTGAAAACGGCAGAGACAGTCCAGGAATTTGAGGACTGCTTTAGCCTTCTGCACGACGCCTACGTCGGCAACAACCTGATGACAGCCTCACCGTCGGGGTTGCGCACTACCATTTATCACGCACTGCCAACCACGACGACACTGTGCGCTAAGCGGGACGGCAAGGTGGTAGGCACGCTCTCGCTGATA
>Ga0114974_10002975_pt1 | contig 12919 bp, 15 predicted proteins | sample S_130206_EF_Meta_FD_87318 | JGI IMG/M metagenome (GOLD analysis project Ga0114974, IMG submission 87318) | Freshwater microbial communities from Lake Simoncouche, Canada to study carbon cycling - S_130206_EF_MetaG | ecosystem: Environmental > Aquatic > Freshwater > Lake | place: Lake...
CAGCGCAATTGGGCGCAAAGGGTTTTGATTTATTGGGCTGGCTTGACTTTGGGGCCCTTGCTGCTTGGCGGGAGTTTGGCCATTTCTTCCTATTTGTTTACCGGCTATTTGTCGGGCTTAGGAGATTGGCTGCCCGTTTCAGTGCGAACTTTATTGGACTTGGTTGAATTTTGTTTGTTGGTGGGCTGCGTCACAGGCTTGTACTACTACCTGCCGAACACACGTGTTGATTGGCGGCATGCGCTGATAGGCGGGGTGGCGGTCGCTTTGGGCTTGGAGTTGGCTAAGAGGGTGTTGGCGCTTTATTTGGCGCAAATGCCAACCTACTCGGCCATTTATGGCGCGTTTTCTGCCGTTCCCATTTTGTTGGTTTGGATCTATGTGGCTTGGGTGGTGGTTTTGTTGGGTGCCGTGGTCACTGCCAGCTTGCCTGAAATTGGCCGGCAGGCTAAAAGACATGCAGATGGTCCTGGCTGGTCGTTCAGACTGGCGCTAGAGGTTTTGCAGCGGTTGTCAGTTGCGCGAATGGCATCGCCTCAAGGTTTGCGATTGAGTCAACTGGCCGATGAACTGCACATTGAGCAGCGCCACGCTCAGCTTGTTTTGGATGCCTTGCAAGAACTCAATTGGGTGGGGCGGCTGGAGCAGTCCGACACTCAGATTGAGAGCACTTGGGTGTTGTTGGTCGAGATCTCGGTCACTCAACTGGAGCCGCTGGTGAAAAAACTTTGCCTGCATCCTTCCGAGGCCACCGATTTGCTTTGGCAAAAAACGCAACTTACTCGCCTCATGCTGGCCGATGTGATCCGAACTTAAGTTGGCCTGTGCGTGATGTGGGCATCACTTTTTGCAAAATGCAATCATGGCGCTCAAGGTTTCTTCAGGCGCTTCAACCATGAGCTGATGCCCCGCGTTGACCATGGCCACATGGCCGTCGTGGGCTAATTTGATCAAGCCCTGTGCCGCCTTGGGCTGAGTCATTTGGTCTTTTTTACCCAACAAGAAGAGGGTCGGGCAAGTCACTTTGCCGATTGAAACTTCACCTTGGTCGTAACTGTCGCAGGCCTTGAAGCCTATGTTGAAAATATTTTCATGGCGATTGCTGTTCAACACGCGTCGCATCAAGGCTTTGCTGCCCCCTAACAACCACGTACCTGGGCCCAGTGCGCTGGGCGGCGGTGCCAATGTGGAATGTGAAAACACATTGACCATCTGAATGGCTTTTTGGGGATCGTTCAGCGAACTCTCCAGCAATGCTGGTGAGACTCGCATGGGGTAAGCGGTGCCCACCATCAACAATTGAGAAACACGCGAGGGATTTTCGGCGGTGGCATGCAGGGCAATGAGTGAGCCAAAACTGTGGCCAATCAAGACTGCTTTATCAACACCTGCCGCATCCAGCAACGCCATGACACTTTGCGCCGCTTCTTGAACAGATGCCGGCGCTTTGCCGCCGCTTCTGCCGTGACCTGGTAGGTCAATGGCCAACACGTTCCAGCCATGGTTTGCAAAATAACGCGTTTGCAAAATCCAAACACTGTGGTCGTTTAACACGCCATGAATGAAGACGGCCGTGGGCTTGGTCGGGTCGAAATTTTTGCCGCCTGTGTACGCATAAAGTGGGGTATCTTGCACGGTGTAAATCATGCGGCACCTCCAGTTTGAACGGCGGCTTTCTCTGCCGCTTTAAGCGCTTTTTTCAGATCATCGATCAAATCATCGGGATCTTCAAGACCAATCGACAAGCGCACAGTTCCGGGGCCAATGCCAGAGGCTTTGAGAGTTTCATCGTCAACCCGAAAGTGTGTGGTGCTAGCGGGGTGAATGACCAGAGAACGGCAGTCGCCCACATTGGCCAAGTGACTGAAAACTTGCAAGGCTTCAATGAAGGCCTTGCCTTGCTCGCGCGTTCCTTGAATGTCAAAACTGAACACAGAGCCTGCACCGCGCGGCAATAATTTTTGCGCCAATGCGTGGCTGGGATGCGTCTCTAACATTGGGTGACCCACACGACTCACCATGGGGTGTGCTGCCAAAAAGTTGACCACCTTTTCGGTGTTGCTCACATGGCGCGCCATGCGCAGCGGCAAGGTTTCGATGCCCTGCAAAATGAGCCATGCGGTGTGTGGACTCATGCACGCGCCAAAGTCGCGCAGGCCTTCGCGCCTGGCGCGAAGGAGGAAGGCGCCAATGGTGCTCTCTTCGGTGAACACCATGTTGTGAAAGCCTTCGTAGGCTTGCGTGAGTTCGGTGAATTTGCCCTCGGTGTGGGGCCCTGACCAATCAAAGCTGCCGCCATCGACCACCAAGCCGCCAATCACAGTGCCGTGTCCCGATAAAAATTTGGTGGCTGAGTGCACGATCAAATCTGCGCCATGTTCAAAGGGCCTCATCAACCAAGGCGAAGTGAGTGTGGCATCGACCAAAAGGGGTACGCCTGCAGCATGTGCAATTTGACTGACGGCCGGTAAATCGAGCACATCCATGCCTGGATTGCCCACCGTTTCACCAAAAAATAATTTGGTGTTGGGTTTGACGGCGGCACGCCACGCGTTTAAATCGCCCGGCTTGACAAATGTGGTCTCAATGCCAAATCGACTGAGCGTGTAGTGCAATAGATTGTGCGAGCCACCATAAAGCGCAGAGGACGCCACGATGTGCGAGCCTGCGCCCATCAAGGTGGTGATCGCCAAATGCAAAGCAGCTTGGCCACTGGCGGTGGCAATGGCGCCAATCCCGCCCTCTAAGGCTGCAATGCGCTGCTCCAAAACGGCATTGGTCGGATTGCTAATGCGGCTGTAGACATGCCCCGCGCGCTCGAGATTGAACAGGGAGGCTGCCTGGTCACTCGACTCAAAGACGAAAGAGGTTGTGAGGTGTATGGGGACAGCGCGCGCACCCGTGGTGGGGTCGGGTGCTGCACCTGCATGCAACGCAAGTGTGTCAAAACCAGGATCTGAGTAGCCAGGCATAGAGTTGCTCCAACGATAGTCTGAAAGTTTCGGGCAAGAGCTTAAGGGTAAGCTTTTACTATTCTTAGTCAAGATTGTGGGCTATATTTGACGCTCACTTGGAGAACCCAGCATGAAAGTCAGTGACATCCTTCGCGTCAAGGGCAATATCCTCATTACCGTCACGCCAGAAGAAACCCTCGCCACTGCTGTTCAAATCATGTCCGAAAAAGACATCGGTTCTTTGGTGGTCATGGAACATGGCGATTTGGTGGGCATGCTCACGTTCCGTGAAGTGATGAAATCATTGGCCGATAACGACTGCGCCATTGCAAGCGTTTCGGTGCGCAAAGCCATGGACGATGCACCCATGACCTGCACCAGCGAAACTGAAATGGACGAAGTCAGGCGCATGATGCTCAACAACCATGCGCGCTACATGCCCGTCATGGACAAGCGCATGTTAATGGGCGTGATCAGCTTCTACGACGTGGCAAAGGCCGTGGTCGACAGTCAAAATTTTGAAAACAAAATGCTCAAAGCCTATATTCGCGATTGGCCAGAGGGTGATCATAAAGAACAGAAAGAAGCGCCAACCCTCTGAGATAATGAGGCACTATGAGCGGCAACACCTTCGGCACCCTTTTTTCGGTCACCAACTTTGGTGAATCCCACGGCCCAGCCATCGGCTGCGTGATTGATGGCTGCCCTCCTGGTATGCCCTTGTCTGAGGCAGACATCCAACCGGACCTGGACAGAAGGCGCCCTGGCACCTCTAAGTTTGTCACTCAGCGCAATGAGCCCGACACCGTTCAAATATTGTCGGGTGTCTACCAAGGGCTCACCACCGGTACACCCATTGCCCTGCTGATTCAAAACACAGATCAACGCAGCAAAGACTACGGCGACATTGTTCAAACCTTTCGCCCCGGTCATGCTGACTTTACGTATTGGCGCAAATATGGTCTGCGCGATCCCCGTGGCGGTGGCCGTTCTTCTGCGCGTTTAACAGCACCCATGGTGGCGGCCGGCGCGGTGGCCAAAAAATGGTTGGCTGCCCAGTACGGCACCACCTTCAAGGGTTGCATGACACACATGGGTGACATGTCGATTGGTTTTGAAAGCTGGGACCATGTTCCTCACAATCCTTTCTTTGCCCCGCTTGCCGATGTTTCTCAATTGGAAGACTACATGAATGCGCTGCGCAAATCAGGTGACTCTTGCGGTGCCAGATTGCGTGTGGTGGCGCAAGGCATGCCCGTCGGATTAGGCCAGCCCTTGTTTGACAAATTGGATGCCGACATTGCCTACGCCATGATGGGCATCAATGCGGTTAAAGGCGTGGAAATTGGTGCAGGCTTTGCATCCGTGACTCAAAAGGGCAGTGAGCATGGCGACCCCATCACGGCCAGCGGCTTTGTTGGCAATCACTCGGGCGGTGTGCTGGGTGGCATTAGCACGGGGCAAGACATCGAGGTGTCGATTGCTGTGAAGCCCACCAGCTCAATTTTGATCCCGCGTCCTTCGATCGACACACAGGGCAATGAGGTTGAAGTGCTGACCAAGGGTCGTCATGACCCTTGTGTGGGCATTCGTGCCACGCCAATTGCCGAGGCCATGCTGGCGTTGGTCATCATCGATCATGCACTTCAGCATCGCGCTCAGTGCGGCGATGTCGCTTCGCCTGCTTCCAAGTAAGGGGCTTTGATGCCCAACTCAGTAGTAGCCACTCGTCGGCAACTCGTGCCTTTTGCGGCAGTCTCTGCCACTTACTTTGCACACATCGGATTTTTCAATCCCTATCTGCCTTTGTGGCTCAAAGAATTGGGATTTGGTCTGTTGGCCATCAGTGTTTTGACATCGATTCAAGCCGCCACAAGATTGTTTGCACCGTATGGCTGGGGTTGGCTGAGCGACCATACGGGCGAGCGTGCCAAGTTACTTCGTTACAGTGCCACAGTGGCACTGCTGTGTGCCTGTGTCTTGCTGTTTGATTTAGGGCCCATTGCATTGGGCTTGGTTTTGTTGGCGATGTTCACGCACACCAGTTCAATGATGCCCATGAGTGAAGCGGCCATGGCGCACTTGGTCAGTCTGGGCGGTGGTTTTGATGCCAAACGTTATGGGCGAGTGCGTTTGTTTGGATCGCTTGGGTTTTTGGTCACTGTGTTTTTAGCGGGTGCTTGGTTTGAGCATTTCGGCATGAAACATTTTCCGGGTTGGACCGTCTTGAGTCTGGCTGCAGTCACAGTCAGTGTATGGCTCTTGCCCGATCTCAAAGAGGCAGTCTCGATAAGTGACGTGAAGGAGGCAGTGATGCCTGTGCTTCGCCAAAAACCGGTAATCTGGTTTTTTATCGCGGCCTTTTTCCATGTCTTGTCGCACATGGGTGTGTATGTATTTTTCTCATTGTATTTAGACTCACTGGGCTATAGCAAAGTTTGGATTGGCATCCTATGGGCTGTTTCAGTGATTGTCGAAATTGGGTGCTTCTTTACGCAATCCAAGTGGTTGAACAAAATACCCTTGACAGCTTGGCTGCTGGTTTGTTCTGGCGCAATGGCGTTGCGCATGGGCATGACGGCGCAATGGGCTGATGTGTTGTGGGTTTTACTGGTTGCACAAGCACTGCATGCCTTGACATTCGCGGCCCACCACACCGTTTGTGTGGCTTTGCTATCGGATTATTTCCCTGGTCGCTTGCGTGGCCGAGGGCAAGCTTTGTACACCGTCATAGCCTATGGCTTTCCGGGTGTACTCGGGGGCTTAGCAGGGGGCTTGTTGGGGGATAGCTTGGGTTTGCAAAGTGTTTATTGGGCTTCGATGGGTGCAGCGTTGGCGGCCACTTTTTCGGCTTACAAAGTGTGGCGATTGCAGCATCCCCTGGGCAACTTTCCAAAGACTGCCTGATGACTTGCGCATTGAAGAAATAAATTTCAGGATGTCCTTCACTCAAGTGCCCATTCAAATTGATGCGCAGCTGAAAGCCTTGCTGCAGCCTGAGATTGCCGCTGTATTGGCCGGCGGCCATCGATTTAATTTGCCTGGCAACATGGTTTGGCATGCTTGGGGGCCTGAAGCTGCGCCGACCTTTGTACTCATGCATGGCGGCAGTGGCAGTTGGACACATTGGATTCGGAACATTGCCCCCTTGTTGGCAGACGGCTACAGAGTGTTGGCCATCGACTTGCCTGGCTTTGGCGATTCTGATGCGCCTTTAAAGGGTGGCGATGCCGATGCACTGGTTGAGCCTCTGCACCAAGCTTGGCAACACATGCGCTGTCATGACAACAATAGTTTCATGGGTTTTTCATTTGGCGGCATGACCGCAGCCCTTTGGTTGGCGGCTTATCCGCAAGACGCGCAAACTTTGGTCTTGGTGGGCGCACCCGGCTTTGGCTTGGCATCTCCCCACAGAATCCCTTTAAAGGGCTGGCGTCACTTGCCAACGCCCGAGTTACAGGCAAAGGCGCACCGGCACAATTTGTTGGGCTTGATGCTGCACGACGAGGCTCATTTGGATGACTTGGCGATGCGCCTTCATGTGCTCAATGTGGTCCGCGACCGCATGACGAGGCGTCGGCTGTCTTCGACCCCTGTGCTTGTGGCGGCCATGCCCAAAATCAAATGCCCGGTGCACGTGATTTATGGTGAGTTTGACGCTTTTTATTTAGACCGCTTGCCCGAAGTTGAAGTGATGTTCAAGCAACTCACGCCTCACTTGGTTTCGTGGCAGCAGGTGAAGGGCATGGGTCATTGGGTTCAATATGAAAACCCAATTGAATTTCAGCGTGCTTTGAATCACACGCTGAAATTAGCTTAAGCGCTGGCTTTGATGGCCGACACTGCAGCGCGCAGACCCAGCAAGTAGCTGTCGACCCCAAATCCTGCAATTTGGCCCTTTGCTATTTCTGCAATCACGGAGTGGTGCCTGAACGTTTCACGGGCGTGAATGTTGGACATGTGCACTTCGATGATGGGGCACTTCAAAATGGCCAAAGCATCGCGAATGCCGTAGCTGTAGTGCGTCCAAGCGCCTGCATTGATGATGACAGCAGAGACGCCTTCCGCATGTGCTTGGTGAATTTTCTCGGCCATGGCGCCTTCAAAATTGGTTTGAAAGCATTCCACGTTGGCGCCTAATTCATGACCGAGCTTGACAAGCTGCGCGTCAATTTCGGCCAAGGTGATGGTGCCGTATTGGGCTGGATCACGCTTGCCAAACATGTTCAAGTTGATGCCGTTCAAACACAAAATCTTCATGATCGTCCTCTGGTGTGGGGCTGACAAAGATCCCTTGAGAAAACATGGAATCTGAGCCCTGAACGCCGATTTTCCAATATTTGAGGCAATATCGCGCTTTTATTCCAAAAACATTTGCCATGGCCGCTACTTTAAAAATCGATTTCGTCTCTGATATTGCGTGCCCTTGGTGTGCCGTGGGCTTGGGAGCGCTGGAGCAAGCCTTGGGCAATCTCAAGGGTGAAGTCGTGGCTGACCTGCATTTCCAGCCTTTTGAATTGAACCCTGACATGGGCCCAGGCGGGCAGGATTTAGGCGAGCACCTGTCCGCCAAATACGGTTCAACCCCAGCGCAGCAGGCGCAGATTCGGGCCAATATCACGGCGCGAGGTGAAGCCGTGGGCTTCAAGTTCAACCCAAACGGTCGAGGCCGTGTTTACAACACCTTCAATGCGCATCGCTTGCTTCATTGGGCAGGTGTTCAAGGGACGGCAGGAAGCCAGCAAGCCTTGAAGAAAGCCTTGCTAGAGGCTTATCAGGGCCGCGCGGAGCGTGTCGAATCCGATGAGGTCTTGTTGGCAGTCGTGGCCTCAGTTGGTTTGGATGTCGCCCAGGCCCAGGCTATTTTGGCTTCTGACACCTTTGCACAAGAAGTGCGGGCGGCAGAGCAGTTTTACCAACAAGCAGGCATTCATTCTGTGCCTGCCGTTATCATCAATGACAAGCACCTGATTTCAGGCGGTCAACCTGCCGAAGTCTTCGAGCAAGCGCTCAGAAAAATTGCGGCTGGCGAAGCTTGATCCATGCCTGCACTGACCATTTATTACGATGGAAGTTGCCCACTTTGTCGGCGCGAAATTGCCTTTTACAAAGGCAATCCAGATGCAGCCCAATTGCTTTGGCACGATGTGAGTTTGAATTTTCAGGCCAACGACGATTCAAGTCTGGGCGAGGGGCTCAGTTGCCAGCGAGCCATGGCGTACTTTCATGTCAGAGATGCGCAGGGCAACTTGTTTGAGGGCGGTGCTGCATTTGCGCGCTTGTGGTTGGAGTTACGGGGCTGGCGCTGGCTCGGTCGTGTGTTTTCGGTATGGCCGTTCAGTGGGGCCATCAACGTGGGCTACAAAATGTTTCTGCCTATTAGGCCGACGGTGCAAAAGTACTTGCTTCAATGGGATGCGCGTCACTCATGAGCCGCTATCAAGCCTTGGTTTTGGGTTCAAGCGGCGCCATTGGTCGTGCGTTTGTTTCGCACTTTCAAGCAGATCCAGCATGTTCATGGGTGGTGGGTTTGTCGCGTCAAAGTGAATTGCATTTTGAATTGGAAAACGAAGACAGCATGGCGCATTGCGCTGCCCAATTGAAAAATGCGTCTGGGCCCTTTGGCGCCTGCCAATTCAAATGGATCATTGATGCCACAGGTGCATTGACCCTTGAGGGACAAGGCCCTGAAAAGCGCTTAGAAGCTTTGAATGCGAAGCAATTGCTCAAACAGTTCGAGGTGAATGCAGTGGGGCCCGCATTGCTCATGAAGCATTTCTTTCCTTTGCTTTTAACTCAAGAACCGTCGTGCTATGCCACCTTGTCTGCGCGTGTGGGAAGCATTGAAGACAATCACAAAGGCGGGTGGTATGGCTACCGGGCCGCCAAAGCTGCCAGAAATATGCTGTTGCAAACGGCCGCCATAGAAGCTGCACGGAAAAGACCACTCTGTGTTTTTGCAGCTTTGCAGCCCGGAACCGTTCAATCGAAACTGTCATCCAGTTTTGTCGCAACACAAGATGCCATGTTGCCCGATGCGTCGGTGTCAAAGTTAATGACAGTGTTGTTAGGCTTAAAGCCGAGCGGCCGTGCGCAGTTTGTCGACCATGCTGGGCAGGTCATTCCATGGTGATGAACTTGATATTGGAGGGAGAAATATGAACGAAGATCCAAGATGTTGCGGCACCGGTACTTGCATCATTGACCCTGAAGGCCGCTGTTGGTGCGGTCAGCAATGGGATGGCGAAAAAATGGCCATGCCCAAACTGGAACTTCCAACACATGAAGTTCAAGAGACGCCTTCTCAGCATGGTGAGTCTTCGGCGGGGTCCAAATGATCAAGGCACTCAAGGCAAGTTTACTCAGACTGGTGTTGCTTGGATTGCTTTTGACAGGCAGTGTTCATGCGTGCGCCAGTGAACTGTCAGAATTGCTGAAGTCCTCAGACCATGTTTTGCTAATGCGCCACGCGCTGGCGCCGGGTGTGGGTGATCCTGCGGGCTACAAACTGCAAGATTGCAAATCACAAAGAAATTTAGATGCCAAAGGGCGTGAGCAAGCGCAAAGAGCAGGGCAGTGGTTGCGGGCTCAGGGTGTGGGCAATGCACTCGTCTTTGCCAGTGCGTGGTGTCGCTGCAAAGAGACCGCTGAAAAGTTGGCATTTGGCATGCCTGTGCATGAGGCTTCTTTGAATTCATTCTTTGACGACATGCGTCAGGGGCCGCAAAGCAATTTGGACTTGCAGAAATTCATTGGCACTCAGCTTAAAACCAAAGGCGACAAAGCCCTTATTTTGGTGACCCACCACGTGAACATTGCGGCATTTATGGGTGAAAACGTAGGCTCGGGTGACATGGTTTTGGCCAAAGTGAACGCATCCGGAAAAATGGTGTCATTCAAAATTTACCCCAGCCCTTAGCCTGCATTGCGCAGAATTTGAATTTGATTTTTTAACGCTGCAAGGCCTGAGAGATTTTGTGTCTTGAGACGCTGCTTTTGGGAATTTTGAAAGCGGGGCTTTGGCTGCTTCCATGTTCTATGAGCGCTTCTTGAAACCAATTGCGCGCATCTTTTTCAAGGCCAATGCCGTGCATGAAGTTGTAGATGGCTTTTTTCAAGCCGAGTCCCAAGAGTTCATGGTCTACACCGGTGGGGTCGACAAAGCCAATGTCGTTCTTTCCAAAACTCACAGGCGGTAAAGGAATCAGTTCAATGCCATATTCTTGAGGGTTCAAGCCCACGGGGGAGTGAACTGTGCATGCAAAGCGATGGAAAAAGCCACTTTGAATGCAGCCGTTCTCAAACAACTGGCGCACGTACTCAAGTGCGTCTACGGTGTCTTGAACGGTTTGAGTAGGAAAGCCATACATGAGGTAGGCGTGGACCAAAATACCTGCTTCTGAGAAGCCTTTGGTGACTTGGGCCACTTGCTCAACCGTCACACCCTTTTTCATCAGTTGAAGCAGGCGGTCGGAGGCCACTTCAAGGCCGCCGGACATGGCGATGCAGCCACTTTCGGCCAAGAGTTCTGCCAACTCGGGTGTGAAGGTTTTTTCAAAACGAATGTTGCCCCACCATGAGATGTGGACATTTCTGCGAATGAGCTCCTCGGCCAGCGCTTTCAAGGCTTTGGGGGGTGCCGCTTCATCGACAAAGTGAAAACCGGTTTGACCTGTTTCTTTCACAATTTGTTCAATGCGATCGACCAGCAAGGCTGCCGATGCCGTTTCGTAGCGCGAGATGTAATCGAGACTCACATCGCAGAAGCTGCATTTTTTCCAATAGCAACCGTGCGCTACGGTGAGTTTGTTCCATCGGCCATCGCTCCACAGGCGGTGCATGGGGTTGAGCATGTCAAGCAGTGACAGATAGTCTTGCAAAGGCAGGCCCTCCCAAGTAGCTGTTCCCACTTCTTCAAATGGCACATCGGGTTCCGACCAATTGATCAATTGAACGCGTTGGGTGTTGGCAGTCCCATCGACGATTTGATTTTCATCAGCTGATTTCCGAATGAAGGTTCTGACCAAGCGTGAAGCAGAGCGGCTACCTTCTAAATGTTCTAGCAAAGCCAGCAGCGGCCGCTCGCCTGAATCGAGTGTGACGAAATCAACATAATCAAATACACGCGGTTCGGTCAACTCACGCAATTCGGTGTTGACGAAGCCGCCACCCAATGCAATGTGAATTTGGGGGTGGTTTTGCTTGATGCACTGCGCAATCCTGAAGGCTGCGTAAACAGCGCCAGGGAAGGGCACTGACAGCAGAACCAAGCTGGGTTGGTGTTTGTCAATGGCCTGCAGCGTGAGTACTCGCAACTTCTCATCCATCAAGGTGAGGGGTGCTGCAAGCGCTTCAGCCAAGGGCTCAAAGCTGGCTTGGCTGCCAGCCAATGATTCGCCATAGCGAACAAATTCAAATCGGGAGTCGACGGCGTCTCGGAGCACATCGGCCAAGTCATTCAAATACAAAGTGGCCAAATGGCGTGCGCGATCTTGCTGACCTAAAGCGCCAAAAGCCCACGATAAGGGATCGCCCGATTCGCTGTCGTCATAAGCATCTAACGCAGCAAAGCGCGGGCCTTCTGGCAGAAAGCCACGGCCAGCAATGCGGTGGCTCAGTGTGCTGTCTTTGCCTTGTAAAAAAGCAATGGTGGGCTCGATGGTGTGAACATAACGCTGAAAGAAATCGAGGAAAAAGTTGACACTGGCGCTGCGCGCGGGTTCTGGCAATTGCAGCGCGCGCGCCTTCACGTCTTCTAAACCTTGCGCTGTGAATAAACTCAGGACCAGCTTTAGAGCCAAATCTTCTTGAAAGGCATCAACCTTGCGAGAACGCAAAAAGCCCGTCAGGTAGGCCGTGGACGGGTAGGGGGTGTTGAGTTGCGTCATCGGCGGGATGACGCTTAAGACGCGAAGTGGGTTGGGGTTCATTCAACCCGTGACTTTACAGCCACTTTTGCATGAATTGCGCTTGTCCGGCCGCTGGATCAAGTTCGTATTGGGCAAATCCAAAGATTTTGTAGCTGGTCATGGCCTGGGCATTGCCACTGAGAAACTCGAGGGTGAGCTTGCAGCATCCGCGAGAGTAGGCATGGTCTTGCGCTGTTTTGAGCAGAGCTTGTCCAATGCCTTGGCCTCGATGACCCGCCAAGACAACGATGTCATGCACATTCAGCAAGGGTTTGGCCTTGAAGGTGGAGTAGCCTTCAAAGCAGTTGATCAGGCCCACCGGTTTGCCATCAAGCCAAGCAATGAAGCTGATAGCACTGGCGATGCGGGCCATGTCGCTGCACAAGCGCGCTGCATTCTCTGGCTTCAGTGCCTCACCACCGCCCATCGGGTCTTGTGCATAGGTATCTAACAGGAAGATCAAAGCCTCCGAATCTTGTGCATTCAAATAGTCAACGCGATTGATTAGCAAAGCGCTCATGAAGCGTAATCGCTCATGGGCACGCAGCTGCAGAACAAATTACGATCGCCATACACGTTGTCTACGCGGCCCACTTGTGGCCAGTACTTCACGCTGCTTAAGGGGCGCCCGGCTTGGGCTGCACCTGCTTCGCGTGAGTAAGGACGGTTCCAATCAGCTGCCATCAAACTTGCCGCAGTGTGGGGTGCATGCTTCAGCGGGTTGTTGTCTTGCGGCCAAATGCCGTTTTCAATTTGCCGCACTTCTTCACGAATGGCAATCATGGCATCAATGAAGCGATCGAGCTCCTCAAGGGTTTCGCTTTCCGTGGGCTCTACCATCAAGGTGTTGACCACGGGGAATGACAGGGTAGGGGCGTGGAAGCCATAGTCCATCAAGCGTTTGGCCACGTCTTCGGCCATCACGCCGCTGGTTTCTTTCAGGCCACGCAAATCCAAAATGCACTCGTGCGCCACATGACCGGCTTTGCCGTTTTCACCTGCGCTGGCATACAGCGTAGGGTAATGATCGGCCAAGCGATGGCTGATGTAGTTGGC
>Ga0114974_10002976_pt1 | contig 12917 bp, 13 predicted proteins | sample S_130206_EF_Meta_FD_87318 | JGI IMG/M metagenome (GOLD analysis project Ga0114974, IMG submission 87318) | Freshwater microbial communities from Lake Simoncouche, Canada to study carbon cycling - S_130206_EF_MetaG | ecosystem: Environmental > Aquatic > Freshwater > Lake | place: Lake...
AATCTTCAATATAAATCGTTTCTCCTTTTTGATTGGGTAAACTGAAATTCTCCAATTTTTTACCTATTTTCAATTTTTTAGAAAGTACTGTTTTATTGTTTATTTTTAAAGTGTCTTTAACTTTTTCAATTTCGACTTTCTTTTTTATAGGTGCGACTAGCATTAAATCACTAATTTGTTCTGCAGTAAGAACGGCATTTTTAGACGACTTTTTAATTACTAAATCTAAAATTGGATAGTCGGGATTTCCAATTACTGTTTCGAAATATTTCTTGTAAATTTTATTGTTTTTTTCTTCTTTAGAAAATGCACTTTTTTCAATTGTTTTTTGGTAATCGTCAATTGAAGTCATCAAATCATTGGTTTTGGAACCTGTAACTTTCTTGATTTCTACATCATTAATATCTTCATTTCCATTTTTAAAAACGGATGTTGCAATTGTCAAATCTACAATATTGTTTTCTAAATAGAAAAAAGCAACGGTGGAAGTTGGTTTTAAACTCACGGAAACTTTGGCTGGACTACCTAATTTCCCATTGAATGTGAATTTTTTATCGACTACTAAACAACTATCATTAATGTATTCAAGTGCACTTGAACGCAGATAAATCATTCCGCTATAATCGCCTTCAAGGTTTCCGTTGATAGTAAATGTTTCTTTTACTTCTTGAGAAAATGAATTTATACTAAGAATTAGTACTATAATTATAAGTGCCGTTTTTTTCATTTTTAAAGGATTCCTTCGTCTGCAAAGCTAAAATAACCGTGTTCTCCCACTATCAAATGGTCTAAAACAGAAATATCTAAACTCTCGGCTGCTATTTTTATTTTTTTTGTTATTTTAATGTCTGCATCACTTGCTCTTAAGGCTCCCGATGGATGGTTGTGACACAAGACAATTCCCGTAGCTCCAATTTCCAAAACATTTTTAAAAATTAAACGCACATCAACCAAAGTTGCTGTAATTCCTCCTTTGCTTAACTGCGATTTTGAAAGTACACGATTGGAATTATTTACATAAATTATCCAAAATTCTTCATGTGGCAATTCCCCAATTACAGGTTGCATAATTTCAAAAATCATCTTGCTTGAAGTTATCTTTTTTAACTCTAATGCTTCTTCCCCCCTTCGTCTGCGTCCTAAATCCATTGCAGCAATTATTGCAATAGCTTTCGCTTCACCAATTCCTTTGAATCCAATTAGTTGCTGTATTGACAGTTTTCCTAATGCATTTAGATTATTATCCACACTCGAAAGTATGCGTTTGCTCAGTTCAACTGCGCTTTCATTCCTACTCCCAGAACCTATCAATATAGCAATTAGTTCGGCATCGCTTAAAGCGGCTTTTCCTTTTTGCTTTAACTTTTCCCGAGGTCGGTCGTCTTCTGACCAATTGGTTATTGGAAATGAATTATTTTCCATATTTATATTGTAATTAATTGGCGTTTAAAAAGTAAGCGGAAATAATTTCAATTATTCAATCAATCTTTTAACCTCATCAAAATTCAAGCCTCCGTAATTTCCAGAACTCATCAATAATAAGGCAGAATTTTCGAAATTCAAATTAAATAAATAGTCTTTAAAATCTTTAGGATTGGTATAAATAATCAAATCTTCACGATTGAATGCCTTTGCAATTTGCTCGTATGTTACTTCTTCTAATTGTTTAATTTTAACAGCATCTGGCGAATAAAAAACTACGGCAACATCAGCAAATTCTAATGCGCCTTGGTACTCTTTTAGAAATTCAGCGTTCAAACTACTGTAGGTATGCAATTCTAAACACGCTACTAATGTGCGATTTGGATATTGCTCTTTTACAGCTTTTGTTGTTGCTGCAACTTTACTCGGTGAATGTGCAAAATCTTTGTAAGCTACTTTTGTTTTACTTTCGGCAATTTTCTCTAATCGTTTTGACGCGCCTTTAAAACTTGCAATCGCCTCATAAAAATCGGCTTCATCAACACCCATATTTTGACAAATCCATTTTGCACCTGCTAAATTATTTAAGTTATGCGCTCCGAAAACTTCAATTGGCATTGCTCCTTCTGGAGTTTCCAATAAAGTAATCCCGTCATTAACGGTGTATTTTGGAGTAGAATACGGTAACTTTCGGATTGGATTTGTTGCGGCTTCGGCCACACGTTTTACTTCAGAATCGTCTTCATTGTAAACCAAAATTCCGCCATTGGTAATCATTTTAATGAAAATTTCAAACTGCTCGACATAATTTTCATAAGTTGGAAAAACATTAATATGATCCCAAGCAATACCCGAAATCAATGCAATATTAGGTTGGTACAAATGGAATTTCGGGCGTCTGTCCATTGGTGAAGACAAATATTCATCCCCTTCAAGAACAATAAAATCATTCTCTTCCGTTAAATGAACCATCGTGTCAAAACCTTCTAATTGTGCTCCAACCATATAATCAACTTCGATATTATGAAAATGCATCACGTGCAAAATCATCGAAGTAATTGTTGTTTTCCCGTGTGAACCTCCAATTACTACTCGCGTTTTATTTTTTGATTGTTCGTATAAAAATTCAGGATAGGAATAAATTTTAAGTCCTAATTCTTGCGCCTTTAACAATTCTTGATTGTCCTCTTTGGCATGCATTCCAAGTATCACCGAATCAATATCTGAAGTTATTTTCTCAGGAAACCAACCCAATTCTTCGGGCATGATTCCCTTTTTTTCCAACCTTGATTTTGAAGGTTCGAAAATAGCATCATCGCTACCGGTAACTTTATATCCTTTATTATGTAATGCCAATGCTAAATTGTGCATTGCGCTTCCGCCGATGGCAATAAAATGAGTTCGCATTCTTTATCTTTTAATTATGACTGTTTAATTGAATCAATTATATTTTTCGTTTTTCAAATTCTTCTAAAACCAACCTTGATTTTTCGGGTTGGCGCATTTTATTTTTATACAAATTAGCTAGCATTTGGGAAGCTATTTTTGATTTTCCAATTGCTACTGCTTTTATATACAATTTCTCTGCATCCGCATACTTTTCAAAATATTCAGCGATGTGACCTTTAGCCAAATACCCTTCAATTACTGAAATTTTTGACAATTCGTTAGCATATCGAATTGCCTTTTTTTCGCTTCCACCAACGATTCCTGGTAGTTGCAAATACAATTCTATCAACGCCCATCTGGCTTGAATGTGTTTCGGATTTAAAACTACAGCTTTTTCAAAAGCAGCTTTAACGTCCGCAATCATTCCAAGCGCCTTAAATTTATTACTTTCTTTGGCTTTCATGCCTAGAACTCCTCCATATTTATAGTAATAATTGGCTTCTGTAGGCTTGCTGTTTTTCAATTTTTGATAATAAAAAATAGCTTTGTCCCACGCTTTTCTTTGTCCTTCAATATCGCCTAAATATTCTAATGTTTTAAGATGGTTTGGATTTTCAAGCAAAAAATTTTCAAATAAAATTTGGGCATGCTCTAAATCATTTGATTTGTATAAAACTTCCGCTTTATCGAAATCCGATTGACAGATGGCTAATAGTGGTATGAAAATAAATAGTAAAACTAGGTAATATTTCATTATTAAAATATTTTTTTTGGCAAATTTGAGCTTGTCAAAAATAGGGAATTTAGATTAGAAATAGTTTGATTTTATGAAAGGATTTAGATATTTAAATGGCAATTAATTAAAAACTCTGTTATGAAAAATAATACTTATTTGTGTTTTTTATTTAATTTAGCGCTATGAAAAACATCATAATCACAGGAACATCTAGAGGAATAGGATTTGAATTGGCTCTAAAATTTGCAAATGCAGGACACCAAGTTTTAGCAATTTCTCGAAAAACACCACAAATATTAATTGACAACCCAAATATAACGTGCCTTTCCGTTGATTTATCAAATGAAGAAGATTTGACCCAAGTGGAACATTTTTTAGCTACTTCTTGGAAAAAAGCAGATGCAATTGTTCATAATGCTGGAGCTTTATTATTGAAATCATTTTCGGATACAACTGCTTCAGAATTTGAAAGTATCTACAAAGTAAATGTTTTTGGGGTTGCCAATTTAACCAGAATTTGTTTGCCATTCCTTCAAAAAGGAAGTCACGTGGTAACCATAAGTAGCATGGGTGGCATTCAAGGAAGCATGAAGTTTGCAGGATTATCAGCCTATAGCTCTAGTAAAGGTGCTGTAATTACACTTTCAGAATTACTTGCAGAGGAATACAAAGAACAAGGGATTTCTTTTAACGTTTTGGCTTTAGGATCGGTTCAAACAGAAATGTTGGAAGAAGCTTTTCCTGGCTACAAAGCCCCATTAACAGCAAACGAAATGGCAGATTATATTTTTAATTTCACCTTAACTGGAAATAAATATTACAACGGAAAAATATTACAAGTTTCATCATCAACACCATAAATAGTTAAATTGAACGAAACATTAGCAAAATATATTCCTGAACACGCTGTGAAACCGGTATTTGAACTTATTGTAGCTAATCAAGTTCATCTTAAGATTGTCAATGAACGAGTGACTCGTCATGGCGATTACAGAAAAGGATTGAGCGGAAAACACGAAATCACTGTAAATGCAAGTCTTAATAAATACCGATTCCTAATTACTTTAATTCACGAGATTTCTCATCTAGTAGCTTTTGAAAAATTTGGTAGAAACATAAAACCTCACGGAAATGAATGGAAATACAGTTTTCAAATCATGATGGTTCCTTTTATCCGACCTGAAATATTTCCTTCAAATTTGCTGCCTTTATTAGCAAGACATTTCAAAAATCCAACTGCGAGTAGTGATACAGATGCTACATTAGCATTGGCATTAAAACAATATGATGCTCAAAATGATAAAAACTATATCTTTGAAATTCCTTATGGCTGCGTTTTTAGAATTCCAAATGGAAAAATTTTTAAAAAAATAGCTTTAAGAGTAAAACGATACGAATGCATAGAAGTAAATTCAGGTAGAGTTTATTTATTTAATCCAAATGCCGAAGTAGAGGTATTAACCAATTAGAACATGAATACAAATTATTACGCAATCCTAATGGCTGGTGGTGTTGGCTCAAGATTTTGGCCCGTAAGCACAACTGAATTTCCAAAACAATTTCACGACATGTTGGGTTCTGGTGATACGCTAATCCAAAAAACATTTAGCCGTTTATCAAAACTAATTCCTATTGAAAACATCTTTATTCTTACTAACGAAAGATACAACAACTTGGTTTTAGAGCAATTACCATTGGTAAAACAAGCACAAGTTTTGCTTGAACCGGCGATGCGAAATACGGCTCCTTGCATTTTATATGCTTCGTTAAAAATAAAAAAACAAAATCCAAATGCAGTTATGGTGGTTGCGCCAAGCGATCATTGGATTGAAGATGAGGCTACTTTTTCTGCTAATTTAAAGCAATGTTTTGATTTTTGTGCAAATGAAGATGCGTTGATGACTTTAGGAATAAAACCTACGTTTCCCAACACCGGTTTTGGCTATATTGAATATGATAAATCAGATGAAAACCCTATAAAATCAGTAAGCCAATTCAGAGAAAAACCAGATTATGAAACTGCAAAATCATTCCTTGCCAGTGGAAATTTCTTATGGAACGGCGGTATTTTTATTTGGTCGGTAAAATCTATTTTAGACTCTTTTGAGAAATTTCAACCTAGAATGAACGAATTATTTTTGGGAGGAGTTGGAAGCTATAATACCATTGCAGAAACTGATTTTATCAATGAAAATTATGCCAATGCTGAAAATGTTTCTATTGATTATGCTATTTTGGAAAAAGCAAAAAATGTTTATGTCTTACCCGCAACTTTCGATTGGAATGACCTTGGAACATGGGGTTCCTTACATGAAAAATTAGACAAAGACGAAAATAATAATGCCGTTGTGAATGCTACTGTTTTATTAAAAAATTCCTCAAGTAACATTATCAGTACTTCAAAAGATAAATTAGTTATCATTGATGGTTTAGAAGATTTTATAATCGTTGACAAAGACAATGTATTGCTTATTTATCCAAAATCTAAAGAGCAAGAAATAAAAGGAATCGTAGCTAGTTTAAAAGTTTAGCATAAAAAAGGCGGAAAGTTTATAGTTTCCGCCTTTTTTTTATCCTTTAAGATACGCTTCTCGAACTTTTTTAAATAAATTGGAAGAATATACAAAATCAATAACCGCTTGATTATCGGTTCTAAAAACCTGTTCTTTGGTTCCCTCCCATTCTTTAAATCCGTCTTTTAAGAAAATAATTTTTTCTCCAATTTCCATAACCGAATTCATATCGTGTGTGTTTATAACGGTTGTAATGTTATACTCCTCAGTAATTTCCTTTATCAAATTATCAATTAGGATGGCTGTATTTGGGTCTAATCCAGAGTTAGGTTCGTCACAAAATAAATATTTAGGATTATTGACAATAGCCCTAGCAATGGCTACCCGTTTTTGCATTCCTCCAGAAATTTCAGATGGGAATTTATTATGAGCATCTACCAAATCGACTCTTTTAAGAACAAAATCTACTCGGTCTTGTGTTTCAGATTTCGAATTTCTAGTAAACATTTTTAGGGGAAACCCGACATTTTCTGCAACTGTCATTGAATCAAAAAGGGCACTTCCTTGAAATACCATTCCGATTTCGGTTCTTAATTCTCTTTTTTCTTCTGGAGTTAAATTCGAATAAATTCTTCCATCAAAAGCAATGGTACCTACTTCAGGAGTATGAATTCCGAGTAAACTTTTTAGCAAAACTGTTTTACCAGAACCACTTTGCCCAATGATTAAATTGGTTTTGCCTGTTTCAAAAATAGCAGAAACGCCTTTCAAAACTTTACTTTCGCCAAATGATTTTTCGATGTTTTTTATTTCTATCATTAGGTTAAAAGAAGTTGCGTTAAAATATAATTCACAGTAATAATTGTAACCGACGACCATACAAAAGAGACCGTACTCGCTTTACCAACTTCAAGTGCGCCTCCTTTCATATAGTAACCATGAAAAGAAGGAATAGTTGCTAATATTAAACCAAAGAGAAAGGTTTTAATAAAGGCATAGGCAATGTGAAAAGGTATAAATTCTTGTTGCAATCCTGAAATAAAATCAGTGCTACTTCCAAAACCGCCATAAACAGCAGCAATATATCCCCCTAAAATACCAATAAACATAGAAATACCTATTAAAAAGGGATACAACATTAAGGCCATTAACTTAGGGAAAATTAAATAGTTTAAGGAATTTACACCCATAACTTCTAAAGCATCTATTTGTTCCGTAACGCGCATTGTTCCTATACTTGACGTGATAAACGAACCCATTTTCCCAGCCATAATAACTGAAATAAAAGTTGGAGCAAACTCTAATATTACTGATTGTCGTGTAGCGAATCCAATTAAGTACTTCGGAATTAATGGATTTGTCAAATTTAAAGCGGTCTGGATAGCTACAACTCCTCCAACGAAAAAGGAGATAAAGGCTACAATCCCAAGCGATCCAATAATTAAATCATCTACTTCCTTGAAGATAAGCGTTCGCATTACTGACCATTTGGTAGGCTTTTTGAAAATTTCAACCCACATTAAAAAGTACTTTCCAATTTGCGATAAATAGCGAATGAGCATCATAGTTTAAATATATAGGCGAAATTAGTTATAAGTTGTGAGTTATGAATTATGAGTAGCGATTATTTAATAAACAATTAAATAAATCAAAGGTTAAACAGCTTTTCTTTCATCTTTTTTAATCGGTAGCTTTTTATAAAGGAAGCTTGTTCCGCAGTTACTAAAAGTGGCTTTTTTTCTAATTTTGCTTTCCAAAAACCTTGTATATAATCAAAAAACAAAAGTGGTTTTCTTTTCATCATCGCTAATTTTGCAGAAGCTATTGCGGTAATAACAAAACCATATCCTAAAGTATAAAAAGCTTCTCCTTGTTTGTATCTGGCTGTTTTATTGTAGTTTGCACCAGTAGGTTTTAAATGTTTCACTTTCAAACTTTGGTCCGTAACCACTTTCCAACCATAGAATTTACATAACAATTCATCCACAGTGTCCCAACCCATTGCAGGTTTCAAATTTCCTATTTGCAAAAAACATTCTTTTCGATAGGCTTTAAATGCACCTCGAATGTGGTCTTTATCCGTTAAATTCTCCAAAATCCATTGCCCATTTTTTTCTATATATGCAAAACCTCCAACCATTCCAATTGTTGTATCTTGCTTAAAATGACTAATAATTGTTTCAAAATAGTTGTCTGGCAAAATTAAATCGGCATCTAATTTTACAATAACATCAAAATCAGCATCAATCGTTTCAAATCCCTTATGAAAAGCCTGAATGACTTTGCTTCCTGGCAAATGAATGGCTTCAGAAGTTTTATTTACCAATGAAATATAGTCGTGCGTTTTTATAAATTCAGTTACAATTGAAGCCGTAGCGTCTGTAGAATTGTCATTTACAACGACCACTTTTGAAGGCAAGAGTGTTTGAGTAGAAATTGAATTTAAAGTCAATCCTATAAAATCAGCTTCGTTGTGAGCAGGAATAATAATGTAATATTTCATTTTTTTTCAAAGTCTAGTGCAAATATCATTATTTTTGTACTGATTAAAAAAAATACTTTCTATTGGAAAAGAAAATAAGTGTTGTTGTAGTAACTTATAATGGTGAAATTTGGATTAAAAAGAACTTGGATTCTTTATTAAAATCCAATTATCCAATAGACATTATCGTTATTGATAACGCCTCAACCGATCAATCTGTTTCTCTTTTAAAAGAATACAAAAACATTCAACTTGTTCAAAATAAAACTAATTTAGGTTTTGGCAAAGCCAATAATATTGGGATTGACATTGCACTTAAAAATGATGCTGATGCCGTTTTTTTATTAAATCAAGACACTTGGATTTTTGAAAATACAATTACAAACTTAGCCGAAAAATTATTTGAAAACCCAAATTTGGGGCTTGTAAGTCCAATGCATTTTTCTGCAGATGAAACTATTTTAGACAGCAGTTTCAATACTTATTTTGATCGTTACCAAACAGAAATCGACTCTAAATCTATTAGAATTGTCCCTTTTGTAAATGCTGCAGCTTGGTTAGTCTCCAAAGAATGTTTTCGAAAAACGGGTTATTTCGAACCTGTTTTCAGTCATTATGGAGAAGATCGAAATTTTTGTGACAGAGTTCATTATCATGGATTCGAAATTGGAATTGTAAAAAATGCTGCGATTTGCCATGATAGAATTGTTAGATTGAATAGTAGCAAAATCGTATTACAATCACAATATCTAGTTTTAATTCAGTTTATAAATTGCAATAATTCTTTGTTTTCAGCAGCTTTTTTAGGGCTAAAATCAGTTTTTGGATTACCAAAATTTCATTATAAAACTCAAGGTTTACTTAAATCTATTTATCTCCTTTATAAACTGAAACTCTATTATTTTAGTTTACTTTTGAACCTAAAAAAAATTAGACAAATCCGATTTCAATCAAAAGCAGGAACAAACGGACTAATTATCCCATAATTATGCAAAATAAAGCAACACATAAACAGGCTTTTTTCTTTACCATAATTAATTATGTAGGTATTTTAATAGGTATCGTTTCGACACTTTTTATCTATCCGAAAAATAAAGAAATGCTTGGGGTTTTTAGATATGTTGAATCATTATCTCAAATAATTTTTCCAATTATGCTTTTGGGCGCTTCACAGGCATTGATTAAATTTGGCCCAAAATTAGACAATCGGCAAGAAAAACAACTTTTCAATTATAGTGTTATTTCAATCGTTATTATTAGTTTATTTTTGCTCACATCAATTGGATTACTTTCGTTTTTTCCAATATTTAAAGGATTTAAATATATTTATTTGGCTTTTCCTATAGCATTTTCATTAGCGCTTATAGATTTATTCAAAAAGCAAGCAACAATAATTCAAAAAATAGCCGTCCCCACTTTTTTTGACAATATAGTTCCAAAGTTGGCTTTACCTTTAGTTTTTATACTGGTTTTAAACAACTATTTCTCTGTAGATAACTCTTTAGTGTTTTATTGTATTTCGTATGGATTGATTGCCATTTTAATAGCTTGTTATCTGTTTTATTTCTTCAAACCAGCTTTTAATTTTAATTTCAAATCGCTATTTACAGAAATTAGCAAAACGGAATTATATCGTTTTTCTTTATTTGCTTTTGCAGGAAGTTTAGGATCTGTTTTTGCCTTTAGAATTGATGCCATTATGATTCCAAAATTTCTTTCGATGGAAGATAACGGAACTTTTAGCATAGGTGTTACTTTGGCATCGGCACTTGCAGTTCCGGCAACAGGAATTTTTATTTTATATGCGCCGTTAATTTCAAATTACATAAAAGATAATGCTATTGCCGAACTTGATTCCAAATACAAAGAAATTTCCAAATTGCTTTTCTTTATTGGGGCGCTTCTTTACAGTTGCATTTTTTTAGGAATTGAAAACTTATTTATGCTGTTGCCAACACATGAAAACTTAATGGCATCTGTTCCTGTAATTTTAATTTTGGGGTTCAATGTTTTAATAAATATGGGAACGGGATTTAATGGTGAAATTATCACGTATTCTAAATATTTCAGGTTTAACTTAGTCGCAATTTCAATATTAATAGTACTTAACATTGCCTTAAACCTCTTTTTTATAAAAGTAATGCATTTAGGAATTGAAGGCGTTGCATTTGCTTCCTTAATAGCAATGATACTTTTTAACATATCAAAACTACTTTTTATTTACCAAAAATTCAATATTCTTCCCTTTGATAAATCGTATTTAAAATTGATATTAGTCTTTCTAATTGTTCTTGTAACTACCTATTATTTACCAATAATCGAAAACAATTTATTCAATTTAATATATAAAACAGGCCTTTGTTTGGCTTTGAATCTATTCCTAATTTATAAGTTAAAATTGGTTTTTTCTTATACTTTTTGGATTGAAAAAATCATTTTAAAACTGAAAAATTAATACTTATAAACAAAAGCATTGATATTCATTCCTGCCCCTACAGATGCAAATAACAGAATATCACCTTTTTTAATTTCTTGATTTTCTAATTTTCCATTAATTAATAAATCAAACAATGTTGGAATAGTCGCTACACTACTATTACCTAAAAAATTAATACTCATTGGCATAACTCCTTCAGGTGCTTTTCTGTCGTACAATTTATAAAACCGATTGATTATGGCTTCATCCATTTTTTCGTTTGCCTGATGAATCAATATTTTTTTGACATCATCAATTGCAATTCCACTTTTCTCTAAGCAAGTTTTCATGGCTGTTGGAACATGGCTAAGTGCAAATTCATAGATTTTACGCCCGTGCATTTTTATGTAACCAACACTTGGATTTAGTTCAGTATTAAATGATTTCCCAAAAAATAAATAATCTTTTTCACTAAAAGTATATGAGGCACTTTCGTGAGACAGCATTCCTCCTTCAAGATTTGTGCTTTCTACAACTGTTGCTCCAGCGCCATCTGCATATATCATAGAATCTCTATCATGAGGATCTACAACACGAGATAATGTCTCGGCTCCAATTACCAAACATTTCTTGGCCATTCCTGATTTAATCAAGGCATACGCTTGCAACATTCCTTCAATCCATCCTGGACAACCAAAAAGCAAATCAAAAGCAACACATTTTGGATTTTGAATCTGCAATTTATGCTTAACTCGAGCTGCTAAACATGGAACTGCATCCGATTGAATGGTGCCACTTTTAATATCACCAAAATTATGTGCAACTATAATATAATCTAATGTTTCTGGGTCAATTCCCGATTTTTCTATAGCAATCTGAGATGCCAAAAAAGCCATGTCAGAAGTAAGAATATTGGGTTTAGCATACCTTCTTTCTTCTATTCCTGTAATTCCTTTGAATTTTCCAATTACAACATCGTTACTATAACCAAAGGGACTTCCGTCTTCATTCATAAAATGATGTTCACTGAAATCGGTATTGCTGACTTTTAATTCTGGAATATAACTCCCAGAACCTGTTATTTTTATATTCATTGTAGATTCGGTATAATATTACTAGCTAATATAACGCTATTTTTTAAATTGGGAGTAAAAAAAATACTATGCATGCATATAATTATCAAATAATCAAAGTATTGGATTAAAAAATATTAATTATTTAATGTTTCTCCTTTTGCTTTGATTTTTATTTGCATTACAGTAGCGATACTTAATGCTTGTGTTTTTATTTTTTCCGCATTTAATCCTTAAAAATTTTCATTAACGGAAGTGTTGAAATGGTTGAGCCAAATTGAAAAAAGTTCAGGTGTCAAATATTCTTTATCACTTATATCCAAATGAATATTGGTTAGATTATTAAAATATCCCCCAGTATTAAAGATAGCTTGCGACCAAAAAGTAACTAAAATTGGCAAATGTTCCTCTAGTTTAATTTTCACAATGTCTGTAAAAATATAACTTATCGATTGGTCGGTTAACAATTTTTTATAAAATTCGTTAACTAACAAATATAAGTCTTCTTGATTTTGAATGTCTTTCATCTTGATATATAAAAAAATCCATTTCAAATTTTAAGTCTTGAAATGGATTTGTTTTTTGCAAATTATTATTTTTAATTTTCCATGTAGGCTTCAATTGGCGCACAAGAGCACACCAAATTTCTATCACCATAGGCATCATCTGTTCTACGAACGGTTGGCCAAAATTTGTTTTCAGCGATATATTCTAAAGGAAATGCAGCTTGTTCTCTCGTGTATGGGAAATCCCATGACTCCGTTGTAAGCATGGCTAAAGTATGCGGTGCATTTTTCAAAACGGTATCGTGATCTTCCAAAGTGCTAGCTTCAATTTCTTTTCTGATAGCAATCATCGCATCACAAAAAAGATCTAATTCTTCTAA
>Ga0114974_10002977_pt1 | contig 12917 bp, 13 predicted proteins | sample S_130206_EF_Meta_FD_87318 | JGI IMG/M metagenome (GOLD analysis project Ga0114974, IMG submission 87318) | Freshwater microbial communities from Lake Simoncouche, Canada to study carbon cycling - S_130206_EF_MetaG | ecosystem: Environmental > Aquatic > Freshwater > Lake | place: Lake...
GCAATATAGTAATCTTAAATTTGATTAAGACTGATTTAACGACTGAAATAAATCCACCAAATATATCCTAGAGGCTTTTAAATAGTTGATCTTGCTCAATCATACATTGCGCAGACTATTTTATCGCTGACTAATATCAGCCCTTATCTGGTCACTTCCTGTGATGTTTGAAGTCAAAGACGATATCTAGAAAACTACACACGCGTTCAATATCATATTTTTCTACATCAAGGATTTCCAATCGCTTTGTTTGGTTTAGGAATTCCCCAAAATTCATGGGTTTGGATGCAGGAATATCAATTATGTGCTTAGGAAAGACCAAGCGCCATTCTAAACAATTGATCTCTTGTTTAGCATCCCAATTGATGGATAACGTCTTTGGGGAGAGTTTCATTGAAAGGTAAAGATCAAAATGATTATCCTCATTCAAAGTCTGCCACATATCCTCAATCTGAATGGGACCAATGATCTGCCTTGTCCTCGTCCAGTAATCAAGTTTCATCAATGACGATTGTATAGGCTCCTCGAATTTGATATTTGACAGCAATCCATCGTTAGACATATCCCAGAGTCGTTTAAATAGTTGATCTTGCTCCATCACAAGTAGTCCATGTGAGTAGGTCGTTTGAGAAACTCAAATTTATAGAGGTCAAACAACGCCCTTTCAAATGCATACTCAATGTCCGCATCCCCCAACTCTTCTAGGGCAGTATTAATCGATATATCATCGCTGGGTAAATAACCCTTAAAGCCTTGGCTGTTTGTGTAGGCATCATCCAGATCGGACAAGGCCCTGGTTAACAACATTTCAGCTTGTTCTTTGGTTTCCTCAAAACCATAGATTGCTGATTTGATGTTGTCCACATCATTTCGCCAGATACTGATTGAGTTGTCATCGACCTCAATCGAACATAGGGCATCATCCTTGATTAGATGGAAAGTGGCATGCTTACTATCATTGGGCACGGCCATATATCCTTGGACATGGCCAGGTAGACACATCAAGTTCTTGGCAATATCGCAAACAGCTAACTCTATTGAATCTTTGGCGTAATGCATGGGTGAGTCTTTAGGGCACTGGATAACTAGGTATTTTGTCATAGCAATTCCTTTCATGGATTCTTATGGAGGTAAGTTTGGACTGCGTAAGTCTCCTCAATCTTGTGCATTACAGAATAGGAAGTATTGTTACTAAAGGTATCAAATGCATTGGTGATATTGATGTAATTGTGCACATCAATATCATTAAATAAGGGGCGACTTTTACAAGCCTGATAAAATTCATCTGTCGCATTATTAATACTCGAGTATGCATTTTGGATCGCATCCTCGATGGCGCCAGCGATACCAATCATGGGTAGAAATTCCTCTGCCCAAAGTGCAGCATTGGTATCATCGATCTCCACAGTAAACTTAATCGAATCCTTGAGACTCTCCCATGTGGCACTTGGGTCCTCGATTGCATATGCGATATATTGATCTCTAAGCTTTGGGCCCACGTTGACTGCGTTGACGATTTTGCAGGCCAGTTCTTCTCTGCTACCAGGTGCATTGACTTGTCGACTCTTGGGCGGATTTATAAACAATAGGTATTTGGTCATGGCAATTCCTTTCATGGATTTAGTTTTAACGAATTTTTAAAAAAATCAGCCAAGGTATAAAACAGAACAGAACCTTGACTGATCTAAAATCGAACTTATTCGCCTTTGTCCTCAGAGATGGGTTCCATATCGATGGTCTCCATTTGCTTGTATTTCATGGGTATGGCCAACTGGGTTTCCATTTCCCTGCGTAAGCTTTCTGGTTGCAGGGGATCTTGGGCGATGCGGCGCTTGTAGTTACGGATACCGGTCTCTAGGAGATACAAGTTATTGGGCATACCTTTGCCCAGGAACTTGACCAAGTTGTCTTCCCAAGAACGACCCAAATCGTTGGCCGAGATCATCTTGTATTTGTCAGCACCCACATGATGGGCCATGAACACACAAAAACTAGATGCCTCGGAATCCTTGTCCTTGCCTTCGTTGTGCAAGTTCACTTCACCGTTATACTGAAAATCCATGGATGAAGTCATGCCCATTAAGCTATAGAACTCTCGGATCAATGCGGTGCGCTCCTTGGTGCTCTTGTCCCCTGCTTTCTTGGATACAGCCACTGATTCCTTCTCCTGCGCTTGACTCACCCCACCACGGCGAGTGATATAGGCCGGCAAATCCACTACCGATATACTCTCCTCCCTAGCAACAGTCAGCACTTTGACGTAACGGGTGGCGTTGACTTTATCGGTACGCACCACGTAACGCACCATGGCAGCGATGGGTGAGCTATTGGCTTGGATCGAGATGCTGTGCTTGTCTTTGAGATCGGTGCGTATCGCCTCCACGATATTGTCTCTGTGTGGGCTCTCCTCCACGCGAAGTGCAAGACTATAGATCGAAGCCAATAGCTCGTATAAAGCTTGATGGACCCGTTCTACGACTTCAATTTCATACTGCTCGCCCAATTTAAAGAGTTGTTCGCTCTCGGTCATGAAGCGTTGCACATCTGGATTTATTGCTGGTTTGCTGGGCGTTTTATCCTTGGTCAAACCCTTGACGATGAAAGCACTTAAGTCAAAGGTCTCTAAATCCACACCCTCCAGTTCCTGAGTGGACAGTTGCTGGGTTAAAGGAAGTTGTGGTGCGGTGGTCCTGATAGCGCCGTTGGTTAATTGCATAGCAATCTCCTAATTTGTGGTTGTTGCAGGCGGTATGCACTGCAGGGCCGAGATTAGGTTAAAAATGTATAAAGTGACGTGACATGCGCTCTGGCTTTATATTTTATTTTTAGTGGCGATTCTTTGAAAAAATAAAGGAGAACGCCATGGATATGCGCACACATGGTTCAATGGGGGAGATGGAAATCAACGCTAGCCTATATTATTGGTGGCTGGCATTTCTGCGGTGCAGCAAAGATTATTGGTGGTGTTGCCAACTCAGGGGGCAATGCCAAGATCCAAGACTGATCAGCGTTTGGAAGGACTTTGGGGACATCTTCCAATACCCGTGTTTTATGCACTGGTGGCAGGATCACGGTGCCAAGCTGTTTGATTCTCCACAGATGGAGATTGGATTTATCAAACAGCTGGGTGCTGGCTTGGAGCTAATACTGAGAGATGACCTAGTGGTGCCTAGACCAGGCATGATCTGTATCGCTATCCCAGAATACTTAGAGAACATGGCAGCGCAAACTCTTATTTGGGAGGCATGGCAAGTGGCCAGAGTGCGTGGGCGGCATTATGCTGTGGATGCCAAATATCAATTGTACGACCTACCCTTGCGCAGCAAACGCACGATCGTCAGGGCCTACCAATCCCTCACCTTATCAGTTTGTGTGGAGAATAGTATTGCAACTGATGCAGTCTATCGATGGGGAGAGTTTGAGATGGGTCGGTATTTAAATATATCCCCCAAGAACAATATCGTTAATAAAGACAGTAAAGAGAAGATTGCACAAAAGAGAAATGCAGTTCGTAACATCTTTAGCCAATCCAAGGATGGTGGCTTAACATTAGTTGCTAACGCAGAGATTGGACAGTTTCCGTGTAAAAATCCTGTAGAACCCCGCCAGCGTTGGACCAAGGCACAGCAAGACGGGCTAGATCACGCTGTGAGTTCTGGGCAGTGGCAATCCCGTCATTGGCTAGAAGATGAGTATGCGTTCATGATGCCCAATAAGCCCATATTATTAGGAGGTAACCATGAACATAGCACCTTCCAGATCATGCGGCATATTGACAGCATGGAGGTATCATTCTTAACGCCTAAGCGTCCTAGGAAAGACAAGCCTAAGAAGAGAGCTAGATGATCTAAACTAAGTGACTTTGTTTATTCTTAGGCAAAAACCAATTTAGCTATACATATCATGACCATGATCGAGGTTCAAACGATCAGCACTAAATCAGCACCATATCCCCGCTATTCTGTATAGAATCGTGTTTTTATTTTCTGATCTCAACACCCAAACGCATTCAGCCAGACTAGATTGTCCTGCTATAATCGGCTCTAAGAATAATTAAATCATCACACCATCTGGAATGCAGTGTCGGCTATTGAGCACTACATTATCAACGAATCACAGTGCTGCAATCTCTAAGACGACTGCAATCATTAGGGGAGCTTCATGAAACTATGGTACCAAAGTCTAGCACGCCAGACCGAATCAACACCGTATGGTGAAATTCTACGTGCAACCATTGCCCAGGCGGTGGATCCTGGCACTGTCGTTGACATGTGTGGCCTTGCTAAATCTACAGGCATCGGCGTGCATTACCGTTTCCTCGAGCATCATGACATGCGCGAAGTACTCTACAACGCCATGCAAGCGGAGCAAGAAGGCTATGACGCTTTCTTAATTGGCAATATCAGCGATGCCGGTCTGCAAGAAGCGCGAGAATGCGTCAACATCCCTGTCTTGGGTTTGTGCGAAACCAGCATGCATTTAGCCAGCATGATGGGCGCGAGCTTTGGGCTCGTTACGATTAGCTCCCGCTGGAACTTACGCATTATGGAAAACGTCAGACGCTATGGACTGGAGCGGCGCTTAGTGGGGATGGAACCGATGAATACTTCACCCATAGAATTAAAACGCGCCATGGTTGATTTGCCATTTCGACAAAATATAATCGATCAATTTAATGTATGCGCTAAAAAATTACTCGATGCGGGTGCTGAAATCATCATACCTGCAGGCGGCGACATTATTGTATTTCTAACTCAATCACAAACCTACGAGATCGAACGCGCACCGATAGTAAACGGCATTGTGGAGCTCGTAAAAATGGGTGAAGTCGCTGCAAAACTGCGCCGCATCACAGGCCGCTTCACCAGCAAGCGACTCTCTTATGCACCGCCGATCGGCGATTACTTAGAGCGTACACGTGCCTACTTTGGCGACAACGTCTATCCTGACCCTAAATTATAAATTGTTCTTATGACATCATACTTACCCAAATACGTTATTGCACTAGTCGCCTGCTTAAGTTTCGCATCTCTCCTCACAAGTCACGCGACTGCACAATCGACACCTAACTATCCGAATCGACCTATTCGTTTAGTGGCGGGTATGCCTGCAGGTGGGGGCGCGGACATGAATGCGCGACGCCTCGCAGAACGCTTACACCGCATACTGAAACAAAACATTGTAGTCGAAAATATTGGCGGCGCTGCGGGTAATGCAGCTGCAGTAACGGTGGTTGCAGGCAACCCCGATGGTCATACCATTTTTTTCTCCTCACATCCGGTATTTGCTGTGAATCCCATACTCTATAGCAAGCTGCCATTCAATCCCGCTGATTTTCAACCAGTCGCACAAATCAGTCTGGCAGCGCATGTTTTACTCGCTAATATGGGTTTACCCGCCAATCGGGTATCCGACCTGATCACCTTAGCCAAGAGCAAACCACGTATCATTAATTTTGGCTCTGGCGGCCCTGGCACCTCGATTCATCTCGCTGGTGAACTACTCAATTATCAAGCGCAGATCGAACTCGTGCATGTGCCCTATCGAGGCGCCGCCCCTGCTGTAGTGGCTGTCATGAGTAACGAAATTCAATTGTTGTTTGATAACTCTATGACGGCTATTGGTCATGTGCGTGGCGGTCGCGTCAAAGGTCTAGCTATTGCAGCGAAGTCACGCCTAGCCGCCATTCCCGACGTGCCCACCTTCAATGAAAGTGGAGCGCCCGGATTTGAAGCTGGAATCTCACATGGCATGTTTGTGAGAAGCGCCGTGCCCAAACCTATTGTAAAGACCATTAACAATGCAATTAATACCGCTTTGTCAGATCCTGAATATCAATCTGCTATGGCTGAATTAGGCGTGACCTTAATTGGTGGCAGTCCTGAACAGTTTTCAAGCTTCATCAATGCCGAGCGTAGAAAATTTACTGATCTCATTAAAAAACAAAACATCACCGCCAACTAATTTCAACCACTACATACCCCCAATGACTCCTACTCTTTCTAGCCATCTTTCAAGATGTAAGCACATACATGGTTATTTAGTACTCAGCCTGCTTGGTCTACTCATTGCACCGGTGTTGGCACAGACTAGCATTGAAACCTGGCCGACCAAACCAATTCGCTTTATTGCACCGACTACACCCGGTGGCGGCAATGACACCTTATCGCGTATGCTCAGCCCGCGTATGTCACAGACTTGGGGGCAACAGGTGGTAGTTGATTTACGACCCGGCGCCGGCGGCATCATCGGCACTGAAATTGCTGCGAAGTCACCTCCCGATGGTCACACCTTATTGATCGTTGCCGGTGGTTACACCATGAACCCTTATCTTTATAAAAAACTACCCTACGATACTTACAAAGACTTTGAGCGTGTCTCAGTGGTGGCCTTCTCACCCAATGTGTTAGTGTCTCATCCTTCAGTTCCAGCCAAATCAATACATGAGCTGATTCAACTGGCCAAAACCAGACCTAATACATTGAACTACGCCTCCTCTGGTATTGGCACGACCAGCTATTTATCGGCAGGTATGTTTGCGCATCTCACAGGCACCAAAATGACCCATGTCGCTTATAAAGGTGCGGGGGCGGCAGGAACTGCTGTGGTCTCCGGTGAAGTGCATTTGATTTTTACTGCGCCTAGCATCACCGTACCATTTGTCAAACAAAACCGTCTGCGCGCACTCGGTGTAACCGGAAATAAGCGCATGGACTTACTGCCCGAGACTCCAGCTATTGGCGAGATCGTAGCGGGTTACGAAGTGCAAAATTTCTTTGGTGTATTAGTGTCGGCAAAAACCCCGCGTGCCATCATTGACAAAGTGTATCTGGAAATCGCTCGCATCGTGCGCCTACCTGAAGTGAAAGAACAACTCATTAGCCAAGGTTTTATTCCTTCTGGCAATACCCCACAAGAATTTAATCAACTGGTACAAAATGATTTGGATCGGTGGGCGAAATTATTACCAGCTATGGGCATCAAACCAGAATAATCAAGATGATATCAAGCATCACAGATGAGCTAAGCAGCCTCAGAGTCTTTGTGCAAGTCGTTGAGAGTGGCAGCCTGTCTGCTACAGCACGTGCCAGACACATTGCAGTGAGCTCGATAGCGCGTCAAGTCAAAGCACTGGAAGATAGCTTAGGCACGCGCTTGCTAAACAAAACCACAAGACGCCAATCGCTCACCGAAGCCGGACGCATGTTCTACGATAGAGCCAAGCTTATCATCGACACCTACGATCGCGCCAAGCGTGATGTTGCATCGTTTCAGGACGCAGCCAAAGGCGTGATACGTGTGTATCTACGCACCTCTGTAGCAAGCGCTGTCATCGTGCCGGCACTACCGCAATTTTTAGCAGAAAATCCACAAGTCACACTCGATCTTACCTTGGGTGATGAGCACATCAACTTATTAAAGCTACATATTGATGTCGCAGTATTTCTCGGCAATCTCAACGATTCCAGCATGATCGCGCGACGCTTAAGCCCGAGTCGGCGCGTAGTGTGTGGCAGCCCCGAATATTTTAAACGTCATGGCATCCCCAAAGTGCCAACTGATTTAAGTGCGCATAATTGTTTAATTTATCGTGCAGATCGCTACAGTGAGCATTGGCACTTTAGCAGTGCTACCGAAAAAATTAATGTCCCGATTCGCGGCAACCTAATCACTTCGAGTGCAGCGGCATTACTCGCAGCCAGCTTAGCCGGATTGGGAATCATGGTTGCACAAAAGTGGATGGTGGCGGGTGCTTTAAATAGCGGTCAGCTCACTCAAGTGCTACCCAGTTATACTGTAAGCCCTACTGATGACGATACTGCACTATATGCAGTCTACCCCCATGGTCGTGGACTTGCACCCAAAGAACGTGCATTTATTGATTTTTTAATTCGGCTGTTTAAATCAACATCATCAACACTGGATGATTACTAGATAACGCCTTGCGCACGAAGCACCTCAATTTCATTAGCGCTGATCTGTAGCTCATCGCGTAAAACAGCATCGGTATCTGCACCTAATTGTGGCGCGCTGTTATTCGCTACAGAGTGGTCACCCGAGAGCTTAAAGGGCACTCCTAATACCGGTAAGGATTGTCCATCTGCGTTCACTACCGCTGTGACCATGTGATTGGCTAGCACTTGTGGATCAACCAAAACCTGATCTAAGGTGTTAATAGGGGCGGCAGCCACACCTTGCACATCAAAACGCACAAGCCACGATGCCACTGGCGCTGTTGCTAAAATACCTTCAATAACACCCACCAATACTGAGCGATGTGCGAGTCGTTTATCGTTGGTCTTAAAACGTGCATCCATCGCCAGATCCGCATGACCCAATGCCACACAAAATCGCTGCCAAGCAAGATCATTAGTCGCACCAACCAACAGATAACCATCCTGACATTGAAATGCTTGATAAGGCACCAAATGAAAAACGCCAGAACCCTCTTTAGTCGGGAGCTGTCCGGCTTGCAACCAAGTCACGGCGTGATACCCAAGCAAGGAAATAGCGGTCTCTAATAAGGAGGCAGTGACTTTACTACCACCGCCACCTTGCAAACGTTTAACAAGTGCCGTCATCACCCCACCATAGGCAACTATACCAGTAGTCATGTCAATAAATGACACACCTGCCCGCACCGGTGGACCATCAGGATAACCAGTGGTCGACATGATTCCAGAATACGCTTGCATCATTAAATCATAGCCCGCTTTATTGTGTAACTCGCCTTGCGGACCATAACCATTTATCGAGCAATAAATAATCTCTGGATTGACGACCTTGACATCTGAAAAGCTCAGACCTAGGCGCGCAGCAGACTCTGGTAAAAAACTATGAATCACAATATCTGTTTTAACCAGGAGTCGTTCTAACAACGCGCGACCGGCAGGTGCTTTCAAGTTTAAGGTGATGCCTAGCTTGCCGCGATTCACACTATGAAAATTACTCGTAATGCCATCCGCTGCGCGCGTACCCCAAACCCGGTTCTCGTCACCAGTGCCGGGGTTCTCGACCTTAATCACTTGCGCCCCTTGATCTGCGAGTAATTGAGCGCAATACGGGCCCGCTAAGACCCGACTCAAATCCAATACGCGATACTTCTGTAACACTTTCGCCATCGTGCTACGCTGCTATCGCGATATCACGCCCTGTCTCCCGCAATACTGCAGGAACCACTTCCTCAGCCCATAAGCGCATACTCTCAATCGCTTTTTGATGATCCATATCGCCAACCTGTGGTTGGATAGCAATATGCACAGGATTTATCTCACGCACTAGGCGAACCATTTTCTCAATACAAGTATCCACATCGCCGACTGGCAGATTACGACGAATCGCCTCTACACTAGGCTCATCATCATACGGAAACTCTTGCACTACGTAGTTATCTACAACTTTTTCGCGACGCGTCTTTAACGACACTGCTAGACGTTGCTGATACAAGGCGCAATCAATATAGTGGTCTGCATCTTTTTTATTTTTGGTCACAAATGCCAAACGTGTCACTGCAATACGAGTTGGCTTACCTTCTTTGGCGGCAATTTCTTCAAAATAATCACGGGTTTTTTTCATGCGGGAAATACCACCCAATAGCCCTGTCACAAATAAAGTATGGCCATGTCTGGCAATCCATGCCAGGTGTACTGGATCTCCACCGGCATACCACATGGGGGGGGTAGGCGTTTGGATTGGCTTGCAACTAATCGATGAACGTGGAAACTGAATATATTGGCCATTAAACTCGAAGGCTTGCTCTGTTAATCCCTGATGAATCAATTCCAACATTTCACCGGTAAAGCCCCGTACGTTTTCTAAGGTGGCGCAAAAGCGATCAAATTCATACTGTTGATAGCCCATACCAATACCTAAGTCAAGACGACCATTACTCAAGTTGTCGACCATACCGACTTCTGCTAACAAGCGTGCGGGAGTATAGAGTGGGGCTACAACTACTGCTGTGCCAAGTCGAATGGTGTTCGTTCTACCCGCCATATGCGCCGCCATCATTAATGGTGACGGGCATAAGCTATAGTTCGAGAAGTGATGCTCGGCATACCAAGCTCGGCTATAGCCTAATTGTTCGGCAATCTCTGTTTGTTCAACCGCCTCATCGAAAACTTGCTTCACACTTTTAGACAATTGGCGCTGTTGCATGATGTTAAAAATACCGAAATCCATATCACCCCCTTCTGCTGTAAAGATCCACAGTATAAGTTCTATTCAGTCTACAATAACCTTCAAAATCGCCTTAGGATCCCACCATCTAGCGCAATAATAAAGCCATATTTCCGCATAACATGCCCTAAAATGTGGAATCATAGTATTTTCTCAGCCCGCTGAAACATTTAATTGGAAAGTAAATGTGTTATGCAATTGTCAATCTCTGAAGCCACACAACTCGCTGTCAAAGCCCTCACCCGTTCTGGAATGAGCCCAGATAATGCACAAATCACCGCCGATCATCTGGTTGATGCTGCATTGTGCGGTCATGAATTCTCTAGTCTACCAAGAGTGATTGCACTAACTGATGAGATACGTACGAAACCGCCTGCCGGCCCAACCACCATTGTACGAGAGAACCATTGCTCGGCTTTAATTGATGGCGGAAATAATGTGGCTTATGTGGTTTCTATACAGGCAATTGATAAAGCAATAGCCATTGCCAAATCCAATGGTATAGCAGTTGTCTGTGCCAATAACACGTGGTTTAGCGGTCGTCTCGCTTATTATGTAGAGCGCGCAGCGCGGCAAGGATTCATCGCCATGCACACCACCAATACCACAGCACGGGTCGCACCTTACGGCGGCACTGAACGTCTGATGGGCACTAATCCCTTCGCCATCGCCTTCCCTAGCACTGATGATCCCTTAATCATTGACATTGGCACTTCACAGACCACCTGGGGCGATGTGGTATTAGCACGCACCAAAGGCAAACCCTTACCAGAGCAAGTCGCGGTGAACCCAGGCGGCGAACCCACGACAGACCCTGACGAAGCACTCGCTGGCGCCATCCTGCCTTGGGGTGGCGCACGTGGAAGTGGCTTAGCATTGGCGGTTCAACTTCTGGGTATTTTAGCGGGCAGTGAATTGGTCATTAATGATGTCAGCAACTATGGTTTATTCTTTATGGTGATAGACCCCAAACTATTTATGCCCGCCGATCAATATCCTTCACTGGTGAGTGCCTTCAGATCAGTCATCGTGGGCAATCGCCCACTTGCCGATCAAGCTACTGTGCGCGTGCCCGGTGATCGTAGTCAACAACTAAGACGTGAGAATGTAGCTAAAGGCTATATCCAACTCGATGAGAAAGTGTATGCACGTCTGCTCGCACTGACCCGTTAAACTACAATCAACCCTCACCGTTCACCGATTAGACTATGATTGGAATCGCTGTAGTCCACAGCCCCCTCAGCAATCCTTAGATTACATAAAGCATAATTAACCATCCCCGCAACTAGCCTCTTCAATCTGAGAAGTAAATACCAAGCCATGAAAAAAGAAACTCACAACAACCCTGATGCCGCAGCGCGACTGATACAAGCTCTACACTCGCTTGCACCCACAGTAATCCCTGCCCAAACCTACCAAAATGCAAAACGCTGTTTATTAGATGCCTTGGGCTGTGGACTGTTTGGTGCATCCCAGCCATGGTCGAAAATTCTCAGCAAGCAAATGCTTGCTGAACAATCCCGAGGTCAAGCCACACTATTTGGCGAACAACAAACTCTATCCGCACCTGCTGCTGCATTGTGTAACGGTACGGCTATTCATGGGTTTGAACTTGATGACTTATTACCAGCCGCGTTAATCCATCCTGGCACAGTCATCATCCCCGCCACAATGGCGATTGCGGAGCATAAAAACGTAGAGGGCGAAGCCTTGCTGCGCGCCATCATCATGGGTTATGAAGTAACAGCTCGCATGAGTATTGCTATGGGTACGCTAGCCTCACAACAAGGATTTCATAAAACCAGTGTTGTTGGCCCTGTTGCATCAGCCATTGCTTGCGCATACTTACTAAATTTAAATACTGCACAAATTACCTGCGCTGCAGGCATTGCTGCCTCTATGGCTTCAGGGGTTAAAGCTTATGTGTCTAGCGGTGGTGGCGGCATGGTTAAACGTATGCATGCTGGATGGGCCGCCTCTTCTGGCGTGCGCGCAGCATTATTAGCGTATGATGGTTTTACCGGGCCTAGTGGTGCAGTCGATGGTCGCTACGGATTACTTGATGCCTTTGGTGGCGCTGACGCAGATCCAGAAAAACTCATGCCCGAATTCGGTGAACAATGGGCAATCGATGCTGTGTGGTTTAAAGTCTATCCAATTTGTGGTTGGATACAAGGTGCTGTGCAATTACTCACTGCTATGCGCAACAATCGCAATCTAACGGCAACCGATGTCTCTAAAGTTGTTATTGGCACCAGTCAGTTTGCCGTCAACAACAATAGCAATCCCCGCCCCCTAGATACCATGGATGCGCAATATAGCTTGCCCTATTGTGTAGCAGTCGCACTTAGCAACAATCCCAGCGACCCCAGAGTCTACGAAGAGACTATGTTTACCAAACCTGAATTACTCTCCCTCGCCGCCAAAGTTACGATCCAATTCGATGCTGAGTGTGACGCGGTCTATCCACAACGCTTTGGCACTCGCGTGCAATTGCATCTTTACAATGGCGAAGTCTTAGAGGCATTGACCTTAGATCCTCATGGCACACCAGCAGACCCTTGCTCAGATCAAGAGTTAGCAGAAAAATTCATGCAATTAGCCGCCCTCGCACCCCGTCGCATAGATGTCCAGGCGATTACCAATGCCACGCTAAACCTAGAAACGCCAAAAGCGCGCATTAGACTCAGTAAGTTGTTACGTGCATAAGGTGCTACAGTTCAATAGGAGAGCTAAAA
>Ga0114974_10002979_pt1 | contig 12914 bp, 8 predicted proteins | sample S_130206_EF_Meta_FD_87318 | JGI IMG/M metagenome (GOLD analysis project Ga0114974, IMG submission 87318) | Freshwater microbial communities from Lake Simoncouche, Canada to study carbon cycling - S_130206_EF_MetaG | ecosystem: Environmental > Aquatic > Freshwater > Lake | place: Lake...
GACTGCCGACAGCCCGGGGGGGTACCACGCCGCGCGCCGCAGGGTCAAGGTCGTACCCCGATCCGACGCCGGGGCTCCGGGGGGACTGCCGCTTCCGGGGAGAACTGGGTAAAGAGGGAACGGCCCAAGCTGCCCGTGGAAAAAGTCATCCATGACCTTTTTCCACTTTGGACACCCCCAAAAAAGCCAAGGTTTTTCGGGGTTGTCGAACGCCGCATCCAGCGGCGATCACTTGATCCACAGCCTGCCAGCACCTTCCGCAAGGAACCCCCCGTGTCGCTCCCCCGCCCTGATGCCCCAAGGCCCCGACCCGCGGCCGGCGGTGCCGATGCCGAGCTGTTTGATCGCGCTGCGGTGGAGCGTGCCACCGGCTTGGCCGCCATCGAGGTCCTCGCCGAGGTGACCTCGACGATGGAGCGGGCCCGGGGCTTGGCTGCCGAGCCGGGCGTGGGATTGCCACTGGCTGTTCTCGCCGACCGGCAGACCGCTGGCCGGGGGCGGCGCGGAGCGGGATGGTGGCAGGCGCCGGGGAGCCTGGCGATGAGCCTCGTCGTCGATACGGCGCGGGTGGGGGGCGTCGAAACCACGCGGGTCACGCCGCTGTGGTCGCTCGCCTGCGGCGTGGCGCTGGCCGAGAGCCTCGCCCTCCTCGAGCCATCGGTCGCGGCGCGGGTCCGCTGGCCGAACGATATCGTTGCCGGCGGACGGAAGCTGGCCGGCATCCTCGTCGAGACCGCCCCTGGCGGACGGGTGATCTTCGGTGTCGGCGTGAACACCACCGGATCTGCCGCTGACGCGCCCGAGAGCCTGCGCGGCCGGGTTGGCACGCTCCCCGACATCACCGGCCGGTCGCTGCCACGCGCGCAACTCCTCGGCATCTTCGTCCCCCGGCTGTTCTCCCTCCTCGGCGAGACGTCGCGCGATCCGGGGGTGCTCGTGGAACGCTACCGGCCGCTGTGCAGCCTCGTCGGCACCGTCGTCACGATGCACCGCGACGACGGCCGCCGTCTCGTCGGTGTCTGCCACGGGATCGATGCCGATGGCGCGCTCGTCCTCGACACCGCGGCGGGCATGATGCACCTGGTGTCGGGGAGCCTCACCGATCCGGCCGACGTCTGGCGGGGCGCGCCCGCCTGACCCCTTCGCTGTCCCGAGCCGCGGCCTGACCGCCGGGCCGATTGCGGCGTGGGCCCGTGCGCAGCGCCACGACACACACCTCGCGGCCGCCGGTGGAGAGCTGCCGGGCCCGCGGTGTGAATCCCCAGCAGCGGAATTGCCCGAGCCAGGCATCGAGGCCCGCGGCCCGCGACCAGTCGGGAATCTTGAGGGTGGCGATGATCCCGCCGGCCCGCGAGCCTGGGGCGGTGACGACGCGACCGATCGCCTCGAGGGTGCTCGTCGGATCGATGTTCATGTCGGCGACGACCCACTCGAAGCCGCGCAGGTCGCGCAGCGGCACGTCTCTGGCCCGCATCCGCCATTGCGTGAAGCCGGGGATCGCCGCGACCACCGGATCGACGAGCGCCGGATCGATGCCGACGACTTCGAGGCCACTCTCGAGGAGCCGCTGGCAGGCGCCTCCGGGGGAAGCGCCGAGTTCACAGGCGTGCTGACCGGCGCTGAACTCGACACCGAAGCTCTCGATCGCCTCGTCGAGCTTGAGCCACGCGCGCGACACCTTGTCGCCGGGAAGGGGGCGCGGGTGGAGGCCACCGGGCCAGCAGGTCGACGGCGCCTGAGCCCTGTGCCAGCCGATCCACCAGCGATCGTCGCCGTCGGAGAGACAGTCGAGGACGAGATCTCCCGGACGGGCGATGCCGAGCGTCGCCTCAGGGAAGGCCGCGGCGAGCCCTGCAGCCGTGGCAAGCCGGGGCATGTCGGCGACGACGTCGGCCGCGGCGAGGGCCCGGAGATCGCGGGGGAAGAGATGGACGGCGTCAAAGCGCGCGGCGGGGAGACGCTCGCGGAGGGCCGTGAGCCTTCCGGCGTCGTCGTCCCAACGGATCTGGCCGTAGCACCGAAAGAGCGTGCGGGCGACGACGAGGGAATCGCGGACGCGATCGAGATCGGCGGGGCTCGGGTCGAGGCCGGGAGGGAGTCGGAAGGTGACAACCCCCCGCCGCCAGGCGCCGCGGGTCGATCCGGGCAGGGCCTGGGCCATTCTGGCGGCGACGACATCCTCGGCGCCGGCCTGGCAGGCGACGAGAAGATACTCACCGCGAAGTTCTAAGTCGTTCATCCGGCCACTATGGCCTGAGAACGGGCCGGACGGAAGCGGCCGCGCCGGAAAAGAGGGAGACGAGCGCAAAAATCAGGCCGGCCCGGGCGCCCAAGGGCCCGGGCCGGCCTTTCTCGTCTGGTCAGGAAGGGTTCCCGGCTCGGTGCCCGCTCGCACGGCCTAAGGCCGCGTCGCGGATCGTCGCCGGGAAGGAATTACTTCTTGCCCTTCTTCTTGGCGACCTTCTTGGCAGCCTTCTTCTTCTTCTTCGCCATGGTGATGGCTCCTAGCGTCGAGCACCCGAACTCAAACCCTCGACCGATCCCTCGGGCACTCTGTTGAAGGGACCGGACGACGTACCGGAAACGAATCCGATTGAATGGTCTCGTCGGACCCCATATCGGCGGGTCGACAATGACGCCTCGTACGCATCACTGAGAGTGTTGTGAAGGATTGCGTTGAAAACTGTCAAGAGAAAATCGTGAAGAAGCCACGATTTTTTTTCGCGGGCTGTCGTCATCGATCATCGCGCAACGATCTCAGCGCTGGTGTCGCGGACTCCGCTGAGCGTGTCAGCGACGCGGTTTCGATGAACTCTGCGCGAGTGATTCGATCCACGCATCGAGCATCGCGCACTGCTTGGAGAAGTCTTGCTCCTCGACGCCCAGAGGACTCTTGAAGAATGGCGCGAGGCCACGGAGCATCCCCTGCTCACCACAGCGCCAGGCGCGCTCGGTGAGACGCACCAGATCGATGACCAGCGGCGCAGCGAGGATCGAATCGCAACCCTGCCAGGTGAACTGGAACGTCATCGGCGTGCCGAGGAAGCCACGGAAGTGGACATGATCCCAGGCCGTCTTCCAGTCGCCCAAGGAACGGATGTACTCGATCGAGACGTGGGTCTGCGGGGGATAGCCGAGGATCGAGGCGAGGAGGTGATCCTTGCTCCGCACCTTGGCGGCCTTGTTGCGCGGGTCGTCGAGCACCTTGCCGTCCATGTTGCCGAAGATGTTGTGCCCCACCCAGCTCATCACCTCGAGGTTGCGGGCCGCGAACATCGGCGCCAGGACGCTCTTCAGGAGCGTCTCGCCGGTCTTGCCGTCGCAGCCGGCGTGAGGCAGGCCGTGCTCGAGGGCCAGTTCGCAGAGGGCCGGCGGCGTCGAGCCGGTGGACGGTGTGAAGTTGACGAACGACGCGCCGGCCTCGAAGGCCGCCACGGCATAGAGGCTGCTCGCCGGCAGGGGGCAGGCAGCGGCATCCCCGAGGAGCGCGGCCACCTCGCTCCACCGCTCGGGGATCGGTAGGGAGGGGGGCGGCTCGGTGGAAGCGACGTTGACGACGACGACGTGCCTTAGGTTCTCGTTGGCCGCGAAGGCTTCGATGTCGGCGCGGATCCGGTCGATCGCCTCCTGTGGGGTCTCGACGACATTTGCGACCGAAGGATCGGCCAGCTCGCGGATCTTGTCCCCTGCGGCGACGACGGTTCCCGGGCGGAGCCGCTGCTCGATGGCGGCGAACGAGTCAGCGGCGGCATCGAGCACGTCCGGGGTGATCGCCCGACTCTCGACCCACATCCGCCGCGCCTCGTCGGCGAGGTGGCCGGGGCGGATGTCGTGGCCGCCGATGACGATCTCGTCGAAGCCGACCAGATCGAGCGGCGCGAACGGCGAAAGCGCCGTCACCAGGCCGTGTGGCTCGGTCGCGCCTCGGGCCAGGGCCGCCAAGCCGGTGATCACGGTCGTTGCCACGCCCCCTTTGGCGCCGATGAGCCACAGCCCCGTGCGGCCGCGCGTGCGGCCGGCAGGATCGGATTCGGATCGCTTTGACGAATGGCCGTGAGGGGCTGGCATGGCTGGGTGCATTCCTGGGGTCGGTGGAGCGTCGCGGCGCCTGGGAAACAGTCACCGCGGTGGTATCATGCACGACGCGCCGACGGCACGCAAAACGCATCTTGTTTCCCTCACGTCTAGCCTCCTCCCCCTCCTGTCTAAGCTCCTCCCCCGCACCCTCTCCACCCGCATGTCCCACTCTTCGCCATCGTCCTCCGCTCGCCGCTCCCCTCTCGCCCTCGCCACGCGGATGCACGCGCTCGAGCCCTCCGCAACGCTTGCCATGGCGGCGCGGGCCCAGGCGCTGGCCGCCTCGGGGGTCGACGTCATCGATCTGTCGGTCGGCGAGCCCGACTTCCCCACCCCGGAGCACATTTGCCGGGCCGCCGAGGCGGCGATCCGTGCCGGGAAGACGAAGTACACGCCGGCGGCCGGCATTCCCGATCTCCGCAAGGCGGTGGCCGCTGACTACACCCGCCGCACCGGTCTTGCCGTGACGCCGGCGCAGGTCGTCGTCTCCAACGGCGCGAAGCACGCGCTCCACAATGTTTTCACGGCGCTCCTCGACGAGGGGGACGAGGTGATCGTCCCCGCTCCGTACTGGGTGAGCTATGCGGAGCTCATCAAGCTCACCGGGGCCAAGCCGGTGATGCTGCCGACGCGCCTCGAGGATGATTTCAAGCTCCGCCCCGAGGCCCTCCGCGCCGCGCTCACGCCGGCCACGCGGATGCTCCTCCTCTGCTCGCCGAGCAATCCCACCGGCGTGGTCTATTCGCCTGAGGAGCTCGGGAGCCTCGCCGACGTGGCGATCGCTGCCGATCTCTCGGTCGTTGCCGACGAGATCTACGACCAGCTCGTCTTCGACGGCCGGAAGGCTGTCTCCTTCCCCACCCTCCGCCCCGACCTCGCCGACCGCACCGTCGTCGTCGCCGGGGTCAGCAAGACCTACTCGATGACCGGCTGGCGGATCGGGTGGTCGATCTGCCCGGAGCCGCTCGCCAAGGCGATCGGCAATCTCCAGAGCCAGGAGACGAGCAACCCCTGCAGCGTCAGCCAGCATGCCGCCGTGGCAGCGTTGACTGGCCCGCAGGAATGCGTCGCCACGATGAACGCCGCCTTTCAGGCGCGCCGCGATCTTGTCGCGGCGCGGCTCCGGTCGATCCCCGGAGTTCGCATTCCTGACATCGGCGGCGCCTTCTACGCCTTCTTCGACATCAGCCCGATCCTCGCCCGTGGTGCCAACGGGATCACGACAAGCGCTGCTTGGTGCGAGGCGCTGCTCGAGAAGGAGCACGTCGCCCTCGTGGCCGGGAGTGCCTTCGGCGCCGAGGGGAACGTGCGGATGAGCTTTGCCTCGAGCGAAGAGAAGCTCGAGCGCGGCCTCGACCGCATCGCCCGCTTCGTGGGAGCGTAGCCGGCCGCGGGCACCGTCTCGGCCTTCCCGAGTGACGACTGTTTGAACGAATACCTGTGGGTGGTTCGTCGGCCGGGGCGGCAAAAGTCTCGTCGCCCCGCATCGCTTTAGACCAATCACGCGGGCCGTTCAAAGCGGTAGGCGCGATCGGGGACTCCTCGAGCGTTCGCCGACCCCGGCCTCGTCCTGCGCGCTAGCAAGAAGCATTCCACGCGAACACTCTTCAGCGAGGGGGCGGCCGTGCTCCGGGAGCCGGCCTCGCCGGTCAGCGCAGCCCGGAGGGCGAAAGCGCAAGCGGCGCGGAGAGAGCGGAGGGCATGGATGCCCGGAGCGAACGTCCGGCGACGGGGCACGGGCGACCCCGAAGCGACGTTTGAGTTCGACTACCGGTCAGTCCGGCTCACTCAAGCTCCAGCGCGCGGAGGTCGCGAAACTCCACCTTCATCGTCAGCCCGGCGTGGATCTGGAGTCCGATCGGGGCCGGGTCGGCGTATTTCGCCGACGTGTACTGCGAGACCGGCTCGCCGTTGAGCCAGACGGTGAACGTGTCCCCTTGGGCGCGGATCCGGATCCGGTTCCAATCCCCCGGCTTGAGCAAGTCGCCGGCGCGCTTGGCCTGCGCTTCGTCAGGATAATTGCCGACATAGAACGAGCAGGTCATGTCGCGCTTCAAGCTGCGCGAGACGCCGATCTGCAATTGCAACTCCGGCTTGCGGAGCATGAATCCGCTGTCGATCTCCCCCTCAAAGCGCACCTCCCCCTCGAGGATCACGTCGCCGTAGGCCTTCTCGGTGTAGAGCATCGAGCCCTTTTTCTCGGCGTCGTTCTCACCGACGAGGATCCCGTCGACGACTTTCCAGTGGGGTTCGGCGGGAGGCGTCCAGCCGGTGAGATCCCGGCCATTGAAGATCGGCGGCAGGCTCGACGTCGCCGGGATCTCCTCGGCGCGGAGAATGTCTGCGGCCGCCGCCAGAGCCAAGACGGCGGTGAGGAGCAGAGCCAGTGCGCGGGTGAGCGGCGTGGGCATGGGTCGATCTCCGGCGGCATGGGCGGCGGGACTATGGCGCGCCGGGACTCTGGCCGCGCGGGGGGAAGTATAGACTCGCCTTCGTGGCCTGATCGATGGGGATGCCAGATGGATGGAGCGGGGCGATGATCGATTCGACAGCAGCGATCGTGCTCGCCGGCGGACGTTCGTCGCGATTGGCAAGCGCCGGGATCGTGCCCCCTGGCGGGAAGGCCGGCCTCGTGCTCGGAGGCACGACGCTCCTCGAACGGGTTTGCGGCAGGGTGGGGGGCGTGGCGCGGAGGATCGTCGTCGTGGCGGCACCGGGGCAGGAGCTTCCTTCCCTGCCAAGCGCCGTGGAGGTGGTGCGCGACAGCGCTCCTGGGGCAGGGCCTTTGGCGGGGATCGCCGACGGGCTGCGGGCTCTCGGCGACGTGGCGGCGGCGGTGCTTGTCGTGTCGTGCGACGTGCCGCTGGTCAGTCCGAGGGTCCTTGCGCTGCTGCGGGAGTCGCTGATGGCCGGGCCAGGGGCGCCGCTGTGGGCGGTGCCGGAGGTGGGTGGCCATCTCCAGGTGCTCGTGTCGGCGGTCCGGCCAGAGGTTTTGGCGGCGATCGAGGCCCACCTCGCTACCGGCCGGCGCGATCCCCGGTCGCTCGTCGAACGCCTCGCTGCGGCCGGAGCGGCATGGATCGTGCCGGAACAGTCGCTCCTCCCGGTCGATCCGGGGCTGCAGAGCTTCCGCGACCTCGACACGCCACGGGACCTGGAGGACTTGGGGGATTTCCTGGCAATCGAGGGGGAAAGCTGACCTACGGGAAATCAGGGGGGCACTCCTATACTTCGCCCCATGGCGACGCGAAACACCCGAGCGCATGAGGCTGACGGGCGCCCGCGGGGCCGCCGGGCCCTCCGCTGGGCGGTGGTCCTAACGGCGATCGGTGCTGCGGTCTGGTTTGCGCCGGTCGCGGTGGTGAGGACGCCGCTGCGCGATTGGCCACTGAGGGCGGCGCTCTCGGGCATTGACGGGGGAATCTCGAGCCGGGCCGCCACCTGGAATTGGCTCGGGGCGATCGAGTACCGCGACGTGATGCTCGTCGACCGCGGTGGCCGGCCGGTGGCAGCCGCGCGGCGGATGGTCCTCGACCGCGGCCTGCTCCAGCTCCTCGTCGACCGCAGCGATCTGGGGACGGTGCGTCTGGTGGGAGGAGAGGCTCTGGTCGAGGTGCGGCGCGGCGGGAGTGGGTTTGAGGACATCCTCGCCCCCTGGATCGCGGTGGCCTCACGGGCCGAATCGACCCCGTCACTCGAGCTCGAAGTCGTCGACGCCTCGGTCGAAGTCGTCGACGGCGAACGGGACGACGCTTGGCGGATCACGGAGCTGATTGCGGCCGGCAGTCTCCGGCCGGGGGCGACGCTGGCGGGATGGACGCTCGCCGGCCGCGTGATGCACACCGGGACGCCGAAGCGCGATCTCGCCGCGGCCTTCGCCGCGCCGCCGCCTGGGCTGAAGGATCCTCCCGCGCCGTCGCGCCTCGATCGAACGACGATTGTCACTGCCGCCACCGCGAGTCTGGCGCGGGCCGGCGGCTGGTCGATCTCCTCGCCGAACGATCCTCGGGTTCCGGGGCCCCGCTCCCTCGCCGTCGCAGGCAACGGGGTGCCGCTCGACCTGTCACGGGTCGTTGCCACCAGATTCGATCTTCCGCGCGTGCTCGAGGGAACGGCCGACGTCCGTCTCGACATCCAGCTCCCCTCCGGCCCGGCCGCTGGCCAGGGATGGCGCGTGGCCGGGCGCGTCGACGGCGCCAGGCTCGCCGTCTGCCGCGCCGACACGCTCGAGCGGCTGGTGGCCCTCGAACGTTGGGAGGCGCCCCTCGATGTCTCGATGGATGGGTCGACCGTCACGCTCCGCGATTGTCGGATCGAGTCGCCCCTGTTCCGCGCGGAGGCATCAGGGCGGATCGGTCTGCCTCAGGGGACTGCCTGGGAGTGGGCCGAGATGCTCATCGGCGACGACTTCGCGCTGGCCGTCGACATCGATCTGGCCGCGGCGTCGCGGAGCGTCAACGGTGGTTTGCACGTCCGCCCCGATGTCCGTGTCGCCGGCGGACAGCTGCAGATCGCCGCGGCGGGACGGGCCGAGGGGACGGAACGCGTCCTCGAGGTCCGCGTCGGAGCGAGAGATCTGGAGGTGGCCCAGGGCACGAAGCAACTCCGCTGGCCGGAGCCGTTCGTCGGTTGGCTGCGGTCGCGGCGCGGTGCCGGACGCGGCGATCGGCTCCGGGTGGAGGAGGCGCGGTTGGCGACGTCGGCCTTCGAGGTGTCGGCGTCGGGCACGACGGAATCGTCCGATGTCCAATGGACTGCCGACCTCGGCCGACTCGTCGCCGATGCCGGCGAGATCCTCGATCTCCGCGGTGTCGATCTCGCCGGGACGACGCGTGGCCGGGCCACGCTCGAGCGCGCGCCGGCCAACGGCGCGGCGACCGCGTCGCTCACCGGCAGCGTGACCGGATTCCGGTGGCTCGTGGCCGGTCGGCCCGACTGGATCGACGAAGAGATCACGATCGACGCCTCGGCAGCCGGATCGATGGCCGATGGCACGATGGTCATCGACACCGCGCGCTCGGAATGCGCCGCAGCCGGCGACCGACTCGAAGTCACCGTGGCCGGCGGGGCGCTGGTCGATGCCTCCCTCCTGCCGTCGCTGGTCGGCCTGTCGCGGCGCGGCGGGGCGTGGCTGCGGCCGGCGCCGACCTCGACGGGGATCGCGGTCGATTGGTCGCTGCAGGGGGATCTGGCCCGTTGGCAGGCCCGCCTCGTGGCGCTCGTCGGGGATGCCGCCCTCCCGGCGACCCGTCTCGGTGGCACCGTCGAGGCTTCGGCGTCGCTTGCTGCCCATGGCGACTTGTGGCAGGTGACGCGCGCCGGAGCGGAGGTCGTGGAACTCGAAATCGACCGTGGAAGGATCATCGAGCCGAGATTGGTCGCCACGGCTGCCGGCACCATCGATGCCACGAGCGGCAGGGTCGACATCTCCTCCGCCGAGGTGCTGACGGCGAGCCTCTCGCTCCGCACCGGTGGACTGACGATTCTCCCTCCGCCAGCCGACCGGCCGGCAGCAAGGGGGGCCCGGCGTCCCTGGGATGATCCGGGCCGCTGCCGAGGCCGCGTCCAGTGGCAGTGCGATATCGGGAGGACGGCGTCGTGGATCGTCGATCCGGTGACCGTCGAGCGCTGGCCGGCGGCGGGGCGCGTGTGGGGGACAATCGATCTTCAGGAGACGCCTGCAGGGCTCAATCTCCTCGTCGATGCCACCGGCAACCAACTCACCCTCTCGACCACCGCAGACCCACGGTCGACGGCGCCGATCGATCCCCTGGGAGCGGCAGTGCGCGAGGTGTGGGCGGAACCCCGGGCTCGCTTCCTCGTCGAGCTCACCCGCGCCCCGGTCGGGGATGCGGTGGCCATCAACCGTTTCGTGCTCGAGTCGTCGACGGTGGCGGCGGCGGCCGTGGGAACGGTGCACGATTGCTCGTCGCGCCCGCTCCTCGACGTTGGCGGCACGCTCAATTACGACTGGGGAATGCTCTCGCGGCTCCTCCTCCCTTGGACGGGAGGCCGCCTCGATCTTGCCGGTGGCGCGGCCCGGCCGTTCGCCCTGCGGGCGCCGGTCGAGCCGCTGGTTCGTCTCGTCCTCGACGGCGTGGCCCCCGGGGGACGCACGGGCGCTGAAACACCGGTGGTCGCGGCGAGCGACGACCCGGCGACGACGGAAGTGCCACTCCCGGAGAACTGGCTGTCGAATATCCGTGGCGGGGTGCGCGAGGCCGATCCCGAGAGGCCCGTCCGGGCGGCGCTGCCGGTGTCGCTCCAGCCCGCGGCGCGGAACGAGTCGGCCGCGTGGCTGCGGAGCCTGTCGATCGACACCTCGACGACCTGGGCCACGGGGACCCTCGAGGGGATGGCGCTCGAGGCCGGGGAGACGCCACTGCGGCTCTTCGAGGGGCAGTTGGCCCTGGGGCCGTTCGATGTCGGCTTCGGTGGCGGTCGGCTGCGTGGCGCGCCGTGGGTGCAGCTCCTTCCTGGGCCCGGGGAGCTCGTCGTGCCGAAGGGGAGGCTCGTCGAGCGGATGGTGCTCGCCGGGCCGCTCGCCGACCGGTGGATGAACTGGATGTTCCCGGTCGTTGGCCGCTCGATGCGGACCCAGGGGGTGGTGAGTGTCGACGTGGCAGGGGCCCGGCTGCCGCTGTCCGATCCCTGGGGCGGGGATTTCGCCGGGGAGATGGTGTTTGAGAATCTCGAGGTGACACCGGGGCCGCTGATGGCACCGCTGGCGAATCTCGTCGCGAAGCTCCAGGCCGTCATCGATCCGCGCTTCGCGTTCGGCGACAAGGCAGTCGTCCTCCGTGTTCGCCCCGAGCCGGTTCGCGTCCGGCTCGCCGCGGGGCGTGCCTGGCACGACGGCCTCGTGATGGACATGGGGCAGCTGATGCTCCGCTCCGCCGGGAGCGTGGGGGCCGACGGGACTCTCGCGATGGTGGTCGAGGTCGGCTTCCGTGGCGACCTTGTCGCGGGTGCGCCGCGGCTTGCGAAGCTGCTGCGGACGCCGCTGGTGATTCCGCTCAAGGGAACTTCCGATCGGCCGCAATTTGACGCCGGCGCCATCGACGGCCTCATCGCCCGGATCATCGACAACACCGCCGAGGGGATCATCAAGGACGGTTTTGAACGGGGGCTCGAGGGGCTCGAGGAACTGTTCGGCAATCCCCCTCCCGCGGCCCCCGCGCTCCCGGCTCGCCCCGCGCCGCCGGCAACGGCCGTGCCGGTGCTGCCGCCACTTCCCCCGGCAGCGGCGCCCGAAGCACCCCTGTCGTTCCCGGCGGGCTGAAACCGAGCCGCGACGCGGCTCGCCCTCGCTGCCAATCAAAACCCCGACCGCAAAGCGCCGTCGCGGCGGAGCCTCCGGTCGGTGGCGGTGATCAGCCTCTCGAGGCGGCGACGGTAGGCGTGGTGCTCGACCTCGAAGCGGTGCCGTGGGCTGTCGACGTATTCGATGCCGGCGGGGCGGGGAATGCCGTCGCCCGGTCGGCCACGCTTGCGATGGAGGAACGCCGCGGCGCGCGGCGAGCGCTCCGTCGCCAGGGCCATCCGGGCGATGAGCTGGCCTTGGAGATCGGTGAGCCCCCACTGACCGCTGTCGGGCTGGATCAGGCCGCAGACGGCGATATCGTCCCGCGTGGGGTGGAGCGTGTGGAGGAAGAGGCGCGGGGCGCCATCGACGGGATGGAGGTGGGTGGCATCGATGAACGGCAGGGAGAGGACGTAGCCGGTGGCGCAGATCACGACATTGAAACGTTCCTGTGAGCCGTCGGCAAACGTCGCCACGTCGCCTTTCAAACAGCGCACGTCACCGCGCGGGACGATGTCGCCAGAGTCGATCCGGCCGAGGATCTCGGAGTTGATCACCGGGTGGCTGTCCCACAGCCGATGATCGGGCCGGGGGAGCCCGTGTTGCCAGGACAGACCGATCGCCCGGTCGATGGCGCGGAGGCTCACGAGTCGCCGCAGCCATGTCGGCGCTCCCATCGCCAGGAGCCGCTCGCCGCGGAGGTCGGAGGGACGGCCCATGATGAACCGCGGCACGACATGGTAGCCGCGGCGCGTCGAGTGGACGGTGTGGGCGGCGTGCCGCGAGCACTCTACGGCGATGTCACTGCCGGAGTTGCCCCCGCCGATGACGAGGACGCGCTGCCCGGCGATCGCCACCGGATCGATCGGCGACTTGTACTGACAAGCGTGGAGGAACGGCCCGTCAAACCTTCCAGGGATGTCGGGCCAGCGCGGCGTGTGGTTGTGGCCATTGGCGATCACGAGGCCGCGGCACACGATCGATCCGCCGCCGGTGGAGACCGTCCAGCCGCCGCCGGGGCGGGGCATGACTCCATCAACCGGAGAGCGCGTGCGGATGTGGGGCCGGAGCGCGAAGTGGTCGGCGTAGGCATGGAGATAGCCGAGGCAGCGAGCGTGGTCGGGGTAGGCGGGCCACTGCCGCGGCATCGGGAAGTCGGTGAAGGCGGTGAGCGATTTCGAACTGATCAGCCGCGTCGACGCGAAGACCGCCGAAGCGCCCGAGCCGAAGTACCAGTTGCCACCGATGTCGTCCTCTCGTTCGAGGCAGACGGCACGGATCCCAAGCGCCAGGAGATTCTTGAGGGCCGTGAGACCGGAAGGCCCCGCGCCGATCACACACCACCCATCGTCGATGCCTGGCGGGCCACTCATTCCCGGCTCCCTGACAGGGCACGTGCGAGGCGGTCGAGGTCGTCGTCTGTGTGATGGCAGGCGAGGCTCGCGCGGACGAGGCTGCCACCGGCCGGGACGGTCGGCGGGCGGATGGCCGGCACGAACAGTCCGTCGTCGGCGAGCCGCGCCGCCAGGGCGAC
>Ga0114974_10002980_pt1 | contig 12910 bp, 8 predicted proteins | sample S_130206_EF_Meta_FD_87318 | JGI IMG/M metagenome (GOLD analysis project Ga0114974, IMG submission 87318) | Freshwater microbial communities from Lake Simoncouche, Canada to study carbon cycling - S_130206_EF_MetaG | ecosystem: Environmental > Aquatic > Freshwater > Lake | place: Lake...
CTGGCCTGCACCTGAGCGCGTGTGATCGCTTGGTGACGGTGAGATTAATATCACGCTATACACGTAGATGCGGTGTGCAAAGGCCGGGGGCACGTGGGTTCAACTCCCACCACCTCCACCAATCAAAGTCCCTGTATTACAAGGAGATAGCCAATCTTTGTGATACAGGGATATTTTATGTCTCGATTTTGTATGCGAAATCGGCTCTATCTTGGGCATGGAGCAGCAACCCAAGGCACCAGATGACTTCAAACCTCGGCGCGGCGGCAGCGGCAAACTAAGGATCTGGCAGTGGCTCACCGACCCCCGCATCACGATCCGCGAACGACTCAACGCATCCGGTGGCGTCGGCTACCGCGTCACCCTGCCCAAGAAGCTCACCGGCGGTCCCGTGATCTTACTCCAAAGCCGCGATTTCGAGGCCGCCAAGGAGATCGTTCGCAGCCGAGGCAGAGAATTTCGCGAGAGCCGCTCAACCGCACTCGCCCTGCCCGACGACAAGAAGCTCCAAGCCGCCTCCGCCGTGCGCACGCTCCACGAACACGGCCTCACTCTCGGCCTCGACGAGATCGCCCGCCGCTATTGCGCCGCCGACGCCACGTTGAAAGTTCACAGCCTTGGCGTCCCCGAGGCCGCCACACTCCTCGCCGCAACGCTGACGCTCTCCAATCGCACAGGCAAAAGCCTGCTCGACGTCGTAGCCGCAGCCGTCGAACGCCTTTGCCCGCCCGGCGGGACCAAGACCCTCGCCGAGCTCACAACCGAGATGATCGAAATTAAACGCGGGTGGTTCGCACGCGGCGACCTCCGCAAGGCCTCCTTCCACGACTTCGAAGTCCGCGCTGGCAAAATCGGCAACGAGATCGGCTCGTTCCCGCTGCCCGACCTCACCAAGCAAATCGTCTTCGATTGGCTCAACGGATTGAAACTGGCACCGCGCACGCGCCACAATTACCGCATGGTGCTCTCCGAAGTTCTCTCCTACGCGAAGCAGAAGCGATACGTCGCCACCAGCCCGCTCGAAGAGTTCACGCGCTCTGACGTAAAGGAACTCGAAGGCCATGGCGGCGAAAGCCACCAACCCGCGATCCTCTCGCCGACCCAAGCAGAGAAACTCCTCACCACTGCCTTCGCTCACCCCGAGTGGGATCTCGGCGCCGCCGTCGTGCTCGGCCTCTTCGGCGGCATCCGCACCGAGGAAATCAAACGTCTCACGTGGGACGCCGTGCGCTTGGACGAGGAACACCCCTTTGTGGTCATCGGCGCGGAGATCGCGAAGAAGCGCCGTATCCGAAATGTCCCGCTGCCTCCGTGCGCCGTCGCGTGGCTGCGCCGTTGGGCACGCGGCGAGAAGGTCACCCGCTCCGAGCACATCAACGACTACCAGAAACGGTTCCTCAAACTCGCCGCCAAAGCTGAGATCATATGGGACGCCAATGCCATGCGCCACTCCTTCGGTTCGTATCACTATGCCAAGTACGGAAACAGCATTGAGACGGCCCGCATCCTCGGCCACAAATCCGACGACACCGTCCTTTTCTCGCACTACCGGGCGCTCACGACCAAGGAACAGGGCGTCGCCTACTTTTCAATTTATCCCACAGTGACCGGATCGGTGATCGCGTTCCCCTCCGCTGCAAGGGCGAAGGCTGAAGTCTTCGAGGCAGGAAATATACTTGACGAGGCAACAGACGACCTCACGGTGGAGTTGAGCTAGAAATACCACCCCCGTGGTTTCATCTGGTTCCGGAGCTTGGCACGTTATCGCCCTGCGTCAGAACGGTGTCTGAGCCACCTTAACCTCTGCGTCAGAACGGTGTCTTGGCCCACCCTTAGTGCCCTGCGTCAGAACGGTGCCTGAGCCACGTTAAACTCTGCGACGGACGCGTGACTGAGCCACGTTAAACTCTGCCGCTGACGATCTGCCCCTGAGCAAGGCACGCCTTTTCCTCGCGACAGCAGGAGCATGTCCGCCTTCGGACAAAACATTCGGAACGGTGCCGTTTCGGCACGCCCACCCCCATGTCAAAAACACTATCGCACGATTTCAGAGTAAATCCGCCGGTTCTCGTCAACGAGCCTGAACTGGCGTTCATCACCGGACTCTGCGTCCGCTCGATCCGCAACCACGTTCGCGCCGGTATCATTCCGCGCATTAAGATCGGCCGCCGGGTTCTGTTCCGCTGGCCGCAAGTCGAGGCCGCCTTCGCTAAACTGGAGAAAAACGGAGCCAACGCCACACCATGAATACGCCACAAGACCAAACAAAAAACCCGGGCTTGCAGGCCACGGGCTCATCTAACGGGGGCAGTTCTAAGGACCAAAAACATGCGGGAATTGCGGCCCAAGTCAATGGCATGCCGGTGCCCGGATTCCAGATCTTCGGCGGCTCGAAATCCCATCGCGGCAACGTCGTTCGCCTGAAACCACGTTCGTTTGGCGAGTTCGTTGCGTCCTTGCCGGTCCAAACGATCTCAATCACGCGAGCGGAATTCCATCGGCTCACCAAGAAGGAGAGAGATCAACGCAAGCTGGTCGACTACATCGTAGCCGCCACCTTCAAACAGAGCCCCAGCAACCGGGCGACCGAGCACGCGGTCAGCTGCCACGTCATCTTCCACGACATCGACGACGTTTCTGAGGCGGGGCGGCTGCTGAGCGTCGGCTTCGCTACCCCACTGGGGGACCTCGCCGCAGTTGTCTGGCATACTGCGAATTCGACTCCCGCCGCGCCGCGCCTCCGGGTGATGGTCCTAGTCGACGAGATCCCCCTCAGCCAATATCCCGCCGCTGTCATCGCCCTGGGATCGAAGCTGGGGCTGACCGCAGTCACTCCTGAATCGAAGGTCGCGGTGCAACCGATGTATTTGCCGTGCCGGTTCAGCGGAGAGGCTGACCCGACGTTGGTCTACTCCAATCCCAGTGGTCGCGCTTTTGTGGTTGGCTCCGGTGGCACCGATGCTTCGACGAAAGATGAGGGCATCGCCGACATCTCCCACCTCGCTCCGTTACCGGACCCAACCTTCTCCTCCGCTGATCTCGACGAATTGTTGGAGTACCTCGATCCCGACGTCTCACGCGCTGACTGGATCAAGATTGGTGCTGGCAGTAAGCACCAGTTCGGGGACGCAGGCTACGTTCAGTTCGATGCGTGGTCGGCGGCGGGAAAAAAGTATGCCGGTGAGTCGGATACGCGTAAGACATGGGACAGTCTTCAGAGGGAGGCGAAAGGGCGTCGCTCGGTTACGATTGGCACGCTCGTACAGATGGGGCAGGCCAGCGGCTACGTCCGACCAAAGCCCGAAATCGCCGACTCCGTGATCGTCTTGCCCTTCGGCGATGTCTCGATCACCGCCGCCGCTCAAAAAATCTTCCCCCGCATCGCCGCAGCAAAGGACCTCTTTTATCGGGGAGGCATGGTGCACGAAATCGTTGACGATCGCGGAACTGATGACCACAAACTTAGCCCAGTTTCAGCGACGGAGTTTCGCAGCCGGCTCGAAAAATATGGTCCAATTTTCGTGTGGCGGAAAGGTGCGAACAGCGAATCGGTGCTTAAACCGACGATCTGTCCGGAGGAAACTGCCAAGGCATTGCTCGCATGCGAGCACGCAGGAAGGTACTTGCCCAACATCACCCTTCTGTCCCGGTGTCCCATCTTTGTGGGGGACGCCATCGCAGGCCATATCCTCGGCCCCGGGTGGCATCCCGAAAATGGCGGTACCTACATCACGGGTGGTGCCACTCCCCCCGCTGTCCTCTTGGCTGACGCGGTCCGAGATCTTCGGTATTTACTCGCCGATTTCGACTTCGCCACGCCGGGTGACCATTCACGCGCACTCGCTTCTTTGATAGGTCCTGCGCTTAAATTCGGCGGATGGTTGAGCTGTTCTCTCCCCGCCGATATTGCCGAGGCCGACCAGTCTCAGGCTGGCAAAGGATACCGGCAGAAGTGCGTCGCGGCGATCTATCGCGAAGTGCCCAACATCGTTACCAAAAAAACGGGCGGTGTCGGGGGGCTGGACGAGTCGATCTCGCAGCGATTGGTCGACGGGCGTCCGTTCGTTATGCTCGATAACTTGCGAGGGAAACTCGATTCGCAATACTTGGAAGCCTTGCTGACGGCACCAGGGCCGGTGGGGGCCAGAGTCCCTCACCGGGGGGAGGTGTCCGTCGACCCACGCAACTTCGTCTTCCAGATTACAAGCAACGGTCTCGACACGACCCCAGACCTCTCAAACCGGGCGTCGATCATCCGGATTCGCAAGCAGCCGCCCGGCTATCCCTTCAAGGTCTTTCCAGAGGGCGACCTTTACGCTCACATCCAAGCCAAGCAGCCATACTACCTTGGGTGCGTTTTCGCCGTCATCAAAGAATGGGTGTGGCAGAGGGAGTCGCGCACTACGGAATCGCGGCACGACAACCGGGAATGGGCACAGAAAATGGACTGGATCGTCCAGACGATCTTCTCTGGGGCACCCCTCCTCGACGGGCTCACTGAGGCCCAGCAGAGGGTCAGCAATCCGGGCACCAGTTGGATCAGGGCTGTGGCGATTGCGGCGAAAGCATCGGGGAGCCCCGGGCCCTTCATCGCTTCCCAAATCGCGAAGATCTCGTCCGACGCAGGTCTCACAATCCCGGGCACTAGCTCAGGTGCTACTACGCACGAACAAGGCCTCGCCGTTGGGAAGCTCATGGCTTCCGCCTTTGGCACCAAACGTGAGGGCGAGATCGAGATCGACGGGGGGAAGATCCGCCGTGTGCGCGCCAAGCATCCCGGGCTCTCGAATCCCGGCAACACCTACTGGTTCGAGTGACATCAACCACCAATGCCATCAATGCCCCTAACTTTATAGAAAAATACCCCCTTTTTTCCTAAAGTTATATGCATTGGTGGCATTGGTGACGGGTGGACTCCAGTTCCTGCTTTTCGTTCAGCAAACAGGTTTATGGATGATGTCAGTCATCTAACCCCGTCCCCCTTAATACAGGAAAAATCAGTCTGCAAATCATCTACGCCACCTGTAAACCGATTGTGGTGTGTTCAACCAATCCTATGAAAATCCCCGACGAATCCCTCTGGACCGAAGTCCGCCCAAAAAAAATGCCCATCTTCGAAGACCGGAACTTCTGCATCGAAGACAGCGCCAAGGCCCAAGCCATCCTCTCATCGCTGGGCCTACTTGCCGCGATAAAAGCCGCCGGAGCCAACCTCTCTCCTGCTACCAGCATCACCCGACACACTGGCTGCTGTTCCTGATCTTCTCGGCGGAGCCAAACCCAGCAGATAATGGATACCAAGTCTACGGCTGGCGAAAGTCAGTCTATCCTACCGACGACATCCTTGCCGAGGCCTGCGCGCGAGCATTTGAAGGAACGCCGGTTCAGCGGCATCGCACAGAAGTGGTCACCCACCCGAGCATCTCCTGAAAACAGGTTGTGGTGTGGTCCAACGGATTCTGTATCGGACGGCCTGATAGGGATGATGTCGGTCATGCGAAGGGGCCCGCAACGCTAGCGAGAACGCGGGAGCTTTCCGCAAGAAATGCGTAGCCAAGAAAGGTGCTTTTGGGTTACATTCGCGAGACCAGCGACAACTTGGCTTTAGCGCGCCCTCCGCTGCGTCGCCGCCACCCACATTGCCCCATGCCCTTTCATTTTTATCGCCAATTGTTTTTCGTGGTTATAAGCGCGTTAACGTTTTTTGCGATGGCTAGTCGAAGCGGAGCGCAGTTGCCAACGCCGGTGTCTGCCGCGGCTGACGGGTTCGACGCGCAGAACATTCTTATCCGCTTTAAGGAAACAGTCGACGAAGCACAGCGGATCACGTTCGAGCAGCGCGAGTCCTTGGCGTTCGTGTCGGAGATAAAAACCATACGCGTCCGTCTTTATCGACTACCAGCGGGCACAGACGTAAGCGCAACGGCAATACGATTCACGCAGGACACGCTAGTTGACTTTGCTGAGCCTGATTTTCATAGAAAACTAAACGCGGTTGATCCAGAATATGCAAATCAGTGGTCGCTGAATAACACAGGCCAGACGGTCAACGGCAGCCAAGGTCCGGCGAACATTGACATCAACTGGCCAGAGGCAATGGCACGGTTTCATGGAACCACTCCGATAACGGTAGCGGTGATAGATTCGGGCGTCGCCTTGCTTCACTCTGAGATTTTCCCAAACATCTACGTAAAACCTACTGAGCTATATGGCGTGGCGGGCGTAGACGACGACGGAAATGGCCTAATCGATGACTTTAGCGGTTATGATTTCTTCAAAGGAGACTACGTTGCAGTGGACGAAAACGGTCACGGAACCCTTGTCGCGAGCATTATCGCTGGTGCGATAAATAATGGCATTGGCGGAGCCGGGATTTGCCCGACGGCGAAGATCATGTCGCTACGCGTCTTGAGCCAGTTCGGACAGGGCGGGGCTCCAAAATTTGCCCGAGTTTCAGATGTGGCGCTCGCTTTGGATTATGCCGGAAGAAACGGCGCGCGAATAGTGAACCTGAGCATTGGTGGTTCGAGTTACAGTTCGACTGAGCAGGCGATCATCAGCGCACTTAGCTCAGCGGGAATTTTGATCATCGCCGCCGCAGGAAACGGTGGTAGCGACGGAATTGGTGATAACAACGATTCGCTTCCTGTTTATCCGGCTTCCTATAACTTTCCCAATCTCCTCGCCGTAGCGGCACAGGACAGGTCGGGTGCGCTTGCAGGTTTCTCTAATTTTGGGTTAACAACGGTCCACCTTGCTGCCCCGGGAACCGACATCTTTGGAGCGGACATCACGCGCCGAATTATCTTTGCCGAGAATTTTGACTCCGGTGCTCCGGGTTGGACGTCAGGCGCCTCACTGGGCAACCTCTCGCCGCGTCCATGGAGTATCGATACCTACCTTGGAAATAATTTTCTAGCCGACCATCTATTTGACGCAACGTATTACCCGTATGTAAATACGTGGGTTCGCTCTCCTCTAATTGATTTGCGGAGCCAGTCTGGTTCTCGGCTCAGTTTTTACACGCTACTTTCACTGGCCGACGACTACCTCGCGGTAGAGCTGTCGTTGGACGGTTTCAATTGGTTCGCATATCGGTATCTTTTCGGTGTTAATAACGGTTTTTCCTACCAAGAAATCGACATATCAGATTTGGACGGTTTTGCGGGCTACTTTCGTTTCCGTTTAGTCAGTAATGGAAGCTACCAAGGAGGTGGAGTTTGGATCGATGGAATCAGTGTAACAGCGATTAATCCTCTAGATACGAACAACCCCACTTTTCAATACCGCAGCGGCACTTCTTTCGCCGCACCAATTGTCAGCGGCGTCGCCGCACTAGTGATGTCTCAACGCCCCGACCTCTCGGCTTCTCAGGTGAAGGCTATCCTGCTGAATTCCGCTAAGCAGGTTCCCGCCCTTTCCGGAAAGATTTCAAGCGGCCGAATGGTGGACGCGCTCGCTGCGCTCCAGTTGGCAGATACGGCGGTGGCTTCGCCTTCTATTTTGACACAGCCGACAAGTCAGTCGGTCATGGCGGGCTCAAATGTATCATTTTCGGTGACCGCGTCCGGCGCGCCTGCCCCCGGCTATCAGTGGCAGCGTCAGGCCGCCGGCACGTCGGGCTTCGTGAATCTCGCCAACGGCGGCAGCTACGCCGGTGTTACCACTGGGACGCTCACGGTTAGCGCCGCGACGGTCGCAATGCGTGGCGACCTGTTTCAGTGCATCGTTTCCAACGGCGTCGGCTCGCCCGGGACCAGCGCTTCTGTTTCTCTCACCGTCAACGCGGCGCCCGTGTTCACTAGTGCGCCCGGCACCACGTTTAACAACTCCGTGTTCGGCTCCTTCACCGTCTCGGCGAGTGGGGCTCCCGCCCCCACATTTTCCGTCACCGGCGGTGTGCTGCCGTCGTGGTCCACGCTGAACGCCACTACCGGCGCCCTCGGGGGCACGCCGCCCAACAGCGTTGGCGCGCCTTACTCGTTTACACTCACCGCGAGCAACGGCTTCGCCCCGGCCGCGACGCAGGTTTTCACGCTCACCGTAGTGCCGCTGCCGGTGGCCCCGGCGATTGCTACGGCGCCCGCCGGCCAGTCCGTGACTGTGGGCGGCACGATTGCACTGACGGTCCTCGCGACCGGCACCCCCGCCCCGAGCTATCAGTGGCGCCTCAACGGCACACTGATCCCCGGCGAGACCAATGCCACTTTCACCAGGTTGAACGCCCAACTTTCCGACGCCGGCAGCTACACCGTGTTTCTGGCCAACATCGCCGGAAGCATCACGAGCCCGCCCGCTATTGTCTCCGTGATATCCGCCGGCATGAATGCACAGCACGCCGTGACGCGCTCCGGCTACATTCCCGGAGGCACGGTCACAGTCACGGCCAAGATCTCTTACTCGGGCGGCGCCACCGGCCTGAGTTGGCAGGTGCTCTTGCCCGCGGGTTGGACCTTTGCGTCTTCTTTCGGGGACGGCGGAGCGACGAAGCCCATCGTCGGGGTTGGCAGTCTTGCCGAGTGGACTTGGTCCACGCCCCCGGCGAGCCCGGTAGCTTTCAGTTATACGCTCAACGTCCCTGCCGGGGCGACCGGTGCGATTCCGCTAGTAGGCACTGCGACCGTCCTTCAAAATGCAGTCACGATCCCGCTCCTCGCTAAGCCCGATCCGTTGTCTCTCGTCGCGGCCTCCACTCGCCACAACGCCGACTACGACGGCGACGGCAAAATTGGGCTCGTTGAGCTCACGCGCGTCATCGAACTCTACAATACGCGCATTGGAACGACACGGACGGGCTGCTATGCGGTTGCAATAACGATGAGCGAGGATGGTTTTGCAGCTGATGGAGAGCGTGCTGGTGCGGCGGTGGTGACACTTTCTCATTATCATTCGGCCGATACTGGCCGCGATGGTAGATTCAGCCTCATCGAACTCACCCGCGTGATCGAACTCTACAATACCCGCGCCGGAACTGCGCGCACCGGGGCATATCACGTGCAGGCAGGGACGGAAGATGGGTTTGCGCCAGGGCCGTGAGGGTTTGCAGCAGAAGGTGGTGGCTTGTCCCTGAGGCAACCGAACAACTCCAATGCGGCGAATTGTGGTCGCTTGGGATTGACGAACCGACCCTGTTTTCGCCTGTTCCAATATCCAACCCATTTGGGACGACGATCAGCCAAGACCGAGGTAGCCTCGAATACCGCGCTGAATCTGTTGGCGGCGATGAACGGTTACCAACCCTCGGGAGCGAAGAATCGAGGATTTGCGCGGTGCCACCACGCATCGCCTCAATGCTCGATGATCGGCACTGGATGGGACGAGAAGATCCCCATCCAGAAGGCGAACTCGAAACCGAGGCGGGCCAAAACTCGCGGCTCCCCCCCCGTGCAGTAACACCGCGCATGGTTGGGGTCGGGATGGTCGCCAATGTATTTCAGCGTCGCTCGCTCGATCTGCACTTCGCCATCTGAGCGAACCGTGCCGAGTACCCACCGCTGGTAGAATTCGTGGCTCATCTTCAAGTGGTCTTGTCCGACCTCCGCCAACAGTGCTTTGCAGTCCTTGGGGTTATTGCGGACGAAACCCCGACCACCGCTCCAGCCCCATTCGATCCACAAGGAAAGGCTCCACGTCTTGCTCAGCGCTTTGGCGAATGGGAGGACCTCGGAGACGGCGTTTCGGATGATCCGCTGCTGAATCGAACCGGGGTCGTAGAAACTGGCAGTAAACTCGACAAACGGCAAGCCGCTTGGCTTCCAGTCACTGTCGCTCCAGTTGTCGAGGCGCTGGCTCAGAAAGCGTTGTTCGAACCCTAGCGTTTCGGTTTGCTGCTCAATTCTGTGCGCGGTTTCGGGGCTTCTCCTCGCGACGAGCAAGCCGAAGCGAATGCCATGCAAAATGCGCAGGAGCGCTTCCTCATGTGGCTCGATGGGGGACGCGTCATCAGTCCAAAGGCGCCACCGCTCCCGCAGGAAGCGATTGATTCCACGCGTCCAATCACCCTCTCCTAAAAAGTCCGCCAGCAACGCTGGTATCAGGCCGACGAGTTCCTCGTCCGGCGGCACCGATTCGGCGGCGGCGAGGAGTGCCTCGAGTTCGGCTGCGCCGTTGGGGGCGTGAATCCGAAGCCGGACCCCATTCGCGAACCCGATTGTCGCCAACTCGTCGTAGATCGTGACCCCGAACTCGACGGCGAAGTGGGCAAGATTGTCCGCGATTTGCGCTAGCTCGGTGCTGATGAGCCGGGGCCGGCTCGATGCTACGTGTTTGATTTTCATGTGCTGGCGTTTTTGCGTAAGCAGCACCACGGCGATTTTGGCCCGCGAAACGCGGCCCACATCAATTGACCACCGTGGCCCGTGTAGGCTCGGTTGGTGACGCCCGATAAACGGGAGTCGTCGTGATGCACTGACTGCAAGGAACAGCAGAGAGCCTGTGCATCGGAGCATGTGATGCAAACGGGGTCACCGTCATAACAACCCTCGTCCCACCGTGCGCTGGTTCGATCCGGCCAACACAAAACGCATAAGGGGAAATCGCCCGAAGGCCCGCAACGCGTTGCTCCTTGACTCCGAGCGATCCGGAGGTCAGCAGTCATTCATCCCCACCCCACGCTGCTTGCCCCCAAACGGCAAGCAGAGCCTCGATTCGCGCCGGCAATCCCCCTTTCCGTCGCCGCCGTTCCCCACCCCAAGTCCCCAGCATTATCCGTCTCCGCCGCCCTCTCAAAATCGACTGATTTACGGCTAACTCATCCAGCTTCCACCATGCCCCTCCCAGACCCGATCTCCCTGAAAATCCAGTTTCCGATCAGTTAAAATCCAGTCCCCTATCAGTAAATCCAGTCCCCTATCAGTTGAAAATCCAGTCCCCTATCAGTAACTAAATATGAAACCTACATTTCTAAATGGCGCACTAGCTGGTTTAGTACTAATCAGCGTATCTTTCACAAGAGCTGACATTAATGATGATTTTGCAACAATTAGAAAAATAGAAAATGATGCTGCAGTAGCTTTACTTAAGAACGATGTAAATTTTATAGAAAAAACTTTAGCTCCAGAGTGGACGTATGATGATGAAGGCGGGACCTCCACGAGAGAACATTTATTAGACCAAATTAAGTCAGGTAGCCAAAAGTTCCAACTCAACGAATTAAGTGGTTTGAAAGTGAATGTTTTCGGAGATTCAGCATCAGCTAAATATATAACAAACCAGATAAGCACTTGGGATGGTCGTGATACGAGCGGTAAATACAGCAACTTAGATATGCTCGTTCGCAGAAACGGTTCTTGGGTAATTGTTAGTTCACAATCTTCGAAATTGACCACTGCAGACGCCCAAGCATTAAAAATACAATTGTTATCGCAGTTAGAATCGGCTTATTCTATTATACAGAATAAAAATGTCACTGCTCTTGCTGCTATTTTCACAGAAGACGCAACTTGGATACTGCCAGATGCAAGCACATATAAAGGCCGCAAGGAAATCACGGTCGGGGCAATAGCACTTTACGATACCTATGAATCCCTTAAACCAGGACCCATTATTATTGATAAAATAGTCGTTATAAGCGATAGCGAAGCTTTAACTTTAGTGCGTGGATTCTCAACCATGGTTATTAAAGGGAAAACAGAGAGTCACATTAATCCATTTGCAGATTACTGGAAGAAAGGAACTGATGGCGTTTGGCGTATTGCCTATGAAATTAACGCAGATGGCATTACAAAGTAATATTTAATTTCTAAAATCGGACGGTTTGTTAAATTTTCGCTCCGAGATCTTTGTTAACCGGCTCTTCGAGCCGCAGACCGGTCACACTGTCGTGAGAGTTAGGGGACACCAAGGGTCCGATTCCGTTTCTGTCAGCCACCCTCCCCTTAAACCCCTCCCGGACCCGATCCCCCTGAAAATCCAGTCCCCTATCAGTCAGTAACCAAGCCGCAAGAACCGAGTGGCCGGCCTTGGCCAATCGGAGCGATGCGCCGATGTTGCGTGGAATTTACACCGGGAGTTTGCGGAACACCCCGGGTTCGGCAAAATTCGTATTACTACTACCCACCCCTTGTATGTCCCAAGCCATCGTCATCTCCCTACTCAATATGAAAGGCGGCGTCGGTAAGACGACGGTCGCCGTCAACCTCGCCGCTTACCTCGCCCGCGAACACAGCAAGCGCGTGCTCCTCGTCGACCTCGATCCGCAAACCAACGCCTCACTCTCACTCATGTCCGAGAAAGCCTGGACCGCTTGGGCGGCGGAGCACGGGACGATGGCCGACATTTTTGAAGTCGGGGGCGAGGGCAAACGCGGCAAGCACGATGATCCCCACAAGTTCAAAGACTGCATCATTCACAATGTCGTCCCGGAGATTCCGGGCCTCGATCTGATCCCGAGCCACCTCAAGCTCACGTTCCTTGATCTCGATCTGGCGGCGCGACCCGGGCGCGAGCGCATCCTCGGCCGCAAACTCGACAAAATCCTCGGCGACTACGACGTGATCCTCTGCGACTGCCCGCCCAATCTCCAGACCGCCACGCAAAACGCGCTCTACGCCAGCGACTACTTTATCGTGCCGATGCAGCCCGACTACCTGTCGTCAATCGGCCTCGGCCTGTTGCTCGACCGGTTGGAATACCTGAAGTCGGAGCTGGAATTTAAGATCAAGTGTCTCGGCGTCGTCTTCACGCGCGTGCGCCGCCACGTCGCGTTTCACCAAGAGACGATGGAGCGGTTACCCGGCGAGAAAGCGTTTAAGAAACTGCATTTCTTCGCGACCGTGATCCCGGAAAACATCGCGATCAGCGAAGCCCCGATGAGCGCAAAGCCGATCATGGTCTACGACGGCAGCGCGACGGGCGCGGAGGCCTTCCGGGAGTTGGCCAACGAAGTGGCCGGGCGGCTGTAACGCTACGC
>Ga0114974_10002983_pt1 | contig 12909 bp, 9 predicted proteins | sample S_130206_EF_Meta_FD_87318 | JGI IMG/M metagenome (GOLD analysis project Ga0114974, IMG submission 87318) | Freshwater microbial communities from Lake Simoncouche, Canada to study carbon cycling - S_130206_EF_MetaG | ecosystem: Environmental > Aquatic > Freshwater > Lake | place: Lake...
CCTCGTCGTCGCCGTCGTCGTCCGCCAGCACCAGCGCGTCGCGCAGCGCGCTCGAGGCGAGGTGCGCGAGCTCCTCCGTCTCCGGGCGGGGGATGAGGACCGCAGGGGAGACGGCCAGGGCCAGCGAGAAGAACTCCCTGCTGCCGACGAGGTAAGCGACAGGCTCCCCTTCGCCGCGCCGCTTGACGAGGCCGCGGAAACGCGTCCGCCCGGCCTCATCGACCACGTCGTCGAAGGCCGTGTAGAGGGCGATCCGCGGACAGCCGCGGACATGGGCCAGAAGCACCTCGGCATCGAGCCGGGGGGAGTCGCTCCCCTTGCCGGCGAGCCAGTCAGTCGTCCAGGTGAGCAGGCGCCCCACCGTCCACACGTCGTCGGTCATCGGGGATGCTCCGCTTCGTTCAGGGTGTTGCCGGCTTCGAGGATCGTTCCATGTCGGCCCGGCGCTGCTGCCGAGCATGCTCCTCGATCGCGTGAATCACCAGTCCGAGTCGGCCAGTCATCACCTGATCGAGCGTGAAGCTCTCGTTGATGCGGTGATCGGTCAGCCGGTTTTGCGGGAAATTGTAGGTCCGGATCCGCTGGCTCCGGTCGCCCGAGCCGACGAGCGTCCGCCGTTCGCTGGCCCGCTTCTCGTGTTCAATGCTGCGGCGGAGTTCGTAGAGCCGCGCCTTGAGGACCCGCAGCGCCTTCGCGAGATTCTTATGCTGGCTTTTCTCGTCCTGGCACTGAACCACCAGGCCGCTCTCGAGATGGGTGAGACGGACGGCCGAGGCGGTCTTGTTGACGTGCTGGCCACCCGGCCCACTGGCGCAGAACAGATCCTTGCGGTATTCGTCGGGGGCGATCGTCACCTCGACATCCTCAGGCTCCGGGAGCACCGCCACCGTCGCCGCCGAGGTGTGGATCCGTCCCTTCGTCTCGGTGTCGGGGACGCGCTGCACCCGATGGCCACCGCTCTCCCACTGGAGAAGTCGGTAAATCGCATCCCCGGAGAGGCCGAGGACGAGCTCCTTGAACCCGCCGAGCTCGGTCGGACTGGCATCGAGGACCTCGACCTGCCACCCCTGCTCGGTGGCATGACGCCGATACATCTCGTAGAGATCGCGAACGAAGAGGGCGGCTTCGTCCCCTCCCGTACCGGCCCGGAGTTCCATGACACACCGGCCGCGATCGGCATCGCCATCATCGGAACAGAGATCGAGGAGATCGTCCCACTCCTGCTCCCGGCGGGCCCGGAGATCGGGAAGCTCCGCCTCGGCGAGGCTTCTGAAGTCCGGATCGTCTCCACGGCTGAAGGCGTCGAGCTCGGCAATCTGCCGCTCGAGATCGACAAAGCCCCGGTACCGCAGTGCCAAGCGGGCAAGCGAGCCATGCTCCCGCGCGACGGCCGCGAGCCGTTGTGGCTGGGAGACCACGTCAGGGTCGATCAACTCCCGTTCGAGTTCCTCGAACCGGGCGAGCTTCGCTTCGAGCTGGTCGCGCATCGTCCGATGGAGCCTCGATCCGTCGCCAGGGCGCTCACGCGCGGGATAGACAGTGCCCCATCGGGGCCGTCACGCCCCGGGCTGAGACGAACCTGAACCGGCAACCGTTCAGGACGTCGGTTCTGCGGCGGCAGGGGCCGGGGCGGCCTTCTTCCCCTTGTTGAGGCTCGCGTAGCCGGCGCCAGCGAACTTCGTCTTGAACTTCTCGATCCGGCCGGCCGTATCGACAAACTTCAGCTTCCCCGTGAAGAACGGATGGCAGACGTTGCAAATGTCGACCTTCAACTCCGGCATGGTGCTCCGGGTCTGGAAGGTATTGCCGCAGCCGCAGCGGACCACGGTTTCGATGTAACGGGGGTGGATGTCGTCTTTCATGGCATGACTCAGGGCGGGACCCGGACGGGACCGGGCTCGGAAGCGGAGGACGTCAGTTGGAAGCCTCCCACTGTAGCCGCTCCCGCCCTGGCCCGCAACGCATCCTCCCCCAGTTCCCGCGAGAGTTCCCGATTCACCCGCGAGAGTTCCCATTCATTGAGCGGGAGCTTCACTGGCGGGGGGAGCATCGAGTCGATCGGCAAGCAGGCGACTGCCAAACCGCTGTGGCGAGGCGTCCTCACGGAGCAGCCGGGCGGCCTCATCCCGCTCGCCGAGGGCCAGACGGGCCCGGGCCAGATTCGCTCTTGCGGCATCGGACCAGACCCCCTCGGGGTTCGCCTTGAGCGTCATCCTGTCGAGGTAATCGACGGCCGTCTCGTACTCCTTCTCGGAGAGCGTGAGCACGCCGAGCCAGTAGGTCGCATCCCCCTTGAGCTCGTCGTACATCCGCTTCAGCTGCTCGGCCTGTGGCGGCGGCAGGCCACGGAGCATCTCCGCAATCACCGCATTTCCGGGACGGGCCGCGAGGTAGGCCATCTTCGCCCCATCGGGGCCGTCGAGGAGGCCGCGAAACTCGCGCAGCCGAGCGGCGTAGAGCGGGCGGAACGACCGCGCCCCGCGGTTGGCGTCGGCCTGCTGGATCGCCACCCCCATGACCGCCAGTTCCTTCCCGAGCGCCGCATCGACCGCCGGGCGAAGCGCGCGTCGGCGGGCGAGCGTCTCCCAGGGAAACTCCCACAGCCCGCTCGGCCGCTCGACCACCGAACCGGCCGACGGCGGATCGGCGTTCGGCGTGGCGGGGACGGGGCCCGGCAAGGCGGCGAGGGCCCGTGTCGCCACCGTCGTGGCATCGATCGCCAGATCAGCGCGGCGGGCGCCGGCGAGTTGTCGATCGAGGAGGTGCATCCGCCGCGACAGGCTCCAGGGCGTGGCCGGAACAAGAACGGTGAGGCGTTCGATGTCGGGGGCCTGGACGGGATAGGGCCGATCGGGGAGGGACATAGCGGCGAGGATCGTTGGATCGCTGGCCGCCTGCCGGGCCGTGGCCACCCCGTCGCCCCCCGGGCCGGGAATCGGCATCCCATACCCGGGATCGAAGAGATAGGCATCGTCCCCACAGAGTACGGCGGGGATCCAGGGGCGGAGCGTCCCGGCAGCCCGGTCGCCGGTCGCGAGCATGACGCCGTCGAGTCCGGCGTGCCGCACGAGTTCGAGGAACACCCACGCCCGCTGCGGAGCGCTGGCCCGCCCCGCCAGGAGGAGCTCTCCGGTCGAGAACCACCGGCTCCCGGGATTGGCGTCGGTGGGCACCATGGGCGGATCACTCGTGGCTGCCAGCGACCGGATCGTCCAGTCAAACAGAGCGCGGGCGACGGCCAGATCCTCGATCGCGTCGCCGCGGGCCGTGGCGGCCACATCGGCCAACCAGCGTTGATCACGGAGAGCGACAACATCGCCCGTGGCATCGAACGCCAGTTCACCGATCCCCTTGGTAACGCCGTCTCCCCGGAGCCGCTCGGGGAGGGTGTCGAGAAGCGGGTCGAGACGCCAGGCATCGGCGTTCCCACCCCCCGCCATGGCATGGCTCCACTGGTTGAGGCGGTCGAACACCTGCGGAAAGGCGACCGACTCCTCGTACGTCTCCAAGTTCCCGAGGACGTCCATCGCCCCTTCGAGGAGTTTGTCACGGACTTCCCGCGACATCGGCTGGACTGCTGCCGCGGCACTGGCCTGGTCAGCAGAGGACGCGCTTGCGGTGGTGGCCGCGCGACGGTCGGCCTTGGTGGTCGGACGGTCGCGCGTGGCCCGGGGGCCGCAGCCGGCCTCAGAGACGGCAAGAACGATCAGCAGGCTGGTTCCCACGGCTACCCGGCTGAACGGGCCCGGCAACGATCGCGATCGGAGCCCGAGGAACGCGGTCATGCGCCGACCTCCCGCTCACCGGCCAAGCGGGCTTCATGGATTCGCAACACCCTCTCGAGCACCCCCCGAAGCCGATCGAGCGGCACCATGTTCGGGCCGTCGCTGGGGCTTGAATCTGGGTCGGGGTGGGTTTCGAGGAACAGGCCATCCACCCCCACGGCGACGGCTGCCCGGGCGAGCGGCTCGACGAGCGTTCGATCCCCCCCGGTGGCGTCCCCCAGGCTCGCCGGTTGCTGGACGGAATGGGTGGCATCAAAAATCACCGGCACGCCGAAGCTTCGCATCACCGGGAGACCGGTGAAGTCGTTGACCAGACGCCCGTAGCCGAAGAACGTGCCCCGTTCGCAGAGCATGATGTCTTGGCAACCGCCTGCGAGCAGTTTCGCGACGGCATGCTTCATGTCGCCGGGGGCGACGAACTGCCCCTTCTTCACATTCACCGTCTTCCCCGTGGCGGCTGCGGCGAGGAGGAGATCGGTCTGACGGCAGAGGAACGCCGGAATCTGGATCAGGTCACAGACTGCACCGATCGCGGCCCCCTGATCGGGGAGATGCATGTCGGTGGTCACCGGGAGCCCCGTGGCAGCCCGCACCTTGTCGAGGATCGCGAGCCCTTCGTCGAGACCGGGGCCGCGGAACGCCCCGGCGCTGGTGCGGTTGGCCTTGTCGAAAGACGCTTTGAAGACGCACCGGATCGGCAAGCTTGCGGCGATCACGGCGAGGGACTCCGCGACCTGGAGGCACAAGCTCTCGCGCTCCATGACGCATGGCCCCGCGATCACCAGGAGAGGCTCGCCCGGACCGCACCGATGAGGCCCGACATGAGCGGGGAGACGGGGGATCACAGGCGGCTCCGACAACGTCGCGGGCGGGGAAAAACGCCTTCATGACGGCGCGACAGGAGCCGGGGAAGGCGACGGCTTGGGCATCATAGCCGGCCGCGGAAAAAGTCATCCACGAGCGATCCGGCGGCAGGGGATGTTCCGCGACGGAACGCTCGATCCGCCCCCCCGGGGACGCGTCCCGATCGACGCCCTCGTACGGTTTTGCGCGCCGCATTCTGCGACAGACCGTATCGGAATGCAGCGCTCGAGGAACAGCGGTGGTTGGCCGCCGCCTCCGCGCCCAAGCCAGACGAGCACGTCTTGGGCCCCGCCTGCCGCTGGTTTTCACAGCCGAAAATCGAGCTTCCATCCAAAGGTTTGCCCCACGTCCAGCCGCCCGACATCAGCCGTCGCAGGCGTTCGCGGCCTTTGGCACGGCATCTGCACTTCAGGGATGGTGTCGGGCGGCTCCCACCGCTCGGCAAACCCACTCGTAAGGTGGGGCCTCTGGCTTACTCCGGGCGTGCGGTCGCCTTGCCCCTGACCCGCACTCCCATGGCAGGATGCTCCTGCCGGGTCGGAGGCCCCACCTTTTTTCTTTTCACCGGTCTGAAGAGTCGGGGGAAAGCCATTTTCCCGGACGACCCTTGACGGTGCCCCGGTCCCTGCGCTAATTTTCGGGATCCCGAACGACCGGATTCGCTTCCAGCGGATTCGGCCGGCGGGGCGGTCTCGGGCCGGCCGGCCGTGGTCTTCGTTCCAGAAGCGATTCAAAATCCGCTTCTGGCGATCGTCCGCAGCAGTCGCCCGGCACGACCACAGGCCAGCGTAGCTTCAATTGGCAGAGCACCGCATTCGTAATGCGGGGGTTGCGGGTTCGACTCCCGCCGCTGGCTTTATTCCCTTCTTTCGCTGAAAGGCTGACATGCCCGCTACCGTCGACGTCCGCGATCTGTTTACCGGCACCGGTCCCTTCGGTCCGACCGAGATCGCTGGTGTGATCGGACTGCTCGGCAGCGATCCGGCCACCCATCGAGATCTCCGGGCAGCGGTCAAGGAGCTCGATGGGCAGGGGGAGCGCAGCCCAGCGTCGAGTGTTCGTCTCGGCGTGGGGCAGTATCTCCTCGGCCGCTGGAAGGATGCGATCCAGACGCTCAAGTCGGCCGACGGCGGAGCGGTAGCCCACTACTACCAGGCTCGTTCGCTCCTCGCTCTGGCGATGGCCGGCGATCATTCCTCCGACCTCCTCAGTCGGGCCACGGAGGCCTTTGCTGCGGCCCACAAGGGGGGCTACGACGGCATCGCCTGCGGCGTGGGAGTCTCCGAGGCCAAGCGCCTTGCCGGCGACTCAAAAGACGCCGAAAGTTCGCTTGCCAAACTCGGCTCTGGAGCCGAAGCCTCGGCTGATTTCTGGGCCGAGAAGGCCACGATTGCCGCTGATCTCGGCCTCCCGCTGGCTGACACAATGGCGGCCCTTGAGAAGGCTCTCGCCCTCGATCCGGGACATCCCGCCGCGCTGTTCGCGATGGGGGTCATCAACGACCGCGTCGGCAATGATGACGAGGCCAAGGCCTGCTACGAGCGGGCCGTGCAGCGCTATCCGGCGTCGGTTGGGGCCCTCATGAATCTCGGCATCCTCTACGAGGATCGCGACGACTTCATCAATGCCCAGCAGTGCTACAAGCGGATCCTCCAAGTTTTCCCCGACCACCCCCGAGCCCGCCTGTTCCTCAAAGATTCCTCCGCATCGGGCAACTTGCAGCTCGACGATCAGGACCAAAAGCAGCGCGATCGTCTCGATCATGTCCTCGCTCTCCCGGTCAGCGACTTCGAACTCTCGGTGCGAAGTCGCAACTGCCTCCAAAAGATGGGCATCCAAACGCTCGGTGACCTTGCCCGGACGACCGAGGCAGAGATCCTCGAGAGCAAGAACTTCGGCGAGACGAGCCTCGTCGAGATCAAGGAGATGCTCGCCACGAAGGGGCTGACCCTCGGCCAGATGGCTGCGGCGTCGGCCACCGAGGAGCCCGCCTACGAACCGGAAGCCCCGTCGGCGGACGATTCCGAAGTGCACTCCCTGCCGATCACCGATCTTTCACTCTCGGTTCGGGCCAGGAAGTGCACCACGAAACTCGGGATCGGTACCATTGGCGAGCTCATTCGCCGGACTGCCGAAGATCTCATGGAATGCAAGAATTTTGGCGTCACGAGCCTCAACGAGGTCCGGGAAAAGCTTTCCGAACGGGGCCTGAAGCTCCGCGGCGACTGAGCTTCAAGCTCTGTCGGGCCATGCTGTCCGCTGCGACGAGGCTTCAAGGGAGGCCATTCTCGTGGCCGATTCACGCACAAATCTCCCCTTTTGGGGGGATGTTCGTTTGCGTCCGCCTGCCGTCGTCGGTACCGTGGAGAGGTTGGGCATCGACCTTTTCCCGGGGATTATCTGTGACAGCCGCGAGTCTGAAGCAAAAGCCGGTTCGTGATCTGGCCCGCATGGCCAAGCAGCATGGTGTGGCCGGTTGGCACGCGATGCGCAAGGATCAGTTGATCCAGGCCTTGGTGCGAAAAGCCCGGGCTCGGCAACCGGTTCCCGCTGCGGCGATGCGTCCCAAGGTCGCCCCGGCGCGACCGGCAACCGTCGAAGCCGCTCCGGCCCGGGACGAAGCTGTGGCGCTGCGGATTCAGGAGGCCCGGGAACGGATCTCCAAGGCCAAACTGCTCGCCACGAGGCCGGAAAACGGCCGTGCGGCTGCGTCGATGCGTGATCGGATCGTCGTCATGGTGCGCGGGCCCCATTGGCTCCATGCGTTCTGGGAGATCACCTCCGCGAGCATTGTCCGCGCCCGGGCCGCCCTCGGTCAGGAGTGGCACGCTGCCCGCCCCATGCTCCGCGTTCTCCAACTCGAAAACGCCCTTCAGGCCTCGCCGTCCGAACGCGTCGTCCGATCGATCGAGATCCATGGCGGCGTGAAGAACTGGTTCGTCGATGTCCGGGAGCCGATGCGCTGTCGCCTCGAAATTGGCTATCAGGCGCCCCACGGGAAGTTTCAGGCCCTAGCTCGCTCCAACGCCGTGACCGTTCCGGCCAATTCGCAAGCCGATACCCTCGACACCCACTGGGGGGACATCGCCGCCGACTGCGAGAAGATCTACGCCATGAGTGGCGGATATTCTACCGAGCACTCGAGCACCGATCTTCAGGAACTCTTCGAAGAGAAGCTGCGCCGGCCGATTGGCCCTCCGGCACAGCGATCGTCGACGGTCGACGGGGAGTTTGACCCGGAAGAGTCGAGCGATTTCCAGATTGAGGTCGATGCCGAGATGATCGTCTACGGTGCCACGCAGCCCGGCGCCTACGTGACCCTTCAGGGGGAACCGGTCAAAGTCGGCCCCGACGGCACCTTCCGCGTCCGCGTCGACCTCCCCAACAAGCGTCAGGTGCTCCCCATCATCGCCAGCAATGCCAACGGTGTGCAGCGTCAAACCGTCGTGATCGCGGTCGAACGCAACACGAAAACGATGGAAGCGGTCGGCCGTGACGTGGCCGACGTCTGACGCCAGCGTGTATGATACCGAAGTCCCCGCGGGCTCAGGCTCCGGGGCACTCCAGGGGATCGACCGCGGAAACCTCCGCGGAAGCTTGTCGAAGACTTTTCGAAAACTTTTTCGGAAGCCTCTTCGAAAATCTCTTCGAAAACTTGGGGCGATGGGTTTTCTGCCATGTTCGTGCTGCTGTCACACCATGCCGGTGAGCTCTTACCGAGGCTCGTTGGGGGCTGATGAATTGTCCCGGCCGCAGGCCATGCCGGAGGCTGACGGATTTCCGTCGGTCGCCCGGATCTCCCGCCCCGGGGTCCAAGGCCCCCTCGTTTTTATCAACGAGCTCTCCGCATCCCAGACACCACGGCATTGCGGTGGAAAACTCATCGCCCCGCGTTTCCGCCCCGCTTCTTCCCCTCCCGAGCCAGCCACGCCTCGAAGACCGCAGGGGGTGATCCCTGGAACGCCTTGGCAAAGGCTGCCTCGAAAGGGGCCTCGGCATCGAGTTCGCTGAGGACTGCCTTGAGGCGGCTTCCGCTCCCCGAAGCGGCTGCGAGGAAGGCCCCGCCCACCGTGGCATCATCCGCTGGCCCGCCCATCCCCTCGACCACCACCGCGGGGCGCCGCATGCGATGGAGCCGTTCGCCGGCCTGACTGCGCCACTCCTTGGCGAGCGTCGACTTCGCCGCCACCTTCAAGGCCACCGCGCGGCCGGCCCCGGCCGCGAACCAGTCGGGCGTGCCACGGGCGAGAAATGCCGCGGCGGCGAGCTCCTCGGCGATCGCCGCCATCGCATCGGCCCGATCGGTGGCTGAATCGACAGCCGGGGCGACGAGAGCCCCGTAGACCACGTCGCCGTTCACTCCCGCCTTCCCGGTGAGCCCCTTGGGGCGTTCGTCACCGAGAACATTGACCCAGAAGTCGGAGTAGTCGTAGGGCTTGTCGAAGACCATCAGGACGATCCCTCCCTTCACCAATGGGCCACCGGTCGTGCCGAGGGTCTCGGCAACCTCCTCCATCGCCTTTTCAGCGAGGTCCGCGAGGCTTTCGAGCCGGGCTTCGGAGACGTTGCCCACGAGGCGGAGATCGCCACGGGTGACGACGAGCGGTTCCTCGTCGGCGATCGCCCGCCGCCACACCTCGTCCGTGGCCTCGAAGCGGGCCGCGAGGAGATCGGCATGGGAGAGGCTCCGGGCCCGACCGGCGGCAGCCACGGTCGCAAGCGGCGTCTGGGCAGTGAGAAGATCGAGCTTCCCCCCCTGGTCGACCCACTTCTCGATCGTCGCGATCACCTCCGCGCTGAGCGGGGGCTTCCCGAGCGGCATCGGCTGCCCGTCGATGTCGCGGCCCTTGAGCTTTCTCACCAGCAGGCTCGCGGCTCCTTCGCCGGCGACGATCGGCGCCCCGTTGGCGCCCCCACGGAGCAGGGACTCGAGCGACACCATGGAGAGATTGCCGTCGGGCTGCATCGCATCGTGGCAGCCACCGCACTGTTTGACGAGCACCGGAGCGACCTCAAAGGCGAACGACACGTCCCCCGGCTCGAGTTTCTCAGGCCCGGATGGGGATGCAGACGCCGCGGCAGTGGCCCCCGGATTCTGCAAAGACACCAACGGATCGACACCATCGAACACCGCTCCCTCGTTGATCCACGTGACCAGCAGAGCGCACTCGTCGGGCGACACCTTGCCGCCGCCGCGCGGCATGTCGCCGGTGCGGATCACCTCGACGAGGCGGCTGTCCGCCCCGGCCCCCTTCTGCACCATCCCGGTCTTCATGAGGGTGTCGTAGGAGTTGAACTGGAAATCTCCCCGCCTGCCCGCAACATGACATCCCCCGCAATGGCGCACGAGGATCGGGGCGACCTGCTCGACGAAGCTCACGGCGGTCGAGGCCGGGCCCTTGACCCCCGGTCCGGTGGGCTTGCCGCCGCCCCCCTTCCTCGCAGTCCCGACCGGCCCCTTGCCCGGCTTCGCCGCGGACTCCCCCTTCGGCTTGGCCGCCGCCCTCGGCAGCGTGGGGAGCACGATGGCATCGACTTCGACTCCCTGAAGCTCGAGATCGTCGCGCAGCGTCCGGGCGCGTTCGAGCAATCCGCGGGCCGCTGCCGGCGGCGGTTCCGCGCCGACAAGCGTCGAGAGCGCGTCGATCGCCTTCACGAACCGGTCGCGGGCGGCCCCGGGGCGTTCCGCATCAAGGTCCTCGCGCACGCCATCGAGCAGCGACTTCACGACGGCAGCCGTCGGCAGCGTGTCATCCGCTCGGCTCCTGGGCACGGCGGTCACAAGCGCCGTCGCGAGCGTTGCCAGGATCACCACGGCCAACCATCGACGGCTGGTGCCATGGGCAGCCGAAACCACGCCTGTGCCAATCATGATCCACTCCCCCTCGAAGCCCACCAGATCCCTGCAAAAAATGCCCCCACGGCGAGGAGCAGCGATCCCACGCTCCAAGCATACGGAGCCCAGGCCGGAAAGGTCACCGTCCGCTGCCGCACGACCGCCGGCGGCCGGGCGGGGCGTTTCCCTTTCCGTCGGCTCTTGCCGCTGACTTTGACGGTGAACGGCGCGGCATCGAAGGGCTCGTCCGCGGTCGGAACCAGAGCCTCGAGCGATGCTTCGATCGCGGCCCCCTCGAAGGACGTGACAACGCCCCCCGCAGCCTCGGCGGGGACCATCACTCGAGTCTCGCAGCGGGGACAGACGATCGACGTCCCATGCCAGCGAGCCGGCACGTAGAGCTTCGAACGGCATCCCGTGCAGCGCACTTTGATCGGCATCGCACGCACTCCACAGGGCGACGAATCAGCCCGATCCCGAATCGCTTCGAGAGGGACGCACGCCATCCCCGTTTCCGTCGCCCCATGCTTCCCGCCGGGGATCCCCCTCCGCGCGGCCGCGCAGCCGTCGTCGACCGTGCCGGCGCGGTCCCTTGCCCGGACGATGCCGGCGGGGCTCGCCACACCGACGCTCCTCGTCGGCAGCCAAGCCGGCGATCCCGGCCAGAATCGCCGTCGCCACGACCGCAAGGAGCCACACCACCGCCGAGAGCAGCGCGACGCGCCCGCAGAAGCGAGCGCCGACGTTATCGCCGAGCGCCGCCAGCAACGCCCCCAGCCCAATCACCACCAACGCCAGGATCGGAAGCAGGAGCGAGGAGACGATGCCCCACGAGAGCGCCCGCCGCACGAAGTCGCCCATCGGCCCGCGCATCAGGTTGAAATCCTCTTCGGAGGCTCGGTGGCGGTGGGGCGGCGCGAGGGAGACATCTCCTCCGCTGGACGGCTCGCTGGACACCCCGCTCACCGGGAAGTGTACCGTTCACAGGCCCTGCCGGCGCACCTCGAATCAGCCCGGTCAGCAGACGGTTTCCCGGGGCAGGGGGGGAGCAGGCGTTCTTGTGGCCTCGTCGTCGTGGTGGCCCCTGGGAAGGATCGTGGGCTTCCCGGGGCTTTCGACCGCCGAATCGAGCGGCAGGGCACTTTCTCCTCGGCCTGCTAAACTCCCACAGCGCCCCTTGCGGAGGTATCCGGAGCGCCGAAGGTCATGGAGGACACTCGATGAGACGCCGTGCCAAAGCCGCTCCCCTGCCGGCATGGCCATGCTGGACTTTGGAACGCTCCAGTGGCCTGGCACGGCTTGGCCTGATGCGCGGAACCGGCGGTCTTCTGGCGCTCGGTTCGGCCCTCGCTTGGGTCGCCCTTCTTGCCAACGCCCTCGCCGACCGGGTGGAGATGGCCGACGGACGGATCCTCGAAGGAAGGTTTGCCCTCGTCGCCGGCGTGGCCATCGATCCGATCGCCGAGGCAACCAGCAGCCGGACCGCGGGCACACCGGTGCTGATGTGCGACGACGAAATGACGCGGACGTTCGTCTCGCGTCGCCGGGTGGTGAAAGCCGAGGAGCTTCCGTTCGCCCGTCAGCTCGAGCGGATCGAGATCCCGCAGCGCGTGCCGGAGAACGGTCGCCGGGTCGCTTCGATCGGCGGCATCCTCGCCGCCACACCGTTCGACGAGTTTGGACGCCGCATCCTCACGCTGTCGACGGCCTCCGGCAGGCTCGACGTCGTTCAGGGGATCACCACGATCACCCCCCGTTGGACCCGCGTCCAGGGCGTCCTCACAGACAACCCGCTCCTCCTCGACATGCGACTTTCAACCGGGGCCATCCCCCGCGATCAGTTGCGGCTGGTCGTCGACCGCCAGACCGATCCGGCCAGTTCGGAAGAGCGGCTGCGGATCGTGCGACTGTTCCTCCAGGCGGAGCGTTACGAGGAGGCGCGGGCCGAACTCGACGGCGTCATCCGCGACTTCCCGGGCTTGAAGAACCTCAGCGAGGAGCGGCGGAGCCTGGGGGAACTGTCGGCCACCAGGCTCCTCGACGAGGTCCGGCTGCGGGGCCGATCGGGCCAGGATGCCCTGGCGATGGAGATCCTCGAGAACTTCCCCGCCGACGAGGCCTCGGCCGAGACCGTCGAGGCGATCCGCGAGGCCCGCGATGCCTACCGCGACCGACAGGCCTCGGCCGAGCGGCTCCTTCGTCTCCTCCAGGAACGCTGCGACGCCCTCGACGACGACGACACCCGTGCCGCGTGCGCGGGTGTTCTCGACGAGATCGCCGCGGAGATGACCTTCGCCACGCTCGATCGGCTGTCGGCGTTCGAACGGATGGGGACCGAGCCCGACCTCGCGGCCGACCGGGCCCTGGCGATCGCCATCTCCGGATGGCTCCAGGGGGCCGCGGCGGCCGGCGAGAATCTCAAAC
>Ga0114974_10002984_pt1 | contig 12906 bp, 21 predicted proteins | sample S_130206_EF_Meta_FD_87318 | JGI IMG/M metagenome (GOLD analysis project Ga0114974, IMG submission 87318) | Freshwater microbial communities from Lake Simoncouche, Canada to study carbon cycling - S_130206_EF_MetaG | ecosystem: Environmental > Aquatic > Freshwater > Lake | place: Lake...
GTAGAAACCCGCCTAAAAAAAAGGGTATTTGCACCTTTTGCGCCTTTAACTTGATTGCAACGACGGCAGCAAGCAACTAAATTATCTGGGTCAAACATGCTTCCACCGCTTACTCGCGATTGAACATGGTCAACTTGGTCAGCTTCTTTTCCGCAGTAGGCACAACAGTAACCATCACGAGCCAAGACCCTAAGCCTTACCTCTTTCCATCTACCCGAACCAAGTGCTATTTTACTCAATGCCACCCTTTAATCTTAAAGTGTTCCAACGCTTTGCACGCATTAGTATAGCCATTGGTATCCACACCATACCGATTAAACAAATAATCAAGACCCCAATCAATTTGACCATAAGGGTCAAGAGTTGCAAGATACTTACTTTTGCCTTGAGGTATGCCGTATGTTTGTTGTTTGCCATTTAAGTTTCCGATACTCCTAGGATTCCAAGCACTTTCTTTTCCCCACAGCTGAGTTAAACATTTATATTGTTTTTTATCTTCAATCTTTAAAAGTGCATACTCTTTAAAGGTAATCATAATTACTGGGCGATAAGATAAAGCAGATACGGAATCAATCTTTTTAAACGACATGCTTAATATCAATAAGCAAAGAGCTGCCCCAATAGCTATTAGCAGCGAACTCGCGAGCAATCCGCTAAAGCGGCTCGCGTTCGCGCTTTTAGGCGCGTCGCTTGCTAGATAGCGTACCATTAGTGTCAAGACCTATCAGCAAAACCGCAGGTCAGACGGCAAGTCATAATTCTAAAATCATCTGATTCAATCCAAGTTTCGTCCCAACCAGCGTTACTCATATCGAAGTCCAACCAATAAATTTAGCTTCAGGATTTGCCTCTTTCCACTCTTTCATTAAGCGATTTTGTAGTTCCCAATTCATTTCATGGTCATGATTTGGGTCGTCACACATTAGCCGTATCCTTCACTCCATTCATGTCCACAATCTTTACATTCATGAAAGTAATCTTTGTTATAGGTTGTTGTGTTTGTGTTATATCCTAGACACTCTGGGCATTGGTCTTTTTGCATGTGTAACAGCTGCCGCTTTCCATTTTCCAAGCCCCACATTTATTGCAGCGCACAACTGATTTATCAGTCATAGCCTCAATTCTAGCCTTTACACCAGTGTTTTCACATTTAACACACATAACAACTACATGTTCTTCCCCAGCGTCAAAACCTACTTTTTCCCAAAAAAGCATAGGTTTAGCGCATTTATTACATTTAAAGACCCAAGTTAGGTCAGACAAAAGCTACCTTGCATAGATTATCCACGGTTATTAAATAACCCTTTGTTGAATACTCTGGACGGTTCATCTCTTTAAATATGCCATAGGTTTTTACAGCTAGTTTTATCTTGTCTGTGGGAACTGTTATCAATATGTCCTCAAGGACAAATGACCAATGAGTTGCTTTGGTTACTGTAATGCCTGACCAATACCACTCTTGTCTGACATCTGACCAGCAATCTGTTTCAATGTAAAGGTTTCCCGTATCTTTCCAGCGTCTATCACGCTTTACTTCAACAGTCTCAATTGGGGCGGTCAAAAGGGCGTTGGCTGCAACCTCACCCTCTTGACCAAATCGAAAGTCTAAATCCCAGTCTGATAAATTAGCCATGATGATTTAACTCAATGTGGTTAATGCAGCCACAGGCTACGCATTTTTTAATACCATCAACCGTTATCAATCTTGGGTCATTACACATTTCGCAACACTCAGATAATGGGACAACATCTAAAACGACGCCTTTATCGGTAAAGGTTGCCCTCATTCCAGTTGAGTCAATCATTTCCATATCACCCATTGTTATCATCCTCAAAATACCAATGGCCGTTAGTTGTAATTTTAGCCCAAACCGCTGGACACAAAGATTTTGCACAAACATATCCATAATAAGGTTTTTGGCTTTTAGCATTTACGCCTTCTTTGAGAATATGACCATGCTCGCAAGCAATCGGTGGTTTGGGTGTTGAATTTGGAATTGCGTCAACTGCATCTCCAACACTCCAAACGACTGGCTCTTTATTTATCACAGCTTTAACTTCGGGTGTATTGAAAGCGTCCCGCAACGCTTCTTCTACAACTGCGCTTCTGCTGCCAGTTGCGCCATACCTAGGTTTAAATGGCACTACTTTTTCCATCTCTGCCCTGTTAGCCCTCGGTGCTTTTTCACCATTTTTGGTCGTAGAAAATTGTGGTTTGCCAGTATTCGTTATTGACCTAGCAAAACTGGAAGTTTCTGCCTTTTCTATCGCAAACGGTATTTTCATGTTTTCCGCTGCCAATCCCATAACCCAAGCGTGGGGGTCGTCAGCTTTACGCCATAAAATTGTTTTTACCACAACCCAAGTATCACCATTGGAATCCTTGTAAAATTCGTGGTTTAACTCATAGCGAAAATCAGGATTATCAGCTGCAAAAAGTTCAATTCTTTCTTCAGCTGTCATGTAATTAGATAAATCAAACGCCATCTTCTTCACCCCTCATTTCTCTAACAATTTTGTGGAAGATAATCCCGTATCCAAGCAAATCTCGGAGTGAGTCATCATGGTTACTTGTTTGACTAAGGCGTGAGACTTTGACGAGCAACATGCACATTGCGACCTGCTCAGGCGAAATGTAAGTGTCCAAATAACCTGACCAGAGTTCGCTAATTCTTCTGTGAGATTCTTCTGGACTTCCGTAAATGTTTCCTCTATCGGTAAGTATGAGTTGGATTTCATCTAGAAGTTCCTCAGTTCTTTTCATAATCAAAGACCTCATCAGATTTTTGTTTAATGTTGGTTAATCGTCTGTGAGATTCCCAACCTATGGCGCGACCTCTCCAATAACCTTTATTGTAAGATTCAACGCGTAACAAATGCAGAGCATAAGAAATTAAGCCCGTGGTCACCATAAACCACAAAACAGTTATTCCGTTTATTTTCATGCGCTCACCCATGAACCCGCAAATGGAGTTGTAAATATAGGCTGGTCAAATCTCAAATCGTAATTTATTTGATATTCAAAGCCCTCTTGTTCAAGATATTTAGTAGCTAATACCAAGGCTGCTGTATTTTCAACCCAGTAAATAAAATCATGTTCAAAGTTGGGGGTTTCATCAAATCTATCAATTTGAGATTCCCAATCAATACCTTTGAATTGCATTTGGTTTTCAGTCAGCAATTCAAAATCTTTAGCTGTGAGTTTCATTTTTTCCTTTTCCATCAAGTCCCGTTAACTTGATAGGAAAAGCATGAGGCTTAGGGATGACAATTACAACCCGAAAGTCGGGCGTGTTGTATAACGATTTTGTTATTTGTAGAGTTTGCCCTCAAATATGAATTGGCCATTGTTGATAGGAATTGGAATTACCTGAACTTTACGCTCTTGAACATAAGCTACTGCGAAGCCCTGCTGCCAATTGGCATAGCCCCGAGTGTAAGCCATACCGCTTGAGGCCAAATCGACCAAATTTCCGACCTCTAATCCCCATACAGTACGGCCTAATTGACCTCTGGAAGCCTCTGTAAAGGCAGATAACCCCAATCTATGGGTATGCCCACAGACCACGCTTTTTCCCAGCCTTCTAGCCCCATTTAAGGCTGTTTGTGAAGGAACTTGGCTAAGAGGGAAAGCGTCCCCATGAACTGCCGTCCAACCGTATGCCCAGTCAAGTCCGTATGGGTGAAACTTGATGCCGAGTTTGTCATATCCCAGAAAACGCTCATATTGCATTTCGGGTAAATTGAGGAAGCTTGGGAGTCTTTTTTTGATTGAGCGATAAAGTCTGATTCCATGGTTACTGCCTAGGACATCTGTGACGCCAAGATATTGAAGAACCTCTTGCGTTGATTTTCTGTCATCATCAAGATTGCCAACCATTTCATCAATCGTTCCTGCGTTGAAGCCACCCAGCTGAGGAAGGTCAATCTCATCACCAATTTGAATAGTTTGATGAGGCTTCCATTTATCTAAAAACTTTCCTACAACCTTCACGCTCTTTTCACAAAAGAACGGTGCTTGTAAATCGCTAATAAAAGCGACTCTTTTCACTTAATCTTCGTCCTCGTCAAAATCATCTAAAGGATTTTTAATTGGGTCTTTCGTGTCAACTATCCAATCAGGATAACTTGACCTATCCATGGCAAACGCTAAAGCTGTGCCTTCGTCCATGCCTGATTTTCTGCAAGCCATATAAACCTCATTAGCTGCAATAGCCCAGAAATCTAACTTGGTAAGAACAGGCTCTTTGGTAGTCCTGCGTCTTTTAGCTACTTTCTTTTTTGGTTTGCGTTTGGTTGCCATAGGTTTATTTTACTTCTTGCTAATGACAATAAAGAGTTCATCAATACGATTTGAAAGGTGTGTTGTTTCTTTTTGCAATGAGGTCAACTGGTCTTTCATTGAATTTCCCCCATTTGGACGAAGTTCATTTAGCCAACCTTTTACCAGCCAGCGTAGCCCAGCCAGTAATCCAATAAGTGTTGTGGTAATTCCAGCAGCAAAGCCAGCCCACTCAAGGGCTGTCATTACTCGTTACTGCCTATGCCAAAAGCTTTATCGTCAGGATTTAAAGCTCTAAGGATTGGGGCTACAAATGCAATTAAAAAGGCTTTCCAAATATCATTGAATGAACCTTCGGGATTTGTTACATATACGGTTGCCAAACAAACAAATGCGCTTCTTGCGTATGAGTTAATTACGGCTAGTGTCTTGCTATTCATTCTTGCCCCCTAGTAGTGGTATGTTAAAGAACTCCGAGTTGTTATCTTGATTTTTTCTGAAACTAATATGAATATGGTGGTCGTGGGCTGAATAACCTCTGTACTTTCTCCATTTGTAATTGAATATTGGTGAGGCAATTTGCCCCTTGTGAATTACATAAGATACGCGTCCGTAATCTTTAGCGTAGAGTCTAAGCTGATTTGCCAAATAGATTGAAGCCCCTTTGTCGTCAGAAAGGCGAGCGTCAATGTCGATTGCCCTGACAACATTTCCAGATTTTGGGTCTGGTATGTGGTCTGATTTACCTGCTTGTTGATGACGCAAATCAGCAATCCACCCATCACTCCCACGAAGGCGGCTCGGGTATGCGTCATCTATTTGTTCCCGCAGCTGTGCTGCCGCCTTTGATAACCATGGTTTCATATTTTCCAATTTATCCTTCGAGAACAATCTTGAGGGATTGTGCCTAGGCTAGAAGTAGCCTTGCCTCATCCTCGCTAATTCCAAGCCGTTCTAGCAGGGCTGCCTTTTGGGTGGTTCTTGCAGAATCTTGCTCAGCCTTCCAAGCATCATATTGAGCAAAACCTGCTTCAAATTGTTCTTTTGTAATTGGCTCGCACTCTAAAAACTCTATGCCTTCATAAGTATCGCCAGAAATTATCCAACCACCTTGCGGGATAAGCATTTCTAATACTTCTCTGCCATTTGCCATATTATGCTCCAATTTCTAACAATGTAATTGTGCTCGTAGAACTTCCATCTTGGACAAAAACTGAGACAGCATTACCACTATTTCTAAATTGTGTTTTGTAAGTTGTGCTTGAAGTAGTTGCTGGACTATCTAAATAAGCAATTGAAATACTTCCAAATTGATTATACAATGCTGAATTTGTAAAACCAGCAGCACCAGCAAAATCATTAACTATTGAAGTTGCGCCTCTAAACAATCGCAATGTCATATTATTATCTGAATTTTGTGAAGATTTTCCACAACCATTTTGATGAACCATAACTAAAACTTTTGATGTGCTCAAACTTGGTGTAATGGATGCCGTCAATCCAGTATCCGCAAAACTGTTAGTTGAATTTGAGGTTGTTGTTGAATATGTGGCCGATACAACTTGCAAAACTTTTCCACCACCAGCAGGTGCAGCCCATTTTAATCCTGTTGCTTCAGCACTATCGGCAGTTAATAAATACCCATTTGTTCCAGCGGTTAATTTACTAAAAGTGTCTGCGCCTGTTCCAACAATTAAATCACCCTTAGCGTCTATTGCTGTTGCCATTGAGTTAGTAATTGTTACTGTTCCTGAAGTACCGCCACCACTGATACCAGTTCCAGCGGTTACGCCTTCAATATCACCAGTTGCACCCGAAGCAACCCAAGCAGCACCATCATAATAAAAAAGACTGTTAGTGTCTTTAGTAAAAGCAAACTGCCCCTCAGCGGGTGCGGTGATTGCTGCGTCACGTGCCGCCGTACTTGCAAAAACTAAAACGCCCTGCATTAAATATCCGTTGACATCTGCTGCCGATAATACATCTCCTGTATTAAAGGTTTTAAATCCTAATCCTGCTGCCATGTGTGATTCTCCTTAGGGTCTAATTATATCGGTTAATATGACAAAACATCTTCTCCAATGACCCCATAATAAGGGCTGGAAAGAATTAACCCGTCAACAATGGGTTCTAAAGTAGTTAGGACTGTTTTCCAAGAATTGGCGGTTATTGTGTGAGCAATGCCTTGAATTTGCAAATTTTTCACAATGGTAGAGCCGTCAGGTTGAACATTGGAAATTAACACATTGTCAAAATAATCGAAATCCAGAATTGTGGCAGTTGGAACATCTGGGTCAAATAAGTCCAAGCTCATTTCATCAATTCTTATTGTCGTTGTGCTACGGCTGGCAACATATATTGAGGCAATATTTAGAGCTTCAGCGTCGGTGTTAACCACCAAATCTGAAACTGAAATCGAGTGTGGGAAATAGGTTGCAATGCTTGTTGCGTCTTGTATGGTTTGGGGTGAGCCGCCTGATTTTGTAATTGTTGCCGAGTTAATAATTAGTTTGTCATCATAAGCAAATTTTAAATTGGAGTAAGGAATACCTGTTGTTTGATTAAATTCTGTCGGAGTTACTCCCGCGCTAGCAATAACATTAGCCCTATTTTTAAAGACAACATCACCTAAAGGTGAAATGTAGAAAGCCCCTTGCTCTGAGAACTCACAATTTTGCAAAGCACTTAGAGAAGTTCTTAAAGTTGCTGGGTCAGCAATTGTTAATGAATTTCCTGTGTCAATCTGACGCATAGAAAGGGGAAAATTAACTGTGTCCAATATTTTACCAATTCGAGTGCCAGTATCTTGATTCGCAGCTTGACCAGTTATTGAAATGACATTTGCCAAGTTGAATAAACGAAAAGCGTCGCTTGCACTAATGTCAACATAAGCCATATTTTCGGCTTGGTCATAAGAGTAGGAATAAGCTGTTGTATATCCACTAAAAAGATAATAAGTAGTCCCACCCGTTGAAGCTGATATTCTTAATTTTCTTAAAGGTTCTAACTGACCATAGTAAGGTGAGGTGACATTTTGGGGATTGAAGTCACCCGCTGGGTCATAAATTCTAACCGTGCATGAACCCGCTTCGTAAATATCACGGGCAACATTTCTGCCCCGCCTAATGCTTATTTGTCTTGTTTGTGGGGTTAGATTAACAACTAATGCGGGTGTAGCAGAATCAGATAAAATATTTGTGCCTAAAATTCCGTTAGTCGGGTCGTCTAGTGTGAACGGGATACCGAAGGTTGCGCCCGAGCTGAAATTTAGCGAAACATCAAGCGTTGCTGGAAGTGCCATTACTGGAAAGCACCAAGCAATCTACCTACCGCGCTTGGTGAACCTGATAGATTTTGATTTAACAAACCATTTCTGATTTGTTCAACAAGGTCTGCTTCAGAAACTACATTGCCAGCGTTATTTATTGTTATGTTAAATGTTGGGACTTTAACGCCAACATCACTCATAACACCTGTAATTGATTGATAATCTGACATTGCTATTGGTGCATTTGCAAGTATAGAAGGCGCGGTTGTTGGAGTAACACTAACCCTTTGCGTTCCTTCTGGAATGTTAGGTTTCATTTGCAACAATCTATACATTTCAATCATTTTTGCTAACAGGGCGTCAATTTCAGCACCCCAGCCTTTGAATGGATTCAAAGCAATCGGCAGGTTAGCAATTGATTTAGCCAAGTCCGTAGTCTGCAATTGACTGATTGCTAATTGTTTACTTAATCTTTCGGCTTCCGAGGCATTGTCTTGCAATAATGCCATTTGCAATTGTAATCTTAATTTATCGTTATCACTAATTTCTCTTTGCAATGCAGCCAAAACTTGAATCTTATCAATTTCAAAAATAGTTCCCGCTTTCTTTAAAGCGGCTTCTTCTTCAGCTTTCTTTTTAGCTGCTGCTGCGGCAGCGTCGGATAGTTTCTTTTGCTTGGCTAAAAAGGCCAAATACTCTTTATTTCTCTTGGCTTGGTCAGCTGCAAATTTGCTGGCTGTTTCCCATGTTTTTGTGTTTTGTTTCCAAATTTCGTTTTGAATAAGCAAGCGAGTTTCATCAACACCCAACAAATAATCCCAGCCGTCAACTGTCTTTTTTAGAATTGTGTTGATAAATCCGAGCCCTAATTTGTCCGCTAGATTAGGGGCAGCAGAAGTTAATTGGCTAAATTTGATAATAATGGCGTCAACTGTGTAGCCAAAATCTTCCATGGCTTTGGTCATGCCACCGATACCTTGATTGCCAGTTGCATTTTGGAAAGCCATAATCAGACCTTGGCCGATAATCTCCTTGGTCTCATTAAATTGATTATTTAATAACGCGACTTTCCCAGCATAAGTTTCAAGATAAGCGGCTGATGAACCATTAAATTGTTTATTTAATTCAGCTGTTATTGAAGCCATGTCTGCGCTCGCCAAATAAGCTTTGCTGAGTCCAAGATTTAAACTTGCAAGACCTCTAGTATTTCCTGCATAACCTTTTGATAAAGCGTCAACGACTGCGCTTAAATCATTTCCGCTGCCCCTAGATACTTCAATTGCTAGGTTCAAATCGTTCATGGCAGATTGAACATTGCCTGTTGACCTGAATAATTGTGTAAAAGAAGGAATCAATAAATCATCTGCTACTCCAGACAATCTAGCAATGTTTTTAATACCTGCTTCCGTATCTGGAAACGCCATCAATTGTCCAGTATTTTTTAAAGTATTTTGTAAAGAAGCTGAAGCCTTTTCTGCGTCAGTAAATTCTTTAACTGCTGATTTACCAAACGCAACGATTTTATTAACTGATAATGCTAAACCTAATGCCAACCCAAGATTTTTTGCGCCTTTTGTTAATTTGCTTAACGAAGATTCTGCTAACTTTGCACCTTTGTCTTTATATTGGGTAACAATATCTATACCAATTGTCATGCTGCTAATCCAAGTCTATCGTTTTTGGTTGTGGTCATAAATTTATATTCAGCTTTTTTTATAGCTTTAAAAACTGCGTCTTGTGCTTTGCCAGCATTGTTGGCATACGCTTTGAATAACAATCTTCCTTTATCCTTTGGGCTGCTTCCAGCTTGTACAAATCCACCATAAGTTCCTTGGATTCTTTGATTAAAATGCGCCCCAGCTCTTGGATTATTGCTTTGTGATTGAGCGTCACCGCCCCAATTTTTGCGTCCAGCTGTTTCAATAATTGCACCAACTCTGGATTTATTTAGCAAACGATATAAAGAGACAAATCCTTGACGGTTTCTTTTGCTTTGAGCAAGACTGTAAGTTAAACCTTTTCTTATGACTAAAGGATTATATTTTGGGAATGGGTCAAGATTAGGTGCTAATGGCGTTTTGGCTTTTCTTCTTGAAATTACTGGCACGCCTTTGTCTTGCCAATTTTCCAAGCCTCTAACACTAGGTTGAACCATAGTTTTGGCTTCGTCGGAAACTTCTTTTAAAGCTGTGCGAATTTCTTTATTCATCTCGGCAAATAAGTCGGGTGCAAATTGCTTCAAAGCTTTACGAGTTTCTATTAACCCGCTTACTTGAACGCCCACTTTGCACCTGTTTGCTTTCTTCTCTTAGAACCGCCAAGGTTGCTAAAAATAATGACCTATCCATTTTTAAATATTCGCTATGAGGTATGCCAGTCCTAACTGCTAACCAAGCAATTAGATATGTAAAGTCATACCTCGTTACCCATTTGGGGATTGTGCGTCTACCACTTCAACTTCTTTTAAAGTTTCAAGGAACGCTTCCCCAAATGGCTTAACAGTTTCTCCTGACCTTCTTAAACATTCCCAAGCTAACCAATACAGGTCAGATTTTCTGTCTTCATCTCGGAATCGTTTATTAAAACCAGTTTTCCAATATTGTTCTGCTGCATATTCAACCGCTGGTGAAATTTCATGAATTGATTCTTCACCTGAAGCCTTGGTGATTTTTAATGCTAACAATTTTTTCTCCTTAGAATGTACCTGTTGTTGCAACCGCAACTGTACCACTTACAGTCCAAGTTACATCAATAGTTCCTAGGTCGCCAACAGCACCGTTAATATCGGTAAGACCGTTGACAAGGCAAGTGGCTGTGTAAAGTTTGTTTGTTGCAGAGACGGCTGTTGCCTTATCTTGCAAGAAAACACAAGTCACATTTGTCCCAAATGCTGCTTGTAATGTCGCTAATACATTTGTACTTGCGGTGTCATTGTAGAAGCTGATGGTCACTTGTGAATCCTCTAACCCAGCTACTCTTTTTCTTCCAGAGTCCCCCATGGCCGTGACTTCAAGCTCGTCCACATTTCTGTTAATTGTTACTGCACTTACATGGTCAGAAAGGTCAACAGAATTAACCTTGACTCCGACCTTATTATTCAAGAACACAGCCATGGTTATTCCTCATCTTTCTTGGTGATTGGTTTTGGCTTTTCTGATTTTGTTATTTGCCCGACTTTTTCAAGCCAAGCTTTGTCCTCTGAAGGAACATCATAGTTTTCACTCATTTTTTTAACTCCAACTTGTCATGATTGAGACGGACATTTCGGCACTTAACATTTCTCCCGCAACACCTGACAAAATATGCGGTGCGGAAATGCTACCAACAACTGCATTGAAAGCCGTGGTAGCTGCTAATTTATTAAAGACACCAACAACCATGTCTTCAATGCCATTTAAATTGCCTTGATTGTCAAACATTGGGACAATCATTACCAATTTAAAATTTACTTTAGGTGCTACTGTTGAATAAACATTGTTTGTTGGTTCAATATACACATCTGCTGGCTGGACAATAACTGAGTTTGCGATAGGAGTGGCGGGCGGAAAAGAAAAGACCTGCCACTCCCCCGCGCTTATTAACGCGTTCGCAAGGGTTGTTCTGAGAGTTGTAACGGCAACTGTCATTATCCAACCAAGCTGTTAGGTGATAAATGATTTACTATGAGGCCTCTGATTCTCGCTGTCAATGTGTTCCCCATGCGGTAAGGCGAAGGTTGAAAATCAGGAGAAATTCCCCCTGCATTGCTGGATTGTCTGCTTTGCCAAATATCAACTGCAATTAAAAGACTTGCTTCTCTAATTTCAGAAACACTACCGTAAGCAACATAATCAGTCGCGCTTACTGTTCCAAATGGATTTGTTGGGTGTCTTGGTTCAATTGTTGAATGTGCAGTAACAAAAGTAATTGAATATGTGTCAACATCTGTTACCGTTCTGCTGCCGTTAAAAGTTGCACCGTTACCGCTTACAGTTAATGTCTGACCAACAAAAAACTCGTGAGGTGTGTCAAAATATAATGTGCCATAACCAACAATGTGTGAGTGTGCAGAATTATATGCTTGATTTTTCCATAAATAATCACTAACAATATTTTGGGCAGATTGACAGACTTCCTCAACAACCGCGCTCGAATATAAAGCACCAATACCCAATGCTGAACGGAGTTCGGCTTCGGTAACCCATGTTGCCGCCAATGTGCTTTCCTTTCTCAGAGTAAGGGGGCTAAGGCTTCCAAAGCCCCCTCACATTTAAAAACAAATCTTAATTAAGACTTGTTGAATTTGCGGATTCCACCAGCTTGTTTAGTTAGAACGCTTGCATATCCGTAAATTTGTACAGAAATCTTGCCGTTATCTGAAAGCTGTACTTGTAGTTTTGTTACTGGTGACTCATAGTATGTAATTGCCTCAGGTACAATCAAGAAGCAAGAATCATCAATGAATCCTGAAGCCAAAACATTTGCGTCAACATATAGATTTGCGCCAAGTACTGTTCCTGTTAACGATTGACCAGAAACATTTCCTGAATTGTTTTGTGGATTTGAAGCAATGTATAAAGCACGCTTTGATGAATCTTGCATGCCCATGATTGACGCCCAAACATCTGTTGAAGCAATAAGGTTACGAGCAAATTTGCCAGTTGACTTCTTGGCTGCTGCTGCCTCTGTTGCTAGGAATGATTGAAGACCATCTGCGTCAGCTGTTGTTGCTGTGGCGACTGTTCCGTCCGCAACAATTGTTTGAAGAACTAATTTATCTGACTTTTTAGCATATGCGTCATTTAACTCACGAAGTAATTCATTTATGAACTCAGGTGAGCTGCGGTCAATAAGTTCCCAAGTAACTTCATTTTTTGCGGCTAGCTTAACTACTGAAGCTGTTAAATAACCAGACTCCATTTCATCATTTGTCATTGCTGCACCCTCGTTAACTTCGTTAACGGTTGGGGCTTGAGTTAATTTTGGAACTGTGAAGCTAAGACCACTTGCTGGCAAAACGCCACGGCTAATCGCGTCGATTGCTGGACGGTCTGAAATTGATGATGTAACAAACTCTTGCATATGCAAAGGTAATGTTAAACCTGTATTGGTTGAAGTGCTTGAATCTGCTGCAAGAATTAGTTGACGAGAAGCGTCATCTCCCATTGCTGCTTTGATTGAGTTCTCAAGATATTGAGCTGAAGTCATTGGTGCAACGCGTGGTGTTGTGTACACCGCTGCGGTTACTGTTGGTCGAGAAGCTTCAACCGCTGGGGTTTCTACTACCTCGGTCGCAACAGGTGTATCGGTTGTTGTGTTTTCCACAATTTCCTCTATTTCTGTTTTGGTTTCGGTTGAAACTGCCTCTGTATTTTCA
>Ga0114974_10002986_pt1 | contig 12903 bp, 12 predicted proteins | sample S_130206_EF_Meta_FD_87318 | JGI IMG/M metagenome (GOLD analysis project Ga0114974, IMG submission 87318) | Freshwater microbial communities from Lake Simoncouche, Canada to study carbon cycling - S_130206_EF_MetaG | ecosystem: Environmental > Aquatic > Freshwater > Lake | place: Lake...
CACCCGAATTGCCTGCTATTTTGAAAGGTGCCGAAGGTGTGGTCCCGCGCTTGCTCATGATTTCCAATGAGCATCCTGAAATATTGGAGCGCACCGTGCCTGATCCGGCTTTGGAAGGTATCGTTCGCCAGGCCATGAAAAAACTGCGCGGTGCCCAAAACATGCATGTGACCTCAAAAGCCGGTACCGATCTCAACATTCAACTGAAATCAGCTGTGGTGGGCGGTGTTTGGGGTTTTTGCGCCAAGCCTGGCATGGTGTCCCATTGGCCGGGCGGCTTGGCGCTGGCATTCCCAGCAGCAGGGAGTGTCAACGGCAGCTTGGTGATGGCGCCAGGCGATGTCAACCTCACCTTCAAACGCTACCTTCGCGACACCATTCGGCTCACCATTGAAAACGACACCATTGTGCGCATGGAAGGCGAAGGCGTGGACGTTGACATGATGCGCTCTTATTACCAAGCATGGATCGACAAAGAGGGCCACCGTGATGCGTGCGCTGTGTCGCATGTGGGGTTTGGTTTGAATCCAGCGGCGCGTTGGGATGCCATGACCTTTTATGACAAGCGCGATTGCAATGGCACAGAGCTGCGCGCCTTTGCGGGTAACTTTTTGTACTCCACGGGTGCCAATGAAGTGGCTGGACGCCACACCTTGGGACACTTTGATTTGCCCATGCGCCATTGCAGCGTTGCCTTAGATGGCCAGCATGTGGTGAAAGAAGGCGAGTTGGTCAAGGGTGTGTTTGAAAGCGCTGCTTCATGAATGCCTCAGCCCCAGCTTGGATTGAAGCCGGGCCAACCACGGGTCAAACCACCTTGGTGTTTTTGCACGGCATTGGGGGCGGCAAAAAAGGTTTTCAATCGTCTGTGGATTATTTTGCAGAACAAGGCTATCGGGCCTTGGCATGGGACATGCCGGGCTATGGCGACAGCCCTCTTGACGGCACGCTGAGTTTTGAAAGCTTGGCGGCATCACTCGAAGCCCTGTTGGACGCCGCGAAAGTGAAGCAAGCTGTTTTGGTAGGCCACAGCATGGGCGGGATGGTGGCTTTGGAAACCTGGACGCGCCGCCCATCACGCATTGTGGGCTTGGTCATTGCCGCTAGCAGTCCTGCATTTGGTCACCAAGACGGTGATTTTCAAAAGCAATTTGTGGCGCAGCGATTGTTGCCTTTGGATGCGGGCCAATCGATGGCGCAAGTGGCCGATCGCTTAATTCCCAGCATGGTGGGCCCTGATGCATTGCCCGAAGGCACAGGGCTTGCGCAATATCCCACTGGTTTGGCTTTGGCGCATGCCTGCATGTCTGCCGTACCGCCGAGTACCTACCGTGCAGCACTGCATGCCTTGGTCACGTTTGAGCAGCGCGCCGCGTTGCCCACCATCACCGTGCCTACTTTATGTTTGGCCGGCGAGCATGACAAAACCGCACCCCCAGAAGTATTGCGACGCATGTCGCAAAAAATTCAAGTTGCTGACTACCAATGTATTGCGGGCGTGGGGCACCTCATGAGCTTTGAGCAAGAAGCACCATTTCATGAAGCCATTTTAAATTTTGTTCACCGCTATTTTTGAGTTGAGGGTGTTTGTATGACGATCAATCTGGCGACCAAGCCTTATATGCCAATCTGTGGCGATGACTATTCGCTCACAGAAAAACAAAAACGCCTCATGTCGCTGGCGCACGATCTAGGTAAATATAAGTTTGCCCCCCGCGCGGCGCAGCTGGATCGAGACGCCCAGTTCCCTTTTGAGAACTACAAAGACATGAAGGATGCCGGCTTGCTGGCTTTGTGCGTGCCTGAGGCGCATGGCGGCCAAGGTGCAGACTACGCCACCTATGCCATGGTCTCGGCAGAAATTGGCCGCTGGTGTGGTGCCACGGCGCTCACTTTCAATATGCATGTTTGCACCATGATGTGGAGTGGTTTGTTGTCTGAGGATTTAGACATGACACCCGATCAACGTGCCTTGCATCGCGTGCATCAAAAAGCACATTTTTCACGCGTGGTCAACGAGGGTGCGATTTATGCGCAACCCTTTTCTGAAGGCGGTGCATCTGCCGCAGGCGCGCAACCCTTTGGCACACAAGCTGTCAAGGTGGAGGGCGGTTGGTGCGTCAATGGCAAAAAGATTTTTGCATCCCTGTCAGATGCAGCAGACTTCTTTGGTGTGCTTTGCACAGAGAAAAAACCAGACGCTGATTTGTCTCGCCGTGACACGCTGTATTTGGCGATATCCCGAAATGCACCTGGCTTAACGATCGAAGGTGACTGGGACCCTTTGGGCATGCGCGCCACGGTGTCACGCAATTTGATATTCAAAGATGTTTTTGTGCCAGATGATGCAGCGCTCATGCCGCAAGGTATTTATTTTCAAGCGGCCAGCCGTTGGCCGCACATGTTCATGACCCTCTCGCCCACTTACATGGGCATTGCCCAAGCCGCCTACGATTTCACAGTGGCTTATTTGCGAGGAGAAATTCCGGGGACAGGGCCTGTAAAGCGTCGCCAATTTGCGACCAAACAAATTGCTGTGGCTGAAATGTTCGTGAAGTTGGAGCAGACACGAAACTTATTTTTGCGCGCCATTGAGGATGCCAAGATTGATCCGCCCAAATCCTCGCGCCTGCGAGCTTATGCGGCGCAATACACCATCATGGAAAACGCCCAAGACATTGCACGTTTGGCCATTCGCACCTGTGGCGGTCAATCGATGTTGAAGTCTCTGCCCCTAGAGCGTTTGTACCGCGATGCACGTTGTGGCTCGCTCATGTTGCCTTGGACGGCTGAATTGTGTCTGGACCGCTTAGGCCGTGAAACGCTTTATGAAGCAGGTGAGAAAGACGAATGAGCGAAAGTTCCAAATTAGCGCAACGCTTTTGGGAACTGTCTCAGAATCAGCCTGAGAAATTGGCCATTCGATTTGGCATGCCAGGTCAAACGGAAGATTTTGATTTTGCCAAATTCTGGCGGCGTGTCGAGCGTTTGACAGGTCATCTTCAGTTGACCTATGGCCTGGCAGAAGGGCAACGCGTGGCATGGCTAGGCTTGAACCATGAGTTGCAATGTGTGATGCTGGTGGCTTGCGCCCGCCTGGGTTTGATTTTCTTGCCCCTCAATTTTCGGCTGGCGGTGGCAGAACTCAGCATGGTCATCAAAGATGCGCAGCCTGGTTTGTTGGTTCACGATCTGTTGCACACGGATGTCGCTGATCGTTTGAGGACAGGTTCTGCCAAGACTGCCTCTGCTGTTGAAATGCAAGTCTGCGAGCTGCACCAATTGATTGACCTGACCTCGCCCAGACATGTCACATTGCCACTCCTTTCTGAGGACACTGATGTGCTCTTGGTTTATACCTCGGGCACAACAGGTCTGCCAAAAGGGGCGGTACACACCCAAGCGGGTCTGTTGTCCAATGCCTTGGCCAGTCACGAGGCGCATGACTTCAACGCCAATGACATCGTTTTGTCCACCTTGCCCCTGTTCCATGTGGGCGGTCTTTGCATTCAAACCTTGCCTGCTTTGTTGGCTGGGGTGTCGGTCCATTTGCATCCTCGGTTTGATGCCAAGTCTTGGTTATCGGCCGTCTCTGAAGGTTCTTCTGAAACACGGCCCACGCTTTCTTTGCTGGTTCCTGCCACATTGAGGGCCGTGCTTGAACACCCTGATTGGCCGAGTTCCGACTTACATCGTTTGCGCGGCATCATGGCGGGTTCATCCACATTGCCCAGTGCCTATATTGAAAAGTTTCATGCGCGTGGCATTCCTGTGGGTCAGATATATGGCGCCACTGAAACGGGGCCAGTGAGCGTGGTGCTGAAATTTGAAGATGCCATGGCGTGCATGGGATATGCCGGTTGGCCCCATGCACATTTGTCTTTGAAATTAATCAATCCACAAGGCATGCCAGTATCGCAAGGGGAGACCGGTGAAGTTTGTGTGAAAGGCCCCAATGTGATGCGTGGCTATTGGGATGGCGGTAAGTCCGTGGCACTGAACAGTTTGCAAGATGGCTGGTTTCATTCAGGTGACATGGGCTATTTGGACGCGCAAGGCTGTTTGCAAATTGTGGGTCGCAACAAAGACATGATCATTTCGGGCGGCGAAAATATTTATCCCGCAGAAATTGAAAATGCCTTGGCCGATTTACCGGGGGTTGCAGAATGTGCGGTGGTGGGCTTGCCCGACGAACGTTGGGGTGAGGTACCTGTGTTGGTTTTGACGCGAGAAGCTTCCATTGAAGGACAAAATCTTCATTCAGAGGCCATTTTGATGCACTTGCAAAAACAGATTGCACGCTTTAAATTACCTCGACGTACTTTGTTTCTCGAACATTTACCCAAGAGTGCCTTGGGTAAAGTGCAAAAATCCTTGTTGCAGCAGCAACTGATGGCCTCAAATTCCTAGACAATGTGAGTTCAGACCATCTTTGGGAGTTTGCATGCCCAGGTGCTTGGCGTTTCGCCGCTGGGTTAAATAGGAAATACCAATATGCCCGTTATTTCAGTCACTCTCTTGCCCGGTTATCCACAAGATGCGCAGCAGCGCTTGGTTCAACGCTTGGCGCACACCGCCCGATCGGTGATTGATGCCAGCGACGCAGGCACCACCGTTTTTATTCATGAGGCCAGTGCTTATCGGCGAGATGGCAGCGTGTTTTCCACGGGGGGCCCTGTGCTGCCAGAAGCCAGTCAACTGGTGGCACAGTTTTTAAACTGCATGGCTGCCCGAAACTTTGAAGCAGCACAGGCATTTTTAGCGCCCAATTTCGAGATGGTTTTTCCTGGGGGTGAAACCATGCGTCAACTGCCTGAGTTGTTGGCTTGGGCGGCGCCCCGCTATCAACGCGTTGCCAAAACTGGCATGACGTATGACGAGTCTTGGCAAAGCGACAAGACCGTGGTGTATTGCCGCGGCATGCTGAATGGCATTTGGCTGGATGGCAGTGAATTCAAAGACATCCGATTTATCGATCGCTTTGAAGTTGTCAAAGGCAAGTTACAACGTCAAGATGTCTGGAATGATTTGGCAGAAATTCGTGCTCAACGCTGATTGCCTAGCACGCCGATCCAGTCCACAATAAGCGCATGAGTACGTCTCCAACTGACATCACTGCTGCCACGCCTGAAGCTGCGAGCACTTGGTTCGAAGGCTTTGAAAAACGTCAATTCAATGTGAATGGCGTCGTCGTTTGTGCGCGCATCTTAGCCAATTGGCTTTCGCAAATTGACAAGCCGGTCCTCGTGCTCTTGCACGGATTTCCACAGACACACGTCATGTGGCATCGGGTTGCCCAAGCGCTTAAGAATGACTATCGATTGCTATTGCCCGATCTGCGAGGCTATGGCGATTCTTCGCACGAGCCTGGCCTGCCCGATCACAGCAACTATAGCAAGCGGGCAATGGCCCAAGATGTGGTGGGCTTGCTGGACCAGCTCAATGTCGATAATTTCTATGTGTGTGGCCATGATCGGGGTGGACGTGTGGCGCACAGATTGGCGGTCGATTTTCCAGCGCGTGTTCTCAAGTTATGCGTTCTGGACATTGCACCCACGCTTGACATGTACAACCGAACCGATATGGATTTTGCCCGGGCCTACTATCATTGGTTCCATCTCATTCAACCCAGCCCCTTGCCCGAGAAAATGATCGGTGGCAACGTCTTGAATTACCTCCACGCTAAGCTAGGTGGTTGGGGCTCGCAAGGCACTTCGTTCATTGAGCCTGAAGCCATGGCAGAGTATGAACGCAGCATGAACTTGGCCCCCGAACAGCCTGGAGATCTCATGCCTGCTGTGCATACCGCGTGTGAAGACTATCGCGCCAGTGCGGGCATTGATTTGGTTCACGACAAAGAAAGTCGAGCACTTGGCCAAAAAATCAGGTGTGATTTGTTGGTGCTGTGGGGTGATCGCGGTGTGGTGCACAAAATGTTCAAGCCCCTTGAACTTTGGCAAGCGCAATGTGCAGGCCTAGTGTCGGGGAACGTCGTGCCTTCAGGACATTTTATTCCCGAGGAATTGCCCGACCTGACGGTTCAAAGCTTGCGCCGTTTTTTGGCCTGAAAAATTCAATGCCCTTTTAAAAGGCTGCTGAGCGCATTCAGTGAATGCCGCAACACTTCTTGTATTTCTTGCCACTGCCGCAACTGCAGACATCATTGCGACCTGGCGTTGCCTCTTTGATGACCTGAATTACGCGGGGGCCAATGTTGCGCCAAATTTCACGCAAATCATAGACGGCCCACAGGGCTTCGCCATAAGCGTTGAGGCGCGACTCGCTGACGCTTAAGGGGCCGTCTTCGCTGAGTGCAGACAGTGTCGGTTCGTCGGTGTCATCTTCTGTGAGCGCCACAATCGCTTCCAGTGCTGTGTCATGCCACTGTGCGGCCTCTTTGTCTTTAGGGGGCGTCCATTCATCGGGCCAGTTTTCAACGGCGAACATGAAGCCCAAGGCCCAGACTTGTGCAAAGGCAGGAATTTCTTCGCTGTCAATTTCTGCGCGCTCTTCAGTCGGTAAGCTGGCAATGGCGCCTCGCACATCCATCACTTCAGGGGCGTAGGCGCTGTCTTCATCGAGGGCTTTGATTTCGGTGTCCAAGGATTTTTTGACTTCATCAAAGCGCTGTTGCCAGAGGCTCAAGAATCTAACTTTTTGAGCCTCATCGGCAAAACCGGCATCGCCCTCGTCATCTTCGAGACCTAATAAGATGGCCAACCATTCTGCTTCTGGAATGGCGCGGCGGCAGCAGATGAGTGCCACCATGAAACCTTCGCAAAACTCCCACTGAGGCGTCTCCTCGTAACGCGTGCGCAAGTCGTCCAAGATGTCATCGAGAGCGTCAAAGTCTTCAGGTTGCAGGCCGGTCATGAGGGAGTCCAGTTTTCAGAGGAGATGAGCCTTCGTTGAATCCGCAAGGCGTTCAATCTGCAGGCAGAAGGTCAGGGTTTAGCAGAACGCCAGATTGAAACAAGCGCTTCTTCATGCACAAAATGGCAGCGTCTTTGCTCAGCAAGGGCACTGCATGCGCGACAGCCAAGTCGATGAACTTTTGATCATCTGGATCTTTGCAAGTACAGGCCGCTTTGGCAGCAGGCTCAGCAGCCATGCAGTGTTCATCAAAGCGCATCAAAATGTCTTGCGCTTCAATGTGGGACTTGACCATGCGTTTGATGAGGTGGGGATAGGTGAGCACGCGCTCCAGTTCGTCACGCATGCTGGCGGTGGCCAAATGAGAAATGCGCCCGCTTTGGAGCGCTGCTCTCAGGGGTTCAGTGGCGGGGTCTTCAAACAGCCACAGATCGAGCACGATGTTGGTGTCGATGACCCAGGCTTGTGCCGGGCCTGTCTTTGCTGCCTGTGCTTGCACCTCAGAGCTTGTCACGCACAGAGCCCTTCATGAGGTCGAAGCGGAACATGCGGCACTCAATAGGGCCGTTCCACATGGGGACGCGACGCGATTCTTTGAGGCGCATTTTGGTGGGCAGCTTCAAGTCGGGTGTGAGCATCCATGCGGTCCAGCCGTTGTAATTCTTTTTCCAATGCGAGGCCAGTTGCGAGAAGAACTCGCCACCATCTTCGCCCTCGGCAATTTCACGAGCCCTGCCCATGCTAGAAACGCCGGCCACACCTGCCGCTGCAATACGTTCTCCGTAAGGCGGGTTGAGCAGCATGAGTCCGGGTGTTTCGCAAGGCGGCATGCGCTGGAGTGCATCACCACCGCGAGCTTGCACCACTTGGCCGACGCCTGCGCGCTCGGCATTGCGCTGCGTGAAATCAACCATCCGAAACGCCACATCACTGGCGTGGATTTCGGCGGTGGGTTCGTGCTCTTGCTCTCTGGCGGCGTTTTGCAGAGCTTGCCAGACGTGCGGTTGAAAGGGCAATAATTTTTCGAAACCGAAACGGCGCAGGATGCCGGGCGCAATGCCGCAGGCAATTTGCGCCGCCTCAATGGCGATGGTTCCGCTGCCACAGCAGGGGTCGTACAAAGGCGTGTGCGCATCCCAGCCGCTGGCAGCCAGCATGGCGGCGGCCAAGGTTTCTTTGAGGGGCGCATCGCCCTTGTCTTCCCGCCAACCGCGTTTGAACAAGGGCTCGCCAGAGGTGTCTATGTAAAGCGTGCAGCTGTCGGTGGTGAGGTGAACATAAATGCGCACATCGGGCCACTGCGTGTTCACATCGGGACGCTCTCCGCGTTTGTCGCGAAAACGGTCAGCTACGGCATCTTTGATTTTGAGTGCGGCAAAGTTGAGGCTGGTCAGCGGACTGTGTTGCGCTGTAATTTCGATCTTGAAAGTTTGTTGTGTGGTGAACCAAATTTCCCAAGCCACGGCGCTGGCCGCTTCGTACAAATCTTTTTCACTTCGATAAAAAGTTTGGGACAGTTGAATCAGCACGCGCTGTGTGAGCCGGCTATGCAAGTTAAGGCGCATGGCATCGCGCCATGAGGCATTGGCCATCACACCGCCGCGGCCCGTGAGCAGGTTATTGCCCGTGAGGCCCGTCAGCTGGTGTACCTCGTCGGCCAGCAAGCACTCAACGCCGGCGGCGCAGGGCATAAAGAGTTGAAGCGAGTTCACAGAGTTTTACGCAAGTTGGCGGGCGCAATTTTGAGCGCCTCGCGGTATTTGGCCACGGTACGCCGCGCGCAATCGATGCCTTGTTCTTTGAGCATTTCAGACAGTTGGTTGTCTGACAGGGGTTTGTTGGGATTTTCTGCTGCGACCAATTGTTTGATCAAGGCACGTACAGCGGTACTCGAGGCGGCGCTGCCACTGTCGGTGCCAAGACCTGAGCCAAAGAAGAACTTCAGCTCAAAGGTGCCCATGGGGGTGGTCATGTATTTGGCAGTTGTCACGCGGGTGATGGTGGACTCATGCAAGCCCAACTCATCGGCAATTTCGCGCAGCACCAAAGGTCGCATGGCCAGTTCGCCATGAATGAAGAAGTTGCGCTGGCGTTCCACAATGGCGGTAGAGACACGCAGAATGGTGTCAAAACGCTGTTGAATATTTTTAATGAACCAACGTGCTTCTTGCAGGCGTTGCTGCAAACCCAAATGCGCTTCACCTTTGCCGCCTCGCAAGGCATTGGCGTAAATGTCATGCACGCGCAGCTTGGGCATCACATCGGGATTGAGCTGCACTCTGAAGTGTGGTTCGCCACCTTTGCGTGTACCAATCACCAAGACGTCCGGCACGATCACATGTTGTTCGGCATTGGCAAAGGGGCGTGCAGGTTTGGGCTCTAAGCGTGTGATGAAGGTGAGCGCCAGTTTGACAAGGGCTTCTTCTTCACCGCACTGCACTGCCAAGCGTTTGAAGTCGCGTTTGGCCAATAACTCCAAAGGCAATGCGCAAATTTTCAGACCGACTGCTGCCACTTCGTGATCGGGTTCATCTTTCAGAATCGCCTTGAGTTGAATGCGCAAACATTCGCCCAAGTCGCGTGCGCCAATGCCCACAGGCTCTAAGGATTGCAACAAGCTCAAAGCGACAGTGAAGCGGTGCACCAACTCTTCCAATTGCTCGATGTCGTCGGTACCCGCCAAGCCTTGCGCCAGAGACTCAAGACTGTCTTCTAAGTAGCCATCGTCGTTCAAAGACTCGATGAGGAAGCGCAAGGCCGCGCGATCAATTTCAGACAAGCGCATCGACAAAGCTTGTCGATGCAAATAGTCTGTGAGTGAACCCAAGCCGCGCGCTAACTCAATGGCATCGGCGCCTTCTGAGTCGTTGTTGGTGTTGTTCTTTCGTGCGCCTGCATCGGTGCCCCACTCGCTGTCGTCGGGTGCCATCTCAACGCTGCCATCGCCATCCCAACTGTCGGCCACATCGGTCACGGCTTCGTCGTTTGAGACAGAGGCGGTCGATTCGCTGGCCGCATCACGCGAGTCAGCCCCTGCATCGGTGGCGGCTTCGGAAACCCGGTCGCCTAAGCTGACGCGGGCATCGGCCTCGGGTAAACCAAAATCCTCTTGGGGTGCTTCTTCGGTGCTGCGCTCAAGAAACGGGTTCTCGTCGAGCATTTGCTCAACCTCTTGACTCAGCTCTAGGGTGGAGAGTTGAAGCAGCCGAATGGATTGTTGCAACTGTGGCGTGAGCGCCAAGTGCTGGGACATCCGAAGTGACAGGCTTTGCTTCATATGTTTTCAGCCATCACATTCGGAAGTGTTCGCCGAGATAAACACGGCGCACATCTGCATTGTTGACGATGTCTTGCGGGGTGCCTTCTGCCAGTACGCGGCCTTCACTGATGATGTAAGCGTGGTCGCAAATGCCCAAAGTTTCGCGAACATTGTGATCGGTAATGAGTACGCCAATGCCGCGCTCTTTCAAGAAGGCAATGATGCGTTGAATTTCAATGACCGCAATCGGGTCGATGCCGGCAAAAGGTTCGTCCAGCAATATGAAACGTGGACCTGTTGCCAAGGCGCGTGCAATTTCAACACGGCGGCGTTCGCCACCCGACAATGCCAAGGACGGTGAGTCGTACAAATGTTCTACGCGCAAATCTTTCAAAAGTTCATTCAAGCGCTTGCTGATTTCAGCTTCATTTAATGGATTTCCATCGGCATTCAGTTGTAATTCCAAGACCGCACGAACGTTTTCGGCGACGGTGAGTTTTCTAAATATAGAAGCCTCTTGTGGCAAATAAGACAGACCCATGCGTGAGCGGCGGTGTATGGGCATGCGCGTCACGTCTTCGCCATCGATCAATATTTGGCCACCATCGTTGCGCACCAAGCCCACAATCATGTAGAAAGAAGTCGTTTTACCTGCGCCATTAGGGCCGAGTAGACCCACCACTTCGCCCTTTTGAACTTTGACAGAAACATCAAACACCACTTGACGACTGCCATACGACTTTTGCAAATGGCGCGCTTCTAGGCTGCTGACTTCAGACTTCGAGTTCATGGCTTGTCAGAGCCAATGCGTTGGCTTGGCTTGAGTTGCGTGCCCGAAGGAGGTGCGGTGGGTTCATTGATTTTGGAGCGAGGTGTGATGGTTGCCTTCACGCGCTGACTGCCTGAACCGTTACCTGATGCTGCGCTGGGCTTGCCGTCGACAGAAAACACCTCGGTGATGTTGTTCAACAAGATTTGATGACCTTGTATGCGGTCTGCCACCACACTGCCTCGCAGCAAGCGTATTTCGGCGCGCGAGGTGAGAGTGATTGTGTCGGCTTGGCTGTTGTAAATGATGGTTTCAGATTCGCCCTCTGTGAATTCGTCGAGGCCTTCCCGTTTTTGGCGGAAAAATACCCTCTCGCCGGGCTCGGCCCATAACTTGGCAACCTGATGGCCTTGGCCGTCTTGCTTCACTTCCATGCGTGCCGCTTTTAAAACCAAGCTGCCCTTGCTCATGTGAACTTTGCCTGTGAACGTGGTCAACAACTTTTGGTCGTCATACTTCAAGGCATCGGCCTCAATGTTCATGGGCTTGTCTCGGTCTGCTTTTTCGGCAGACACGCCCACCACCGTTAGGACGGCGATCAAAGCAAATGACAATCGAATGAGCTTGAGTTTCATAAAGGCGCGAATCTTGCTTTATTGTAGGTGTTCAGAGGGGAAACACATCTGTTTGGAAGAAAATTCATAAAAAAACCCGCCGAAGCGGGCTGATGTGCAACACCTTTTAAAAGATCAGATGCGACCTTGGCGAGCTTGGGACAACAAGGACTCGGTGATTTGCAAGGCCCGCTCCATGTTGCCCGCCAAGGTGCCATCGACGTAAAACTTGCCCGCAACCCCCAAGGAAGGAACGCCCTCAATTTTGAAATCGTTTTGTAATTGCACGGCACGCTTGAGTTTGCTGGCCACACCAAATGATTTGGCAATGTCGGCAAACTTATTTTTGTCCACCCCTTGTTTTTCAACCCAGGCCAAAATGCTGGCATCGGTGTTCAAGGTCAAACGCTCTACGTGTATCGCTTGGAAAACTTTGATGTGTATTTTCTCAAGCAAGCCCATCGCTTCTAAGGTGAAAAACAAACGTTGCTGGGGTGCAAAGTCTTCGCGAAATGCCACGGGAATTCGGTTCACCACAACATCTTTGGGTGCGTTTTTCACCCATTGTGCAAAGGTGGGCTCAAAGGCATTGCAGTGCGAGCAGCTGTACCAAAAGAATTCAATGACTTCAATTTTTCCCGCTTCAGAGGCGGTGGCAATGGTGCGGTCTAACTTGATGTAATCCTTGCCCGGTAAAAACTTAGCGGGGCCTTGTGCCCAAGCGGCGCTGTTTAAGCCGATAGCGCTGGCCGCCACACCCATGGTGGCCCAAGAAAATTCACGACGTTTCATGTTGACGCTCCTGATAAGAAAGAGAGGTGAGGTACAGCTTATTTTTGGACGCGGACCAACGCCGCATCCATACCGCTTGAATCTAAACGAGCTTTGATTTTTTCGGCCTGATCTTTGTCATCAAAGGGCCCACTTCTGACTCTAAAAATACTTCTGCCTGCTTGCTCCCGCTCGCTCACCTTGGCTTCAATGCCCATCATGGACAGCTTTGCTTTTTGGGCATCCGCGTCGGCAGCAGATTTAAATGCACCGGCTTGAACAAAATAAGTAAAGGGATCGGTGTTGTTGGTAGTTTTGCCTGCTGCAGGTTGTGGCGTTGCGGCTGCAGGGGGTGGGGTGCTGGCAGCGGATTTGCTTTTGGCCAGATCGCCCAAAGGGTCAGCTGCCACTGCGGGGGCGCTGGGGGACGGCAGGATGGCTGAATTGCTGGCTGCACCAGGAGCGCCAGGGGAAGCAGGCGCACCAGTCGCACCAGTCGCACCCGCAACACCTTCTGCACTGCCTTCAGGTGGCGCCGCAGGTTTGGCTTGAAGCGCACCGTTGGGATTCCAATCTTTGTTTTTTTGCGCTTCAACAGCATCTTGTTCAGCAGACCG
>Ga0114974_10002987_pt1 | contig 12901 bp, 12 predicted proteins | sample S_130206_EF_Meta_FD_87318 | JGI IMG/M metagenome (GOLD analysis project Ga0114974, IMG submission 87318) | Freshwater microbial communities from Lake Simoncouche, Canada to study carbon cycling - S_130206_EF_MetaG | ecosystem: Environmental > Aquatic > Freshwater > Lake | place: Lake...
CGTTCGCCACCTCGTTCGCCACCTCGTTCGCCAGATCCGGAGCTACGGCCGCCAGATCAGTGGGCTGCCCTTCATCTCTCGCTACGGAGGTGAACACGAAAAAGCCTTAACAAAATGCAGCACCAGCGGCGCAGCGTTTTCCAAAACATGTCCCCTCCCGTTCGGACGTCATCGCGCCTTCCCTCAGATCCCACCTTCGCCGTTTAGACATCGCTTCCATTCCTTCCACGGACACAATGCCGTCCTTCCTCCCCGAACCTCTCCGCGTCCTATGTTTCTCCGTCTCTCCTCGTTCCTGCTGCTTGTCTTCTCTGTTGCCCTCTCCAGCATCCCCCTTCGCGCAGAGGTGGAGCGGGACCTAGAATACGGCGTCGTTAACGGGCTTTCACTCAAGCTCAATCTCTTCAGACCCGAGGGCAAACAGGCCGGACTGGTCGTCTACGTGCATGGGGGCGCCTGGCGGGCCGGACAGAAGGAGGACTGCCCCATTTTGTCCCTCGTGAGTGCCGGATATGCGGTCGCAAGCGTGGATTACCGCCTGACCCCTCAGGCGCCGTTTCCTGCCAACGTGCACGACATCAAAGGGGCGATCCGGTTTTTACGCGCGGAGGGTCCGCGGCTTGGAATCGAAAGCAGCCGGATGGCAATCATCGGCTCGTCCGCCGGCGGGCATTTGGCGGCCCTTGTGGGAGTCTCAAGCGGGGTGGCCGCTTTGGAGGGCGACGTGGGCGGGCGCGCCAACGTTTCTAGCAGCGTCCAGGCCATCGTGAGTTTTTTCGGAGCCTCGAATTTGGACACCATTCTCTCGCAGTCCACCGAGTACGGGTTGCGCGTCAGGGAGCCCGCCCTGCAACTGCTTTTGGGCGGCTTGCCGGTGGAAAAACCCGCCTTGTCGCGACTGGCAAGCCCGGTGGTGCATCTCGATCCAAAGGACCCGCCAATCCTGCTCATTCATGGAGATGCGGATCCGCAGATGCCCCTGCAGCAGTCGGAGGAGTTTGAGCGGGCTTGCACCGTTGCAGGGGTGAACGCAACACTGCACACTCTGGCCGGGGCGCGGCACGGAGGGGCAGAGTTTTACGATGAGACTCGCATGCAATGGGTCCGCGCCTTTTTACAAAAACACCTCGGGCCGTAGTCCGCGGAGAGGGGCATTTTTGCAGATTGAAGGGCGATCAACCCAAGCGCAGGAGCGGGAGGAGGGGTGTGTCCCGCTCGTTGTGTGAGGGGGACTGCAGGGCACCCACAAAACCTTATGAATTCAGGATCAGCCCGGTGCTCGCTTCAGTGAGGATGATTTTACCAGAGCCTTTCAATGTGGCGCTGATCTCCAGCAACCGGAACAGCGCCTGCGCCACTTCCGGCTCACGCTGAATCTCTGCCAGGGCGCGGCCCACCACTTCGGGACGCACGGCCTGCGCCTGCCCCAGCCTTTGGGAGGCCTGTTTATCCGCCTCGGAATGAATAATCGCCACGGTGTTGTCCCCCTCCTGCTTCATTGCCGCCGTGACCTGCCGCAGACGGTTCACGACCTTGCGTTGGATTTCCGCAATCATTCCCTGATCCCTGAACGCTACTTTTCGAATGTAGGTTGACCCGAGCGCAAAGCCCCACTGAGAGGAGGTCGGAGAAACTTCCTCGCGCACCTTACGGGAGAGGGCATCGCGATCCTCCAAAAGCACATCAAGCTTCAGATTCGAGAGCTGCTTAACCACCGCCGTGGCCACGTTCGCGTTGAGCGAGCCCATCGGGTAGGAGTTGCGAAATAGAAAAGCTTCCGGATCGTTGACGAACATCTCGAACCAAACGCCCACACCCATCGGCGCGCCCTCCTCTGAATTTACGAGTTGGTTGCGCAGGTAGGACTGTTGCAGCTGCGTGCTCACGCTATATGCCTTCCCAAAAAGCGGGAACAGCAGCGCTTTGGGCCCAAAATGGAAGATGGGCAGAAAGAGTCCGGGCTCCTCAACCTTGCCGATGACTTTCCCGAAAAAAGTGTAAACAAGCACCGTCCGCTCAGGCAAAACGCGCCAAAGCTCGAGTCCTTTTCCCACCGAGGTCAGCAGGAGTGAACCGAAGGCCGTGAGGACCAATCCGGTGAGAATATAAGCAAGAAAGTCCATGGTAAAATATCCGTGTATTATTTGGGAAAAGCCGGTTTCAAGCCGCTCAAAGCTTCAAAATCGTCTCGGCCGCCCTCTCCCTCAGCGGGAGGCTGGCATTGCGTAAATAACTCTCCAAGGCTTCGTTGCCGCCCCCGCGCCGCATGGCACTCAACGTTTTCGCGAGTTCCAGAAGCGGTGCGGCCTCCGCCTCCGCCCTGTTTTGCGAAATCTGAACCGCCTGCTCCGCCATCTTCAATTTCGTCTCCGCATCAGCACGCGACTGACTGACCGCCGCCGCCACCTGATTCTGCGTCGTATTGATCGAGGCAAGCGCCTCATCCACATCGCTGGGCGGATCAATGTTGGTGATTAGCGCGGCGTCAAATTCGATCCCGTAACGAGCGGCGGTCTTGCGGCACGCATCCTCCATGTGCCGGTTGATCAGCGAAAGATTCCTGCGCAAATCGTTGATCGATACCCCTTCCACAGATCCCTCGGCGTTCTCTCCGTCGAACGTGGCGACTCTGTCCCGCAAGGTTGAAATGAAATAACCCACCACGTGCGCCGATGGATGTGCCGCTCCAAAGAGATAGGCGTAGAGGTTCCGTTCGCACGGCTTCCAGCGGATCTGGCCAGAAATCTGCACCGTCAGATTGTCTCTGGTGACCGCCTCGATAAACGACTGCCGCACTTCAGGGTCCCAGGTGATATCCGCCGTCTGAATGGTCATGTCCACCTTATATAACGTCTGCCACGGCCACTTAAAATACGGTCCGCCTGGGGTAATCACACGCACGACGGGATAGTTGTAGCGCGTCTTTTCTTCTTCGCTTAGCAACCCGCCCAACACCGGATCGTCACCGGTCATTCCGCGCAAGCGTTGGGCGCGGCCAAAGGTCGTAATCACACCCCTTTGGGTGGGGCCGACTGAATAGACGCCGATCAGCAAAGTAAGCAGAGCCGCAAGGCCAAACCCGCACAAGAGTCCAAAGAGAAGCGTAGGCATAAAAGAAGCGCCGAAAATAAGGTGCGGCAAATCTTTGCACAGTTCACGTTACACAAAAGAAAAATTGCCTGAATCCATAACCAACTGGGGCTAAAGAAGCAGGCACTGAATCAACAGAGCGTCCGTGCTCTGATTATCGCCAAATCATGGTGCGATCCGCACTCCATGGGCGGGCTGAAACGACGCCGCAAGCGTCCAAAGCCCCGGCCTCCCTTGCCGACGCCTGCCGCGGCTCACGGAAAGAAAATCTACGTGAGAGAACTCCGACTCAACCTCCATGCTTGAAGGCAGGCCATCGGAGTGTTTCGAAAAACCAACCGTCGCTCGCAGATTCGCGACTACTGCCCGAAAAACCGGGGAACAACGTCCAGCACCCACACCGCGACCATGGGTAGTCCTGTAAAAAACGCAATAGAGACAAGGTAATACCAAACACAGGAAAGGAAACTTTTCATTCGGCACCGGAGCGTCGGTGTTGGATGAAATCCTGTCGCAAACAATTCGTCTGGGGAGAAAGAATTGATGACGTTAAGTTTCATTGATTTATTTTTGTACAACAAGCCTTACAGTATTCAAAGTGCCAGTTCTGTGACAATTTAGTTTCAGCTTCCTCGCAGATGGCAAAAAATGTTTTCTTTAAGGAAGTTACGGATTTTAAAAGTTTCCGAATGGAGCGGAAGGGTCACTTGTCGGCGGCAGCCGCACTTTCGTTATCTGCTCAAAAAAAGACATTTTTCGGCCCCGAAAACAGGCTGCCACCTTTGGAGCACAGGATGTGAGGTGGAAGCGTTCAACCTTCCGGCTAACAATCTCGGAGAACCTTGCCGTTTAACAGACTCTCCAGATCGGAATGGCGCCAGCGCAAGGGAATCGGCGGCCCCACGCCACGGGAAGCCTCTCGCTGGAGTCCTGCGACAATTTCCTCCCGAGACTTTAGGTTGGGCTGGGTGAGCGCCACGAAAACCTTGGTGCCGGAGTCCGGCACGTCGAGGACGTAGACCTCTTCAAAGGCAGCCCTGTAGGTCAGGAGCATATGCTCGTAGAGGCGGTTGTCCGTGCGCCCCCAGATATTAGCAACGGCCATTCCTCCAAGAGACAGCGACTTGCGCACTTCCAGCAGGAACTCAAGCGTCAGCAAGTGCTCCGGAATGGCTTCCTGGCTGAAGCAGTCCAGCACAATGACATCGTAAGAAGCGTCGTGACGTTCAATGAAATCGCGTCCGTCTTCGATGTGCGCTCGAAGGCGATCGTCCTCTATAAATCCGCAAAACTCGCGCGCAACCTCGAGGACACCGGGGTCAATTTCCACCACCTCAACAAGAGCCTTTGGCAGAGTTTGATGAAAAAAACGCGGGAGCGTCCCGCCCCCAAGTCCCATGACAAGAAGTCGCTCCGGGGGGGTAATGAAGGCGAGGCTCTGCACCAGAATTTTCGCGTAGGGCAGCGCCAGAAACTCCGCGTCGTCCTTTTTCACAATGCTCTGCCGGAGCCCTTCTTCAGAAAAACGGAGCGTTCGCAGGCCGTCCTTGCCCTCGGTCAGGAGCAGCAGGTTGAAAGGCGAGTGCCTGCAAACTAAGATGATTTCGCCCTTATACGTTTTCAAAAGGCGACTATCGGTGGCCAAAAAAACCCCGGCAAGTCTCGAAAGCCGCCACTTGGGAAACGGGGCTTCTACGCGAAAGCTCACAACGGCACGAGGTCCGCCGCCGCGCCCGCCTCACGCTAGGTGCCTTTTGCAGGCAACTTAAAAGGATTGGCAACGTCCGGTTTCGTGTTAAAGTCTTCGTCCCAAATGGTGGCCGTAGCTCAATGGTAGAGCTCCAGATTGTGATTCTGGCTGTTGCGGGTTCGAGTCCCGTCGGTCACCCCACCTTTCCTACCCCTTCCAGGCCCGCAATCGCGATGTCTCAGAGACACTTGCGGGCCTCATTTTTTCAGGGATCGCGCTTGAAAAATGCGACGCCGTTTAACCACAAACGGCTCCTTTTCACCCGAAAAATAGGGCTCATTGTCTGAGCCATTTTCGTCACTGTTTTTGATCAACAGAAGTCGCAACGTCCCGCGGCGCGATTTCATTCCGCATCCTCGACGAGAGCCTAGCGAGGGGGAGGCCCCTTTTCGAGAGGCTTTGCGTTGAGGAAAAAAATGGAACCAACTCTCTGGATATGACCGGCGACTTCTGGATCCGTCGTTTCGTCGTAAATCACCAAACTGAAGCTGTATGGGAGAAGAAGATCATCCAGCGCGTCCTCAATTCTACCCAGTGTTCGCCAGTCGAGTCCTTCGCCACAGATCGCAAGATCGATATCAGAACCAGGCTTTTGGACGCCTTTCGCTCGAGAACCAAAAAGCACGGCTTTGGTAATTTCCGGGAACAAAGCGAGCACTCCGACGATTTGGTTTATCGATTCCGCCGTCAGACCGTGATTGGTTTTCATGACTCTGACTTTTCAAGTTCGGTAAAACGTTGCAGAAACATCTCAAATTGTGGGAAATAGGCTCCCACGACGGCTGCCGTGATCTCATTTGCCGTGGCTTCGTTATAGGTGTGGCTGGTTTGATTTCGGCTTTTGATCATGTCCATCCAAGCAACACCGTCCGAAATGAGTCCGTTCTTGAAAGCCTCCCTGGTGGCTCCTCTCGAGCCAATAACACCTTGAATCCCTTGGTATTCAAGATAGTCCTTGAGAATATTCCAGGCCAATTCGTGGGTGAATTCGAAAGCTTGGATAAGACCTTGCTGCTCGAGCTCCGACAGTTTTCTTGCCTGAATTATCTGAACAGCATCAGAAAGACGTTGGAAGGCTTTGCGAAAGCTTTGCAGGCGCTGTTGCCAACGGATGTCAGATTCACTCATGAAGGAAAGCTACCATTAAATCAGTGCTTGTGCGAGCTTTACAGAGTGTCCGATTTTTCTCAAGACTCACGCGCATCAGGTTTGGGCGGCAGCGTTCAGGCAGGCAAAGGCCAGTTGTTTATCGCCGAACGACTGTGATCCCCTAAAGAGCTCCCGCCAGAAACGCGATGGGACGCCACATTTTAACGTGCCACATCAACCGGGCGACGCACATGCGCTAGAGGCGGCGAGGTCACCGGAAAATCTATTTGAGCGACGGCCGCCTGCCCTTCCCGAGCTCCTCAACAGACTTGAGATGAATCACAACCGGAGTTCCAACGTCCGGAACTAGCCCCGTGTTTGGCACATGCAGTTTGTCGTCGGAACGTCCCTCTCGAGGATTACAGATCAGAGCCGCACCATCAGTAATAAGAGAAACGATCGATCCTTCTCCCTCCGCAATCAACACGCCGCCAGTGAGGATCGAGCCCTGATAAAGCCAAGCTTCACGCGATAAACTCGCTCCCTCCCGTCCCCCGGCATTGTCTTTAGAAAACGCAATAAAATGGTCGAGTGGCTCGCGCCGCATCGAGCCTTTGGACTGCCACTCTACGTCCACGAAAAGCTTCGCCGGTTCACCCCCTCCATCTGCCTTGCAGAGAGTTAGCAACAGAGCCGCCATATGGATATGCGTGGGCGCTGCGTCCGTCGAAAATACCGATTCGTGTACTTTGCCCTTGGTGGTTACCACGGCGTATTCCACCAGCCCGTCCCGCATGTTGGTCTTCGCTGGGAAAGAAATTTGCCTCTTTGCCTGATCGATGGTCACAAGGCCGATGCGGATCCTGTCGTTGTCCAACCTTTCAAAAACCGTGCTGAGGGAGCCCTCTGCCAGGGAATCCAGACCTTGTTTGTTTTTTGGAATGCTTTTGCTCTGGGAAATATCCGCCGGACTTTCATTCGTGCGCGCCCGCGTGCCATCTGGAGGTGCGCAATACACAGGCATCGTTATAAACAAAGTCCACGTGAGGGGATGGATCGTGGATCTGAAAATAGAGAGAGGCATTGAATCGATTGAATAACCTAGTGAAATCGGTCGACAGTTCAATGCGCGTGTCCAGAGGGTCTTGAATTTGGATCAAAACTCTTCATGCCAGCACGTTCATTCCCCGCTAGAGTCACGCAGTATAGCTCTCTGTCACCCTCCAGCGTGCTTTACTGGACGTCGATTATGTTTTGAACATCTTTATAAGCCGCCGCTCAGGAACACGCCCAATCCAGCACCCGAAATTTCTATTTATGAAGCACTTGCCCCCCCACGGCACTCCTAGCGCATTTCGTGCGGGAGTGGTTCTGCCTACCGCATGGCTCGTCACAACGATCTGCGCTTTTTGTTTTGGAAATGTCGCTAATCAAGCCCACGCAGAGCCTCCCGCCCAAGAGACGCAGGCAAACCAATCGCTCCGAAATGAGCTGAATACCGCGATCCACAAAGGCGCCCAGTGGCTTTACCGTCAGCAAAAAGCATCGGGCGCCTTCAGTGAAGAGCGCAATCCGGCCCTCACAGCTATTTCTTTGATTGCGATCTTGCGTTCCGAGTTGGCCCAAACCACCGAGGTCCAGCACGGCATTGAAACCGGATTTTCCTTTCTGCGCTCCCAGGCGAAGAGCGATGGCGGTATTTACGCCGAGGGGCTTAGTAACTACAACACCGCCCTTTGCCTGCTTGCTTTTCTCCAGAAACGGCGCGAATCAGATTCAGCCTTGATCCAAGGAGCGCGCGATTTTTTGGTCCGCCAACAGGCTCAGGAAATGGTGCGACCGGAACTTAACGGCGGAATCGGATACGGCCCAACCGGAGTGAGTCCTAAGCGGATGCATCCGGATTTGGACAACACGATGATTTCCCTCGAAGCCCTGCGCGCGTTCGAACTTTCGGAAAAGACGCGTGAAACCCCCGCCACTGCCCCAGGGCTGGATTGGAAGGCGGTCGTTTCCTTTGTCTCCCGCTGCCAAAATTTGGCGCAAACGAATCCAGAACCCTGGGTCGCCCGGTCCCCAGCCGAAAGCGGTGGGTTTGTTTATTATCCGGGTTTTAGCAATGCGGGTGAACGGGAGGAGGAGGGCGGTCGAAAGGCGCTCCGCAGCTCAGGCAGCATGAGTTATGCGGGGTTGCTTTCTTTCATCTACGCCGAGATTCCAAAGGAGGATCCCCGCATCGTTGCCGCTCTGGGATGGCTCAAGGCTAATTTTACACTCGAAGAAAATCCGGGTCTTGGGAAACAGGGGCTTTATTATTATTATCACCTCATGGCCAAAGCTCTCGTCGCAAGCGGCGTGGAAACTTTGCAGACGGCAGGTAAACCCCGCCAGTGGGCCCGTGAACTCGGTATTGAACTAATCAACCGTCAGGACTCGGGAGGCTTCTGGGTGAACGACACCGGCCGTTGGATGGAAAAGGATCAGGTGCTGGTGACGGCCTACAGTCTGCTGACGTTGGAATTACTGCGGGGCTCCCTCTAAAGCCCACTCGTTTCTAGCAGCGTTTTGAAACGGCCAAAACAGACTCGACGCAGATCTCCAGAACAAGGCCGGCGTGGCACAACGGAATATTTTATCAGCCCATGTGAAAACACGTTTTCAGCGCTTTCCCGAGATCCCCTGCTGGGTCTAAGCTTAGGGCCTCCGATTTTTAAAGTTTCCATGACCTCTTCGCCCGCCTCTCCTTCATCCCTCTCGAATGCCCGCACAATTGCGATTGCTGCCGCCCGCGCTGCGGGAGATTTAATCCGTTCGCAATTTGGACGTCCTCTCGACGTCGCCCAAATGTTGGCGCACGACATCAAGCTCGATCTAGATGTCCAGTCCCAGGATCTCATTACTTCGGCGCTGCTCACCGCGTTCCCCAGCCACGCAATTTATGGCGAAGAAGGCATCGCCGGCGATCAGGAAAGCGACTGGCAATGGATTGTGGATCCCATCGACGGGACCGTTAACTTTTTCTATTCCATACCGCACTTTTGCATCTCGATCGCGCTGCGGCACAAAGGGGACATCGTTCTCGGGGTCATCTACGATCCGATGCGGGACGAACTTTGGGAGGTGGAAAAGGGAGGGACTCCAAAATTAAACGGGCAGGCATTTCGTGTGAGTCAGCGTACGCAACTCTCAGACGCGGTGGTGAGTGTTGGCATGTCCAAGTCACCCGATGTCGCCAAACAGGCCACTGTCATTTTGGAAAAATACGTGCACCGGGCGCGCAAGTGCCGCCTGATGGGCAGTGCCGCGTTGGACCTTGCCTATGTCGCGTGCGGCCGGCTCGACGCCTACATCGAGCAGTCCGTGAGCCTCTGGGATGTTGCGGCGGGGCAGCTTCTGGTGGAGGCTGCGGGCGGCAAATTTGAAGCCGTGGCGAGGGAGGACAACCCCGATAAAATTAGCGTTCGGGCCTGGAACGGCCTTATCGATTTGAACGTCTAATGGGCGCCGCGAATACTCCGATGCTCTCGCTTACGGGCCTGGGTTATGACGTGCACCCGTTTGCCGAGGGCCGTCCTCTTGTCCTTGGAGGCGTCCAGATCCCTTCTCCAAGGGGTTTGGACGGCCATTCGGACGCGGACGTTCTTTGTCACGCCATCGCAGACGCCCTTCTGGGAGCGGTTGGCGAGAAAGATATCGGATTCCATTTTCCAAACACGGATCCTTCCCTCAAAGGAATCAGTTCGCTCGAACTCTTGCGGCGGGTGATGCTTATTTTAAGCCGCCACAACGCGAGGCTGGTGAATGTGGATTCCACACTGGTGGCCGAGGCGCCCAAAATTAATCCCCATGTGGAGGCCATGCGCGCCCGCCTCTCGGAGGTGCTCGGAATCGCCCCTGCCCGGATCGGGATCAAGGCGACGACAAATGAACGCTTGGGCTTTGTGGGTCGGGAGGAGGGTATTGCGGCGCTTGCCGTAGCAACCGTGCTGGTGCCCGACTCAATTCCAGCGCTCTAGCTCTCTGCCTGCCTACGGCGGAAAATTCACCCAGCCTTCTTCGGATTTACCAACGAAATCTTTCTGTGACCATGTCCGTCAGCTTGTTCAACACCGCCACCCGCACCATCGAAGCCTTCAAACCGCTGGATCCAGCCGGGCGAATGGTTAAGATGTATACCTGCGGGCCGACCGTGTATAACTTCGCCCATATAGGTAACTTCCGGGCGTATATTTTCGAGGACCTGCTGCAACGGCACCTCGAGGCGCGTGGCTTTGAAGTCGAGCGGGTCATGAACTTGACCGACGTCGACGACAAAACCATTGCGGGATGCAAAAAGTGCGGCGTGCCGCTGGCCGACTTCACCGCGAAATTCAAAGCGGCCTTCTTCGAGGACCTGCAGGCGCTGCGTATCAAACCTGCGGCTCACTATCCCGCAGCCACCGCGCCCGAGTACATCGCGCGGATGGTTGAGATGATTCAAACACTCCAGTCTCAGGATGTCGCGTACAAGGCTGAAGACGGCTCGGTCTATTTTAGGATCGCGAAATTTCCCAGATACGGCCAGTTGGCACATCTCAATTTGGACGAGTTGCGGCCTTCAGGCAGAATCCAGAATGATGAATACGAGAAGGAAGCCATCGGTGACTTCGCGTTGTGGAAGGCTTGGAACGCCGACGATGGCGATGTTTGGTGGGAAAGCCCGTGGGGCAGGGGCCGTCCGGGCTGGCACATTGAGTGCAGCGCGATGGCTACGGCATTGCTCGGTCCAGAACTCGATATCCACTGCGGAGGCGTCGACAACATCTTCCCTCACCACGAGGCTGAAATCGCACAGTCTGAATGCGTCACCGGCCGCCATTTTTCGCGTTACTGGCTGCACTGTGCCCACCTCATGGTGGAGGGGCAGAAGATGGCGAAGTCTGCCGGTAATTTTTACACGCTGCGGGATTTGTTGGAGAAGGGATACACCGGCCGCGAAATCCGTTACGTTTTGCTCAGCGTTCATTACAGGCTTCCTCTAAACTTTACGCTCAGCGGGTTGGACGCCGCGCGAACCGCCCTCGTACGGATCGACGCCTGGCTGGAGCGGCTCCGAGCACTTGCCGGAACAGTCCCCGCGGCCGAAACCGCCGCCGAACCAGCCATGAGCCGTTTTCTCGAAGCCCTCGACGAAGATCTCAACATTTCCGGCGCGCTCGGACAGCTCTTCGACTGGATTCGTGACTCAAACCGGGCGATGGACGCCGGCCAGCTCACCCCCGCTGCGGCGGCCCGCACGCTCGCGGACTTCGCGGTGCTGAACTCCATTTTGGAAATAGACGCCGACAAGGCCTCGATCCCGGATGCTGTGCTCGCCTTGGTGCAAGAACGCCAGGCCGCGCGCGAAGGTAAAGATTGGGGACGCTCCGACCAGTTGCGCGATGCCGTCGCAGCGCTGGGTTGGCAGGTGAAAGACACCAAACAAGGCCCTCAAATCACCCGGATCTAGCCTCGCGGCTGTTTTCGCGTGTTATTTCGCAAACATTTGGCAAAGTTTTACTCCAGCGCTTCGCTTATCATCCGCACCCCATTCAGATGTCCGCCCTTTATAGCCCAGAGACGTATCTAGACCTTCAACACTCTGAGCATCGGATGCTTTTTGAGAGCGCCGTGAACGTTTGGGACGCCCTTTCTCAAATCAGCAGCTACCTCCAGTTCCGGCTCAAACCCGGTATCCACGGGCGCCTCATTGGAAAGCCCTTCATCAGCGGCGCTGTTTTCATCGGCGCTGGAACGGTGATCGAGCAGGGGGCGATGATCAAAGGGCCGGCCTGGATCGGAGAAGGCTGCGAGATACGCAACGGGTGTTACATTCGCGAAAACGTAATCGTCGGTTCCGGATGCGTCCTTGGAAATTCGTGTGAGTTTAAAAACTCGATCATTTTTGATGAAGCGCAGGTGCCCCATTTCAATTACGTGGGAGATTCTATTTTGGGATTCCGGGCGCATTTGGGCGCGGGTGTCATTCTCTCAAACGTTCGCCTTGATCATTCCGAGGTGGTTGTATCAAACCAAGCGGGCGGATATCTCCCAACAGGGTTGCGAAAGTTTGGGGCGATCCTTGGCGACCGGGCCGAAATCGGCTGCAATTCAGTGCTTAATCCGGGTTCGATTATCGGGAGGAACTCGATGCTTTATCCCGGCACGCAGTGGAAGGGTGTCCTTCCTGCCAACTCAATGGTAAAAACCATTCAAACTCAACAGGTGGTAGACCGCCGCCCCTAGTCCCTCGATTTTAATCCAAAACCTCCCTGCCATGTCTCAACATCCTTCCTCCCCCGCTCCCAACGACGACGTTCACGGCTTCGACCTTCTTGCGTTTTGGATCCAGTACCGAAAGGCCATCCGCGCCGGCATCGCCGCTTTGTTGGCCGTCATGGTTGGGTACACCATTTCTGAACTGGTCGCATACCAGCGCAGGCAGGCCGCTGCCGAGGCTTTTGCTCTGGCAAAAACTCCCGAGCAACTCGCCGCTTTCATGAAAGACCACGCCGGGATGCCCGCCGCGGGAAACGCCGCCCTGCTGCTATCCGGAAAGCAGCGCGCTGAGGGCAAGCTAGAAGAGGCTCTGAAAACCCTCAACACCTTCATCTCTGAAAACCCTAAACACCCACTGCTCGGCACAGCGCATCTGGCGGTCGGTTCTGTCCTCGAACAGCAGGGTAAACAGGAGGAAGCCCTCGTCGCCTATCGCCGCCTTGTTTCCCTGGAACCCCGAGGAATCGCCTCCCCTGTGGCGCTTTTGCGTACGGCTCGCATTTATAGAATCCAGAACAAGAATGAAGAGGCAAAGGCAATGTACGAAAGCCTGCAGAGCCAGTTCCCAACGTCCGTTTTCGCCAACGAAGCATTGCAGGAAGGCCAGGAACTCGTCGGACCTCCAACGCTCCCCGCCGTAGTCCCCGCTACGCCGGCCCCGGCCCCAGCCCCAGC
>Ga0114974_10002989_pt1 | contig 12894 bp, 13 predicted proteins | sample S_130206_EF_Meta_FD_87318 | JGI IMG/M metagenome (GOLD analysis project Ga0114974, IMG submission 87318) | Freshwater microbial communities from Lake Simoncouche, Canada to study carbon cycling - S_130206_EF_MetaG | ecosystem: Environmental > Aquatic > Freshwater > Lake | place: Lake...
AGAAAAGAAAGTTGAAGAGTGGATGGTAGGAAGAAGAGAAGAAAAAAATGAAAAAGGAATGTTAAGTAAAACAGAGTGTGAAATATTGAGAAAGGTGAGTGCGTGTGGATATGGATCGTATGAAGAGATGAAGGAGAGAGTGGAGAGGTATAAAGAGAAGAGGATAGTGTTGCCATGGAGTGGAGAGAGTGAAGGGTGTAAATCGTTGAAGTATAATATGGGGTTGTATACGCAATGTGGAGGAGAGAGAAAAGGAGGAGAGTATTGTGTAGGATGCGTGAAAGAGTGTGAAAAGAAAGGAGAGCATCGATATGGAACAGTAGAAGAAAGAAAGAAGAGTGGAATATTAGAGTACAAAGATCCGCGAGGGAAAGGAGTAGTAAGATACACAGAAATAATGAAAAAGTTAAACCTAACGATGGAAGAAGTAATAGAAGAAGGAAAGAGACAAGGAGTTTTAGTGGCAGAATGTCATTTCGAAGAAAAAAGCGTGAAAAGAGGAAGACCGAAAAAAGAAAAAGAAATAGTAGGCGAAAAAAAGAAGCGAGGAAGACCGAGAAAGGAAAAAGAAATGGTGTCAAATAAGGCAGGAGAAGATTTGATAGCAAGTCTATTAAATGAAAACAAAAAAGAAGAAGGATGTGCTAGGGGGGACACTATGGCTAATGATGGACGCGAGAAGGAGGCCACTAAAGCTACCCCGATGTCGGGATGCGAGAAGGCAACCACAAAAGAGCCGTCGGCAGACAAGGGCAAGGCTACCCCGACTTCGGGATGCGAGAAGGTGTCGGCAGACAAGGCAGACGAAGAAGAAGAAACCGTCGTAATCAAATATGAAATAGGCGGAATAACATACTTGAAATCAGAAGACAATGTACTATATGATATGAAAACACATGACTGTGTAGGGATCTGGAACGAATTGACAAAAAAAATAGATGAAATACCAGATGAAGATGAAGATGACTAATGTCTGCCGACGGCTTAACTTGGTCTGCCGACGGCTTAACTGCGTTTGAATGAACAGAAAAATGAAAAATGAAAACGAAAACAAAAATGAAAACGAAAACAAAAATGAACACGACATATTGTATATATTTTTTTCCGTATTGAACACTAAAAGGAATATAAGCGATATCCAGTTATGTAACCGATATCTGGGTTAGCTGTATTTACCTATGATTGTCGAATACTTATTTGTATCCTCATAGCACTCTATTTGTAAATAGAGTTACCCTATAGCAGACACACGATGATAGAGTATCCATACAAACGCAGTTAAGCCGTCGGCAGACCAAGTTAAGCCGTCGGCAGACCCAGAAAAAATTGAATAAGAAATTGGCAAAAGTATTAATGGCATGATATTGATAAGATTTATCAAATTAAATTGAAAAATGTACTGGTCGCTGTTATTGAGTATAATAATGATGGCAGTGTTATTACATATAGTGTCATATAAGAGATCGAATCATGATGTGCTAGTAGTGTTAGGATCATCCGACGACCGCATACTAAGTGAACGCGTATCTGCTGCCATTGAATACATAGAATCAAATGAAGATCAGTCGATCATACTATTCATATCTGGTGGCGTGAAAAATGCTATCGTGAATGAGTCGAGTGATCGCGGCCAATCGGAAGCGTCAAAGGCGGCAAGTTCGTTTGATTATGAAAATGTAAAGATAGTTTTGGATGAAAAGGCGACCAATACAGCCGAAAACTTTGCCTACTTGAAACAATGGGTGAATAGCAATTACTCGAGTGACGAAATGCCATCCATCGTGATAACAACCTCAGATTTTCATCAAGATAGAGCAGAACTCATATTTCAAGGAATTATGCCGGACATTACTCCACAATGGAATCTGAGCAAAAGTTCTTGTACGCGTTGCTGGTCAGACGAAATGATCCATATAAAAAATGTTCAATCTGATATAATGAAAGCTATCCATATCGTCCAATAATAATGCTATTGCCTTGCCTATCTCTCAGAAAAAAAGATGTCACATATTGTATATTTTTTATCCAATACAAAATAATTATAATAAGAGAGAAAATAGGATTAAATGAATTAAGTCTGAATTAATGAATATCTCTCTTATTTATCTATTTTCTCTCTATGAGTCTAATATTAAAGAGGTAATAGTATTTTCTTTAGTTCTATACATTGTGTATTTTGTTCCTTGTATTATAAGTATAGGTCGATGTAAAGAATAGAGAGAAAATAGAGATTAATTATTATAACCGATAAACCGTTATGTAACCGATATCTGGGTTAAGTGGGAATATACGTACGATTGTCGAATAGTTATTTGTCTCCTCGTAGCAGTCTATTTACAAAGAGAGTTACCCTATACCAGACACGCGATGATAGAGTATCCATACAAACGTAGTTTGCCATCGGCAGATACGGCAGACACGCGATGATAGAGTATCCATACAAACGTAGTTTGCCATCGGCAGATACGGCAGATACACGATTCAAGAGTATATAAGAATAAAATTGATATATTATTGTTAGATGGTACAGTACCATATCAAACACCATATGAAGAAATGACAACCACGTGCTTAGACCCAAATGCCTGCCCAAACGATAACATGTACAATGTAATATGTAATTTCTCAATTGGACAGGATGAATACGCGTGTAATAGAAAAACTACATGTATGCGCGCAGATGGAACATATGACTGTTGCGCCAATCATATAGTACGCTGTATAGTATATGCGTGGGAATTGCGTGTGCCGACTATTCAACCGAGCATACTAATAAGCAGACAGTCGTGTAATACAGAAAGTAAAATAGATAAATGTTATTGGTACGAAAATATGCGAACAACTAATTTATATGTTGAAAATAATAAAGAGTATTGTTGTTTTAAGAATCGATCAGAATGTTGTAGCACCAATGAAACCGATGCGTACATTGTATTTGGTTCTATTGCTGGAATAATAGTCATAATGGCGTGTTACTGGTATTATGTAAAGAACTCATATCACAAAGTAGTACCCGAAAAAGAAGTACCCATAAAAATAGTGAACGAAGTGTAATCAAATGTATAAATATTTAACGAGTTATTTAGTGACATTTAAAATGTCCATATGTGTATATAATGTCAAAAGTACTAGTATTATACGTATTTCATATTTATAATGATAGAGTAAAATATTTCATTGATAACTGTATATTTAATGATACAAATGTGGATTTTATTATGATATCAAACGATAAAAAGAATGTATTAAATTTACCGTCGCATGTAAAGACAATGTACCGAGATAATATAGGATTTGATTTTGGAGGATGGAGCGAGGCGCTATTAACAAATAATTTATATGAAAAGTATGATAAATTTATATTTGTAAACTCTTCAGTAATAGGACCATTTCTCCCATCTTATTACAAAGATAAATGGACAGATGTGTATATCAATGGATTACACGACGATATAAAATTATTTGGAAGCACCATAAATACCTGTAAAAATCCATTACACGCATCGCACGTCCAATCATATATTTTTTCAATGGATAAAAATACGCTGGAATATTTAATAAAATGTGAAATATTTAGCGTGACAAATTATGCGAAAACATTTGATGACGCAATTATGAATAAAGAGATATTAATGTCTAAAAAAATAATTGAAAACAACTGGAACATAGGATCTTTATTAAAACATTACAAAAACGTTGATTTTACCTTTAAGAAAAAAAAGCCGGACGACTACAATATAGTATTTTTAGATGATGTAATGTATTCACATTATAGAAATTATGTATGGAGTGAATACCAGCTTGTATTTATAAAAGGAAATAGAATAAATATACAGCCTTAAACAAGTAAGAAATGTTCATTACTGTATCTAATGTATACTTAATTGGAGAAAACGGAATGAATAGTCGTACAATCTCCCTTATCAAAGACCGCTGTATACTGAACCTGGGAAGGCATAGTACTCGAAGTATTTTTATATGTAAACTGCCAAGAGAGATTAGCTTGCTTAGCTCCACTCTTAATACATTGGTAAATTTTATCTTCAAATTGGGCATAAACTCCGCGATTAATAGAGAACGCTTGTGGAAAAATATTAATGGGTTGATTACCGTAACCACCAAGACGATTGGCCATAATATGTCCGGCGTCGCAATTGGAGGACCCGTCATCTTCTAACATGCGGGAATATTTTTGCGTACATTCGGTAGTATCAGTACCTTTATCCAATGAACCGTCAGAAACAACCCCTTCCGCTGAGGAAACGACAGCATGTCCGTGTTGTTCAGTGTATTTATAATGGACGGTGGCGGCACCTCCACCCATGACCAATGTATTGACGCCAATTATGGGACATTGTGCGGTAGTACATATACATGAATCAGAAAGAGAAGACGAGAAAGACGGAGTCAATCCACATAAAAGACCGATGGCAATAGAACGTAAAATGTATATCATATTAGCGTATATGATATACATAGATAAATTTAATATGTTATAGAAAATTAAAATTGAAGATAGATACAAATAATAAGTATGTGGATAAATAAGTATACGGATAAAATAAGAATAAATCAACATGGATGAATATTTACGGAATCCATACAATAAGATATTGTCGTATTCAGTGTTGGCGACTGACATGGTATGGGTAGACACAGTGGATAAGAAAATGACTATAGATATCATCGTAGCAGACATACAAAAAGTATATGCGCATTACTTTGGCACAGAAATGGGGTGGGGTAGTGGAACAGAAGAAGACCCGAATCCAGACCACCGATTATTGTTAGCATGTCTGTGGAATTATTCAACGATTACTGAGAAAGAAAGTGGATGGTGCGACGATTGTGGAGAGTATTGGATAAACGAATGTAAATGTAATGAGCTATGCGAGGAATGTAAGAAATGTAAATAATCAACCAATACCGATAAATCATTATGTAACCGATTTCCCCCTTAGTATAGAATTTAAATGCTTTTCCACAGTATAATAAAAAAGTATTTAAAGAAAAATAAAACCCTATAAATTACACTGAAGGTATCCTATATAGATGCTAGAGTATCACAATTGGAAAACCCCTTTTTTATATTGTCGTCTAAATAGGTAGCATCAATTACACCTTTCATAAGCTTCGAAACACTCTTCTTTTCATCAATAATATCGGCATATAAATTACTAAAAATAGTAGAAAAGGCAATCTGTAGGTCTTCGTCTGTATTAAACTTAGGGTTCTTCTCTTGCCACATATCCAAATTCATCCTATGTAAAATGGTCAAATCCTTAACACTCTTTGTTACAATGTCATTGTTCGTATCCTTCTCCCATTTATTGTTATCTTTGACATACATGACCTTTCTTTTTTGGTCTGTACAATGAATAGGGCGTTCAACAACATCAAGATTATTCAACCCATCAACCATTAAATTGGTGAGTGTATCAGCCAATCCATTGTCTTTTGTATTGTCGTAATGTTGAGCAGTAAGAGGCAATGATTTAATAAAATCGCTAATGTTCATGGCATTCTTACAATGCTCATTTAAAAACATCTGGATATTAAATTGATTGTTGTTTGTATTGAGACTATTAGTATTATTATTATTTGTATTACCTTGTACTTTGCCAATAACATTCGTCATGAACTCTTGATTTTGAGTCATCATTTGTGTAAACATAACAAACATCTTTTCTATTATAATAGGATTTGTCATATCAGTTGTAGCTATTGGTTTATTTTCCATTACTATATTCTCTTTATGCGCGCATTTTTGTTTGTGCTTCCATAAACCAGAACGATTTTTAAATTTTTTTAAACAATTTTCACAGCAAAAATTTTGCGCAGAATTTAGCAGAATATCGTTTCCTAAAGTTTCCAAAATGTTTCCATTTGCGCGTATTTGGTGTTTTGTTGACAATATATGATCGTTGTAACTGCTCCTCCGAGATGTTCCATAGTCACACCATTTACAGTAAAATTTTTGCGCAGAATTTAGCAGAATAGCGTTTCCTAAAGTTTCCATATGTTTACAACAGAAAATATTTCTAAGTTTTAATTTTAAATTAACAATAACAAATCTAAAATAAAAAAATCTGTATTCTTACCATTATGGTCACAATCACTTTTTCAACAACTTTTTCAGATTTGTTTTTGAAAATAGGAAAATGGACATGAAATAAATGTCCAAAACTGGAAAATCATTTACTCTTTGAAAATCAAAAGTTGCTCTAGATGAGTAAAACCCTATATTCTTGTTATATAATACATACTTGACTATATGTAGTATACATTTGAAAATAGCCAAATCCATGTAGAGAGGTTGATAATATGATAAGTATTTTAAAATTATCATATTAAAGTTTGCGCGAAGAGGGGTTCGAACCCTCGCATCATTGATAGTGGGTTGCTCAAGATTCACGAAAAGAATCTCTTAAGTCCACCGCCTTAGACCACTCGGCCATCCGCGCTTTCGGAACAGTTTAATGACAATGTTAGGGTCAGATGCTCCAATGCGGGGTTGAACCGCAGACCTTCGGCTCATAAGACCGACGCTCTAACCAACTGAGCTATAAGAGCAAAAAGACACTGAGGCTGTCTTGGATCTCCAGAATACCACCCGATGTGGGGCTCGAACCCACGACCACCAGCTTAAAAGGCTGGCGCTCTACCGACTGAGCTAACCGGGTACGAAACAGTTTTAAGACATGATTGGGTCTACTATATAGACAAATGTACACATGTACTATGAGTAATATAACACATTGTATATTCCTATACTATGGTGTGGAAATGTCTTTATATGCTGTTATGTTAATATTAAATAGTAATTGAATTCTGCCTAGTGATGACCTCATAGTGAGACCAATACAAAAGAAAAAATACCCCTAAAGAAGCATTTTCTATTTTTATATTTTGTTTATTTATTGATGAATTTCTCTCTACCTAACGATTTGAAGTCGAAAATAATACACCTCGGCACATCGGACAAGTGTCATGTTGTTTAATATGTCGAATCATACATGTACCATGAAACTGGTGACCACAACGAGTGACGAATACATCCGTCTTTTGAAAGTCCTCCATACATATGGGGCAATCGCGTGCCTCGCGTGGTTCTTTAACGCAATCAACCAATGTTGTAGTCGCAACAATAGGTGTAGGTATAGGTATAGGTTCATTTAAAAGTTCGGCCCAATCAAAACTGGAATCCAAATCGGAAAATAGGTCGTCGTTATCAATAACATTCTCTATATTTTGAAATAAATGAACTAGTTCTGTCTGAGCTGAAATCCGGCTGGATCGATGAGCGCGATTATTTCTCATGCGTCTAGGGGCATTTGGAACAATGGGAGCAACGATTGGGAAATGGCGTCTAGGTGGTGGTGTTCTAGGTGTGCTTGGACCGTCATTGAATATGTCATCATATGGATTAACTGCACTAGTGGCAGTTGCTGCAGCAACCGCACCGGAAGCAAAAGCAACATTAGCCGCAGCAATCGTGTGAAGGTGATTGTGGTGAATCATGTTTAATCTAGCAGATTCTTCGCGACGAATTGCTTCTAACAAGTCCCAACGTTGGCAAGTACGACGATTATGTCCGTCGGCGTAGCAAAGAGTACACGGCATGGTATGGTAGAAAGACTACTATTTAATTGTTTGATACATAAGTATATTATTTATAACTCCACTTCAATTTTATAACGACGCAACGTAAAAAAAGGCACTAAGCCCAATTTATTTACTTATTAAGTTTATTGAATAATGATGTATCTACTAACTACTATGTATTTATTTGTTTTTATTTATTTATTTAGGCAGTGATTTCGTCTGCGTTGCTCTCATTGTTGCCAAGCTTTTCGCAGATAGTGCGAATGATATCGACGCGATCAATCGTTTCTTGCTTGGTCTGCTTCTTAGTTTGCTTCTTGGCAGCCTTCTTGACAGCCTTCTTGGGCTCTTCGACGACGACTTCATCGACGATAACAACCTCTTTGGGCTCTTCGACAACGACTTCATCGACGATAACAACCTCTTTGGGCTCTTCGACGACGACTTCCTTGGCCTGCTCCTTTGCGAGAGCCTTGGCAGCAATCTTCTCTTGCTTGGCAGCCTCTTTGGCAATAGCCTTGGCAGCAAGCTTCTCTTCCTTGGCAGCAGTCTTCGCAGCAAGTTTCTCTTGCTTGACCTGCTCCTTGGCGGCAGTCTTGGCATCAATCTTGTCTTGCTTGACCTGCTCCTTTGCGGCAGTCTTGGCATCAATCTTGTCTTGCTTGGCCTGCTCCTTTGCGGCAGCCTTGGCAGCAATCTTCTCCTCCTTGGCAGCAACCTTTGCGGCAGCCTTCTCTTCCTTGGCAGCCTCTTTAGCAGCAGCCTTGGCAGCAATCTTCTCCTCCTTTGAGACCACATTGGTCTTCTTGGCCTCCTTCTCGGCATTCTTGGCCTCTTTGGCAGCAATCTTGGCTTGCTTGACGACCTCCTTATCGGCAACCTTCTCTAGTTTGGCGATCTCCTTTTCCATCTTGTCCGCAATCTTGCGGGTCTGCTCAATCTCCTTTACACGCTTAGCCTTGGCAGCTAGCTTGGATTTGTACACCTTGTTGCTCACTTGGTTCTCCTTGGCGAGGGGGGCAAGGGCCTTGAGGAATGATGGGGTGCTGAATACGGCGGACATTGTTTGAAGTTTGTTAGTTAACTGTTAAGTTTCTGAATATGGATATCACTACTGTAAGCAAATTACTTCAATTTTTTTTTCGAATCAACTTTTTGACAAAAAATCGAACCACTTTTTGACAAGAAATCGAACAACTTCTTGACAAATACTCAAAAACAGTGCTATTTCCTATAGGAGCCGTTTTGTAACCGATGTCCCGTTATGTCACCGATATCTGGCTTACCGTTGGGCCGATACTAGGGTGCCTTGAAAGAGAGCCGGATGGGGGGAGTTGGTCCGTTATAGAGTTCCGTTGGCCCGATTACCCAGTCACACAGTATCTTAAATGCCCTCAACTTCCCTCAATCTTACTCTAACTCGCAATCCAAAACTTACTCTAACTCTTTCCCTCCGATTGCTCTCAATCTCAATCCAAAACTTACTCTAACTCGTAATCCAAATATCAAGACAACTCTTCAATCATTTTCTCAATGACTCGAAAGTAAATCGTCTGTCGATTGGTTGGAAAGAAACATACGCGCATCGGCTTTCTATCATCGTCCTCAATCTCACTAATCACATCAGTGTTTTCATGAATGACCTTCTTGTAAATTTCAACAACATATCGAACATTCTCGAGTGCTGTGTAATAACTCTTGGTCGCATTATCAACAACTTCCACCTTATATGGCTCCTTTTCAAACAACTGCGTGAACATTATAAGCTTCTGTGGGAGCCATACATCATATCTTGTTGGTCTATCCAATATGTCTAAAGCATCATCCTCTAGATAAGGGGGCGCGTGATTCTCAACATAATAATAACCATCAAAGTGAATATAACCCTCTTTTCCATCGCAGAAATATTCTATTGGTTCTTGACCACATATATACGGGACTCTCCTTCGCGTACCTATTTCATACTCATAAAAATTAATTTGTCTTGTCATTTGTGTTGTCATTTATATAAAACAATATTTTATCATTATATATAAACCGAACCATATTATTTAACGAAACAACACCAAAATAAAATCCAACCATATTATAAATAGGTATGAACAATTCGGTTATATATATTGTAACAATCATCGTATTAGGTATAACCATAGCAACATTCTGTATTTGTTATTACAATCGAGTATTAGAAGATGACGACGATGATGATGATGATGATGACGAATACACCAGTCTAGACAATATACTTATAGCATAAATTAACATCAAAACTTAAATTACTTTAATTAAATCAAAATAAATATAAAATAACACAACAATATATAATATATGTTCAGATTTATCTCTACACTTGTCATGACCATGACCATGGCATTCAGTTTAATCGAAGCAACCAATCGTATAAGTGAATATGTTCCAACCGTGAATATGGAAGAACATTTGAAAATCTACGGAGAACAACCCGCCATAACATCATCATTACCTCAATCATTCACATGGAGTAACGTAGACGGCATAAATTATTTAACCAAAAACCTAAATCAACACATACCAGTATATTGTGGCAGCTGCTGGGCCCATGGAAGCATCAGTTCCCTCGCAGACAGAATCAAAATAGCACGCAAAGCGCAATGGCCGGATATCAACCTAAGTATTCAGTTTTTATTAAACTGTCAGATGGGTGGAAGCTGTAATGGAGGTGACCATATCGCCACATACAAGGCGATTAAATCATACGGCTCCATACCATTTGAAGACTGTATGGTATATCAAGCATGTAGTTCCGATTCCAAAGAGACGGCGTGCCAACAAAACAAGCAGAATTTCCAATGTACGGCAGTAAACATATGTAGGACATGCGACACATTTACTTACAATGGAGGGTCGTGTTATCCAATCACCTTTTATCCAAATGCGACGATAGCAGAATACGGAGCAATAAAAGGGTCGTCGGATATGATGACTGAGATATATAAAAACGGCCCCATCGCATGCGGTATCAACGCAGAGGAAATTACAGATTATCAAGGCGGTGTTCTCAATCTACCAACCAAATTAAAGATGATAAATCATATAATATCTGTAGTGGGTTGGGGATACGACGCCGAGTTAAACAAACAGTATTGGATAATTCGCAATTCATGGGGCAGTTACTGGGGCGAGTTGGGCTTTATGCGCTTAGTTGCTGGCGAAGATCAATTGGGAATCGAAAAATCTTGCGCATATGCGATACCTAAAAGTTGGACGACTCATAATGTGCCGTGTTATGAAGATGGAAGCAATTGCGCCTAGTCTGCCGACGGCAGACACGGCAGACAAGACTCATTTTAGTTCTTCTTATAAATCAGGCCAAGATATCGATGAAAGAAATAAAAAGACGTAAGCATTAATAATACCGCCAAACTTAAAAGAGGGTACTGCTCATCAACAAGCAAGTTAGCCTTAGCACCTACCCAAGAGAAAATCATATAGAAAAAAGTAATAATAAGACCGGCATATATATCGACATCACCAGTTTTCCAATATTCATAAACAGCGCCAATAGAAAGAGGGAATACAACGGCTAACAATGTAGTTCCTGCCGCCATGCGTTGCGTTTTAGCAATGCCAGTAAATAACAATAACACGGAAATATAAAATCCACCGGCAATACCTTGAAACCCGCCAATAAATCCTACAATACAGCCAATGATAATAGCAGTAATATATTTTATAACAACGTTCATTATAATATATAGTGTTATTCTTCCATGTGTAATAAATTAAATATTCATGTATTTTTACAACAATATATCAATATTTCTAAATAAAAGGAAAGGAATTAATGGTTATTCGAATACATAAGCAATAATAATAAAACTATTATACATTTACAGCACCAGTTACGGTAACAATATCAGCAATATCACCAGTATAATTTATTTGTTTCAAATATTTAGCCATTAATTCTCGGGCATTTGATCTATCGGAATTGGATGGTAAAGCGTGGAGTACATTATAATTAAAACAAACTCCAGCCCGTATATTATAATGCCCAAATAAAAAGTCTACTCCCCATGCCCACGTATTTTCAACAGTATTTATTGAGGTATATCTCATAAAATCATTATATGTTAATAATAAACAATATATCTCTACTGCGTTATTAAATGTTAACAAATTATCCGGCAATGCGTACATAAATGGATGAGTACTATTAATTACTTTTGGCGATAAAATTTCAATATTATATTTTTGTTTTAAAGCAATCATACCATTTATATTCATAGATTGAATTTTAACATCATCTAATATGAATAAAATATAATCATACTTGGATAACCTAGCATTGTGTGGATTTGTGAGATATACTTCTGTTAAAATGCCAGGTTTATTATAAAACCATTTGTTAGCAATAAAATCAAACTGTTGTATATAATCATATACTACCTCATAGTTATCATAACAATTAACAATTATATCAAATTTACACTGTATGTCATTGTAAATATAGTTTAAATTAGCAGATAAGATATCTAATTTTTTATCCAAATTTTTACTTCCAATACATGCTAAATAATAGATAAATTTCATTTGTATATCGGTTATATACCAATTAAATACTATTATTTTATGATAGGAACGCTCGTCAACTGTATACGCGAGTAAATAAAATTGAAGTAATTTACATCAATCCACATGAAATCAAATTCAATATCAGTCGATCAAATTTAAATATAGGAAAAGTCAACAATGGATAAGTCAACGACGGAAAAGTCAACGACGGAAAAGTCAACGACGAAAAAGTCAACGACGGAAAAGTCAACATGCGCGTACTGTGATAGCAATGAGCACAATATAGTAGATTGTCCAAAAGACAACGATCTGGATAAAATTCTAACTAGCGACGAAAATCCACACTTTGAGAAATGTTCATTAAGAATACTAAAAAAAATAGCGACAATCGTTGGCGTGCGTTCAAGTTATCCAAAAGTACAACTAGCTTTAATATTACAAAGTACATGGGCATATAAAAAAAAGAAGCGCACAGAAGAAATAGAAAAGGTAAAGAGAGAATTGGCTACGCTACATATGAATGCGCAAATTGAAGAATGTCCGATTTGTATGGAGACCCTAGGACAATTAGGTTCATCAACCACAAGTTGCGGACATAAATTCTGTACACCATGCTTCGTAAAAACCATCACAAGAAAAAATACATGCCCCATGTGTAGAACCGACATAATGGAGAAGCGAGATTATGAAGAGTCTATGAAACATATGCCCACAACACATAGTACAGATCATATA
>Ga0114974_10002990_pt1 | contig 12893 bp, 19 predicted proteins | sample S_130206_EF_Meta_FD_87318 | JGI IMG/M metagenome (GOLD analysis project Ga0114974, IMG submission 87318) | Freshwater microbial communities from Lake Simoncouche, Canada to study carbon cycling - S_130206_EF_MetaG | ecosystem: Environmental > Aquatic > Freshwater > Lake | place: Lake...
CACATCGAGCAGTACAGTTTCACCCAGCGATCAATCATTTTATGCGAGCCTGGCTTTGGCTAACAACAGGTATGGTCACTCGTCAATGGGTGGCTATACATCGTAAACATCATCAGCGTTCAGATCAAGAAGGTGATCCGCATAGCCCACAGACCTACGGTATTTGGCGTGTGCTATTCGGTGGAGCATTCCTATATCATGAGGCCAGCAAAGACACAGCTATGATCGACTCACTGAGCAAGGACTGTCCTGATGATTGGATCGAACGCAACCTTTACTCCGCACACAGTCGCTCAGGTATTCTACTAATGTTGGTCATAGACCTATTGCTCTTTGGACCGTGGGGACTGCTCGTGTGGGGTATTCAAATGCTATGGATTCCTTTCTGGGCAGCAGGAGTTATTAACGGACTTAGCCATTGGTGGGGATATCGCAACACTGATACTAAAGATACCAGCCGTAATTTGATCCCTTGGGCTATCTGGATCGGCGGAGAAGAACTACACAACAATCATCACGCAGATGGCGCTAATGCCAAGTTCAGTCAAAAATGGTATGAGTTTGATATAGGCTGGTTCTATATTTCAATACTGCAAAAATTAAAGTTAGCAACAGTTAGATAATGAAAAAGGGCTCCGAAGAGCCCTTTTTACTTTGGTAGTAAGACGCTATGCGTCGATATATAATGCTTCATCCCATCTCTGGGAGTATCGTATATAATTACTTCTTAGCACCTGTATTTACAAAAGCGTACATTTTTTCAGCTGCTTCAAGAACTTTTTCAAGTCCTGGAAACTCTGGCATGTCAACCTTAGTAAGAACTTGTCCAGTCTTCTCATCACGCTGAACTGACATTTCCCAACCACGGAACTTAGAATGGAATTCTTCAGTTACAAGGCCCTTGGCCATGTCTAAAATGTCTGTACGGATTTCGTAGCCGTTTTTATTAAATTTAACTTCTGGTAGTTTTGGAGTTTCGAATGACATTATTTCGCTCCTTTGTAAACTGAGTTCTTAGCATTAGAAACCAATGTTTCTGCCAATGTTAGAGTTGTATCAACCCAACCTTGATAAAACTTGGTTTGTGCTTCGATTAATGTTACTAACTTTGATTGGATTTCTTTGTCAGTTACGAATGTATTGACAACTGTTTTCTTGCCACTTTGAATGGCATCGATGGTTTGATTAAACATAATTTTTCCTTTGTGTGTGTATGTTTTCTTAGACAACACCCTGCTGTCTAAGTATTATTATATATCTCTTTTAGAGAAAAAGCAACAATTATTCTGACAGATTTAACCGAAGTTATTTCTGCATGAAAATGTTAGGCTGCCCGCCATCCGGAGAAATGACTGTGCAAACATAATGGTATCCGGCTGTATATCCCTCATCTTTTGTTTCAAACATTTTAAATTCTTTTGAAACTCGAGTAGCTGAGGAATCTTCTTTAACCCAAATACGTAGTGCTCCGTCTTTAACCATGCCTGTGATTACTGAAAATCCTTCAGGTAGATTTACAGTTTGAACTCCAGTCCAGGTCAAATCATAGGTAACTGTTTGCGTCATAACTTCTCCAATGCGATATATTGTCAAATATTTATATTATTTTCTGGCAATATCTTGAGCTTCGCGCCATTTGCCGTTACGAGCTAAATGAGCAGCATAATTAGCTTGGCCCATAGCGCATAAAAAACTCCAAATGTTGTTTAGAATAGCTTTCATAGATAATTCTCCTTGTAAGAGTAGTTAAACTCGTTGATATAATTTTCGAGTTGTGCGGCATCGGTAATGCCTTTGTTACTTAGATATAAATCTAAGCGAGTTTGATAGTTGCTGTTAGGGAACATTTCGGATAGACGTTCCATAATGGACAACATGCGTTGTGATAAGTATTTCATTGTGTTTTCCTGTATATGTGTGTGTAGACTCAGTGTTTCTACTGAGTATTTAGCAAGGAATGATTAATAAGAGATTACAACTGATGTAAAACCGTGTATAATATCAAATATTACAATGAGGTTAAATACTACATCAGGAAAGGCCTATGAAACTAAAGACCAGATCAATATTACAAGAATTAAATGAAATTGCAGAAGTACGCAACAAGGACGAAATGTTCGAGAGTCGTGCTACCAATATCATTAATTCTGCTATTAACCTATTGGAAAGCATTCATAAGCATTACGATGCTGATCAAGCGGACGAGCTTGAGCGTAGGTTTATTAATGCTATCAAAGGGCAAGACACTGCTAAGTTTACTCGCGGTGTTCGTAAAATTGTAGAAGCTCGTAAGGCCAAGAAATTATTGGAATCAAAAGACAATGAATGATGTATTACTTGAGGGCGGTAATGTTTTTAAAGGCCCAGACAAACAGCCATTAACACAGCGCATCAGGACCAGTGAAGTTCCAGCTACTATTGCTTGGATTGAAAAGGTCACAGGGCTTGACTTTACCAAAGAACTTGATCCGCATGATAAGAAGCCTATAAAGTGGTTAGGAACTACTGGACGTAAAGAAGATCCAGATGGCACATTTGAGCTGAACAGTTCTGGCGATCTTGACCTAAGTGTCGATGCCAACGAAGTAGATAAAAAAGAATTCGCTGCTAATCTGATTCAACAGTTTGGCAAAGAAAGTGTTAAACTAAGTGGCGACAACGTACACTTAAAAACCCCCATAGGTGGAGATGAGAAGTTAGGGTTTGTTCAAGCTGACTTTATGTTTTCAGCTAACCCTAAGTTTCAACAGGGCTCAATGATCGGTGGCACCAAAGAGTACAAAGGCGAACACCGCCATATCGTACTCAGCAGTATTGCTCGTGCTCGTGGATTAAAGTACAGCCCTAAGTTTGGACTGCTACACGCAGATACCAACGAACCTTTAGAGCATGGCGATGATTGGAATGTTATTGCCAAGAAGCTGTTGGGAATGACGGCTACAACTAAAGACATCCGTTCAGTAAACAGTATCATCGACTATATTGAAAAATTACCTAACTACGAAGAATTGATCTCCGCTGCCAGAGAAACATTAGGCAAGCAGGGAATCAAGTTACCAGAAGCAATTACATTTGAAAGTGCGCAAACAGGAACTCCACAATGGTTCCGTAGAATGATGGCGAGGATAAAATGAGAGCAAAAGAATTTATAAACGAAAGTTGGAGTCAAAAGTATAAGAACAGTATTAACTGTTCACATCCTAAAGGCTTTAGTCAAAAGGCTCATTGTGCCGGCAAGAAAAAACACAACGAAAGTGTTGAAATGGAAATGACCTGTCCAGACTGCGGTATGTGTGAATCACATAGTAATGTCATGGAGATCAAGAAAGGTGCTAAAGACAGCAATAGTTTTACTAAATGCTGGTCCGGATATCACGCCGCAGGTACTAAGAAAGGTAAAGATGGTGGCCGAGTACGCAATTGTGTAAAGAACGAAAGCGAAGAGTTATCTGAAGAGTTTGATCTTATTGAAAGCATTATTAACGATCTCGCTGAACGTAATCAAGTCGACGTTGAAGAAGTTTGGGAAGATTTAGAATCTTTAACAGATGATGAGTTGTATGTGTTTGCAACCACAATACCTGTTATGGAAGATTGGCAAAAAGCCAACAAGAAAGATAAGACAGACGGTATGAGCCAAAAGGCTGTCAATGCCTACCGTCGTGAGAATCCAGGCAGTAAGTTAAAAACTGCGGTAACTACCAAACCAAGTAAATTAAAGAAAGGCGGCAAAGCTTCAAAACGCAGAAAGAGCTATTGCTCACGCAGCCGAGGGCAGATGAAGATGCACAACATCAGCTGCGCTAAAACTCCAGACAAGGCAATCTGTAAAGCACGTCGTCGTTGGAATTGCTGATGCGAGCATTTGAATTTTTAACTGAAGCAGAAGCACCGGCTCCTAAGAAAGTAGGACGTGAGTTCAACCACCTTGAGGATCTTGTGTTCACTGAACCCAAAGGTGCTCAACGTGCTGTAGCTATTCTTAAAGGTCTTGCACAGAACGCCAAAGACGTTGCTGTTAAATGGGACGGTAATCCTACAGTCTATTGGGGACGTGAACCTAATGGTCAGTTCCGCATGGTAGGTAAGAACAACTGGGGCAGAGAAGAAGGCGCCAGTAACAGCCCAGAAGAACTCAAACAGTTTATCATGAGTCGCGGCAAGGGTGAAGATTGGCGTGAAAAGTTTGCCAACGACATGGCCAGCTTATGGCCTACATTTGAAGCAGCAACTCCTAAAGACTTCCGTGGATATGTCTATGGAGATATCCTATTCCACCCCGGCAAACCTAAACAGGGCGCAGATGGTAAAATAGCATTTACTCCTAATCAAACTACCTACGAAGTTAAAGCACAGAGTAATATTGGTCGTAGAATTGGCAAGGCTAAGATAGCGGTAGCCGCACATAAACAGCTTGATGCCTTTGGTGATAAAGATGGGCAGGATATCAGCGATGTTAAGCAGTTTAATCTAACAGCTGACCTCGTGGTATTTGGGCAGACTTATGTCAGCCATCAACCTGCTGTAAACGCTGACAACATTGGTGTTATTGAAAAGTTAGCCAATCAAAGTGCAGCCTCAATTGATAAACTGTTAGCACCTACTGCTGGTTTTGCAGACTTCCAAAACATCATTTACACATTTGTTAATCAGCAGAGTAAGGCCAAAGCATTAGACAAAATTGACACTGAAACATTTATGGCCTGGCTAACCACCAGCAAAGTGTCTGGACCTAAGCAACAGAAAATTGCAGCACTAAATGACAGTAATACTGGCGTACTTGAAAACATGTTCCATTTGGTGCGTGAAATCATGAAAGCCAAGGACGAGATCATTCGAGAGCTTGATCAAGCAGAAGGTGACATCACAGCGCATACTGCTGGTAAACCTGGTGGTGAAGGTTATGTTAGTGGTAAAAACAGCGTTAAGCTGGTTCCACGTGATCGCTGGACTCCATTTCGAGCAGATTAAAGCCCAAAAAGGCTGATTTTTCCTTACCAATATAAATACTATGCCGGTCCCGGAGCGGGATCATTGATTAAGGAGAAAATATCATGGCAAGTCAAACAAGAGTAAACCCAGTTGCAGGCGCAACAAACGCAGGTCATACACACGGTACACTATTCAGCGTTGCACAGTTAAAAGCAATCACAGTTGACTGTGGTGCTACATTAGCTTCTCAAGGTGGTATTGGTGGTGCTATCGAAGCAGTTTTCCGTGAAGTACAACCTTTGATGTTCCAATCAGTTAGTACAAGTGGTGTTATCCATTTGATCGTTGACGGTCACGCTGTTACAGCAGCTTCAATCCAAGCTCGTATCATTGCTTTAGGTACAGTTAACGGATATGACTTCAGCGGCGCAGCAGCTACTGATGGTACAAACATCGTAGTATCTTAATTCTCAGGGATGGGAAGCAACTAAGGACCTTCGGGTCCTTTTTTGTTGGCTTGATTTTATTTGTGTAAATAGTAGCACATTATGGCACGATACGAAATCATAACTTTAGTTGATATCACAAGATCAAATCCCAACCGATCTGAGATCAACAAACTCAAACAGGGACAGCAGGCCAACTTTAACAGTTTGGTACAGGCTATCGGCATGCGCTCAAACCTCGACTGGAGCAGTGATCCAAAGATGAACACAGGTACACTACCTGATCCATTTAAAGGCAAGGCTAATCACTGGGTATGGAGATTTACCACTGAACGTGAACGTGTATTCTACAAAGATGATAGTGATCCGGTGGGTCTATTGCTGGACGACCTAAATGGTGTTCCTATCATTGACCAGCTAAATAATACAGCAGACTTGAATCCTGCAATATTCAAGACCAGAGGTGACAACATAAACACGTATGTTTTCGAAATCGCTGACTGAATATAAATACATACTACAAAGGCAAACACATTAGGCATTTCTAACTTAGGCACATGGCTCGGAGCGAGCACTTGACTTAACATACAAGGAACATAGCCATAATGGCCACAGCAACAGCAAAAAAACCTCGCGTGAGCGAAGCAGTACCACAACTCGCACAATTGCCTGAGCGTGTCAGCGTACTTGAAACCAAAGTTGAAAATGTCAACGAAAAACTGATTGACCTCAAAGCAGACGTCAAAGAAATGCACGACTGTTTAGATCGCACAGGTGACAGGCTGGATGCTAAACTCTGCGAAATGCAAGAAGAATATCGTGTTAACAGTCAGAAGTTTTTTGAACACGCAGATCGTCTACATGCAGAAGATGTAGCAACACATAATAAATTGGGTTCACGCATAGACGAATTAGAAAAAGTTAAGAGCAAATGGACTATGTATGCTATGATTGGGTTAGCATTCGCTGCAGGAACAGGTTGGTTAAACTCAGTTCAATTTCCACACATACTCAAGTTCCTGGGGCTATAAAATATACGCACTTAAATAAGGGCCATAGGTCCTTTTTTTATGACTGATATTTCAAAACGTCTTGAGCAGACCATACGATCTGCAATACAAAAAACACCAATTCTACCCGTTAAGGTTGATGATGGTATCCTTGTGGGCGATGTATTGATTGTCAGCGAGGGCTATGTAAAGCATCTTAAACAACATGGAAACTTTGTATACCGAGAGATGAGTTTAAACTGTGCAGCCATACGTGTTGCTAATATCTTAGCCAGACGCGGCTCTATCCCATTAGCAGATCAAATATATAAAGCTGATCAGGAATATGGACGTTGGTTTACTGACAGTCAGTTATTACGAGCTCAGTATCAAAAAGCCCTTAATAATCTTGACTATGAACGTGCAGATATGCTGTGGGCGAGGTATTGCGAAAGCCGAGACCGTACCCTAACTGCTAAGAAGCATACAGAAACTTTGGCTGCATTCTGAATAAATATACGATACAATCTGGACCCCTTAAAACTATGAGAACAACAGACCTTTTTAAAAGCAACAGAGCAGCTGATAAGATCAACGAATCTTTGGAAAAAGCATTTGGTAAAAAATTAAACCTCGAAGCGTTTGATCTGCCAAAGCTGGAAGATGCTCGCAACAAACTACGTACACAACTTAGTCAAGTTCGCTCAGAATCAGGCTTCAATGAAAACCTTGAAAACGATGCATATCATCAAGCACAATGGATGTTAGATGCTATCAATAGCGAAATTGCAGAACGTCAGGAATTCGTTGCTGACCCAAATCAAGCAACAGTAGAAGAAGGTGGTATGGATGAACTTGCTGCTGAATTAGGCAAAATTGCCAACGAAGAAGATTACGATAAGCTATATGATTTATTAAGCGATGATGGTCCTATTGGCAAATATCTACATGATCAGATTGACGATATTACAGCTGAAACTGGCCTACATCCAAAAGACGATTTCGAACGTATTGAACAAATGCTAATGGATCGTATTCAAGACGAGTTTGCAGACTATGGATCAGGGTACGACGGTGATCGTGAAGATCCAAATGGTTATGACGATACCGATGACAGCTATGCATTAGCATCAGCAGGTCATGGCAGTGATGAAGACTACGGTGACTTTCCAGAAAGCGCACCTCCTACTGCCAAAGGCGAGCGTATGGTCAAGCATATCAAGAAAGGATATGCAGACGATGGTAAGTTAACAGATAAAGAACGTTCAATTGCCTATGCAACAGCATGGAAGCAACACAACAAAGATAAAAACGAAGATATGAATACAACCGAAGCATATATTAACAATGCCAAAGACGCTGTTAATCTTTTAGCAGATCTTAGAAAACAATCTAAGATGGCCGAACTTGGACAAGGTGAACCAGTTAGACCAAATCAATTGGTAAACGATCTATGGGACGTTATGCAATGGATTGAACATAACATGAAAGAATCAATAGAAACAGAATCAAAAAATACAGGAGATGATATGAGTAATCTAAGAGAAGGTGAAATCCAGCAAGCGTCTGCGATTGTCACAGCAAAAACAATGGTTGACAGAGTAGGTCGTTGGATTGAAGAACTTTCAGGTATGGAGAATGATACACTCCTTACATTAGGTGATTCGATCCGTGACGAGATGGGACAAGAAAAAGCAAAAGCATTTATCAGTGCAGTTGCTCCAACAATCCAACAGGCTCTTGAAAACCTAAAACAGACACGTGAAACATTATCAACAGGTGTTCGTGCGCTAACAGGCGAAGAACAGTCTGCAGAAATGCTCGGTGGCGAACCAGGTGCAGAAGGCGGAGACCTTGAAGGTCCAGCAGAACCAGATGCAATGAATCCAGAAGGTGGCCTTGATGATCTTGGCGCAGCACCAGAAGACGAATTCGCAGCAGCTGAGCCAGCAGCAGGTGGTATGAATGATGCAGGCCGTGAGAAGCGTGAATCAATTAACTTTGAAAACCGTTTGTTAAAAGTATTGGCAGGTTAATGCGTTTACATAATTTTGTAACAGAAGCAGAGCTTATTAATCTTACAGAATTAGAAGCTCCTATGCTTGGTGCTGCTCCTGCAGCTCCGGGCGTTGCTCCAGCACCAGGGGCTGCCCCAGGCGCTGCTCCTGCACAAGATCCAAACGCAGCAGCCAAAGCACAGGCAATGGCAGCTAAACAAATGGCTGATCAAAAGAAAAACCTAATGGATCAGATCAAACAAAAACAAGAAGAAATTGTAGCGGCTCAGAAAGCTCTACAAGATATGCAAAAACAGTTGGCACAGATACGATGAGATTTTTTGAATTCGCTGATCAAGAAGATGCAGGCATTGACAAGTTCATTATGATTCTTAGGAATTATATTGGACGTGCGGCATCAAAGAAAGCCCCAGTTACACTAAATTGGAATGGCATTGGTAAGATTGCCAAATCAAACGGATTCGAATTTGCTGCTGACTATGAAACATTTAAATCAATGTTTGATACAACTCCTGCGCTACAGGCATTGGTAAAAGATTTCAACGCAGACGGCATTACATTAAAGGTTCCTGGCGCACCAGATGATCAGGAACAAAGCCCACAGAAAACTGGACAGACCAGTCAGGATCAAGTAGACCAAACAGCCGCTACAGCAGCCGCTGGACAATTGGCACAAGCACAAACAACCCCTCAGATTTGACAAACAATTAAAAAGAGTGTAATATATACGCTATGACTGATATATTACAACCTCCACCGTTTATTGAACGTTTTCAATATAAGAACTGCGTTCAAATTAATGATCCCGTGACACGGAAACGTGTTTACCAAACTCCAGACGGTGAAAGCCTCCCCAGCGTAACTACTATTCTCAGTGCTACCAAAGACATGACGCACTTAAACGAATGGAAGAAACGTGTAGGTGAAGACAAAGCACGACAGATTACTACAGAAGCCGCAGGGGTTGGTACAGCCATGCATGCCAACCTTGAGCGTTTCCTTGTAGGCGAACAGCGTCAGCCTGGTAACAATCCTGTACACATACAGGCTAATAAGATGGCTGATGTTATCATTGAAAACGGTCTTGCTAAAATGACAGAAGTATGGGCTATGGAACAGAGCTTATACTTTCCTGGACTGTATTCAGGTACCACAGACTTGATAGGTGTACACGAAGGCGAGCCAGCAGTATGCGATCATAAGCAGACTAATAAACCTAAGAAGGCAGAATGGGTAGAAGATTACTACCTACAGCTAATGGCCTATATATTAGCACATAATGAAGTCTATGGCACAGACATCCGCAAGGGCGTTATCTTCATGTGTTCAAGAGACTTTCAATATCAACAGTTTACATTAGAACCGGCAGACTTTAATAAATGGCAGGATGCTTGGCTTAACAAGGTAGAAGAATACTACGCCCTAAGTAGATAAATACTCTATAGAACATAGAGGATACTAAAGTGGCCGTTGTCCAAATAAGCAAAATCCAAGTCCGTAGAGGACAAAAGAACTCCAACAGTGGAATTCCACAATTAAGCTCGGCTGAATTTGCATGGGCTGTAGACTCACAAGAATTATTCATAGGTAACGGTTCCGTGTTAGAAGGTGCGCCTTATGTAGGCAACACCAAGATTTTAACAGAACATGATAACATCCTTGAGTTAGCCAGCAGCTATCAATTTGCACACAATGACACTTCTATTAGTCTTAGTGTTCCTCGCGAATTACAATACAAACTTGACGAGTATGTTTCGGTTGCAGACTTTGGAGCCATTGGTGATGGATCTACTGACTGTGTAACAGCATTTGAAACTGCGTTCACGCAACTATTTCGCAACGTCAACGAAAATTATAGAAAGGTATTGTTAGTACCAAACGGTGAATACCTATTCCTTACAGACATTAGAGTTCCCAGTGGTGTAATACTACGTGGCGAAACTGAACTTGGTGTTGTTCTAAACATCGGTTCACATAACATTCGATTCATTACCAGCGATGGCAAAGAAATTGCAGACTTTACTTCTACCAACAGACCAACCGATGTTACGATTTCTAATCTAACAATCAAACGTACAACAGGACAGTTGGTTCTCTCTGGTTTGGGCAACAGCACTATCGACAGTGTGAAGTTTAAAGGTGAATACTCATTAGGCAATACTGTTAGTTCATTAACTACTGAACCATCGGCTGTGGTATGGAGTAACGATATCGAAGGTATCAAAGTTACTAACATTAAATTTAAATCATGTTTGTTTGAAGGCAACAGCGTTAACATCAAGTGCGTTCAGACGGTGGCATTTGATACAGTAGTTAAGTTTGATAACTGCCGTTTCTTTATCAGCGACACAGCAATTTATATCGTCGGAGTTACTGAAGATTTAATCACACGTCGATACCAAGACAACAAATGGCAGATCAACGACTGTGAATTTGAAGAAATTGCCAACCAAGCATTTAGATCTACATACGGTCGTGGCACCCTAATACAAAGATGTAAGTTTACAACCTGTGGCACGTCAACAAATCTTGCATCGTCACCAACAGATGCTATCGTATACTTTGGTGAAAAAATCAATAACGTGGTAGTCGATTGTACCAGCGATCGTCAACAGGCAGCAGGTATTGTTACATCAAGTAGCATTGCATCTGTAGTCGAAGTGTATAATGCTGATCGTTCAAACTTTGTAGATAGAAACTATTCTGTAATCTATTATACTGTGAGTTATCGCCCATTGGCAGTGATCTCAGCACTGAATAGATATTACAAAATCAATTACTTCTTATCATTAGATGTATTTTCGAGAATTGGTGTATTGACTATTACTGTTGGAGACAATCTATCACAGATTTCTATCACAGACGAATATCAATATTCACCAAATACCATCACACCATTACCAGGATCAGACGGAGGAGCAATAATGACAAATTTTGAATTTAATGCAGAACTTAAAGACAACGATAGCGACAGTGGTATCGAAACAATATTATTGTCTTATAAGAATCCGTCAGCCGGCGTTACTGGCAACATCTCTTTTGATGTAGCCTACGGTGTTTGATCGGCACGGCACTGATAGACTAACATACTGGAAGCAATTTAGAGATTACGTAGAAGTCAGCAGCGATCCCCTAAAGGATGTTGCTGAGTTTTGGGGCAATGCTCCATTTGTTAGTGCTTATCTCAATCCCCAAAATCCAACCGAATGGCCCGATCCGTGGCATTTAGTTTTGGATTCCCGCCTTGACGAACTTGCAATTGCCCTTGGAATGCTGTATACTATTAAATTAACACGTCGGTTTATGGACTCCAAATGTGAGATACATACGTCTATGCTGCCAAAAGAAAAACATCCAAGATATTTTCTTATCGTAGACGATGCGTATGTTTTAAATTTTGAATACAAAAACGTAGTTGATGTAACAGCAATACCAGAAATTAAAACCAGCCTGATATGGTCAAAGCAGTAAAAGTACTAAATATCAGACTAAGAAAATTATAAGAATTGAGGCGTAGATGACAATCACAGTTATTAAAAGAAGCGGAGCGAAAGAGCCACTAATGATCGAAAAGTGGCAGGCACAGGTAGCAAAAGTGTGTCAAGGAATTGCTGACGTCAGTCAGTCAATGATCGAAATCAAAGCACAGTTACATTTCTATGATGGCATCACCACTGATGACATTGATGGCATTACGTTACGTGCCATTGTAGACCTAATTGATGTAGAACAGAATCCAGACGTAGGTCATACTAACTATCAATATGTAGCAGGCAAGCAACGACTGTCAATGTTGCGTAAGGACGTATATGGACAATACGAAGTTCCCCACCTCTACACGATTGTTAAGAAGAATGTTGAAGTAGGTTTGTATACTCCAGAGCTACTGGAATGGTATACAGAAGATGACTGGAACAAGATGAATGACATGCTGGATCATTCTAAGGATGAAGAATATAGTTACGCAGCCATTGAGCAGTTAATTGAGAAGTACCTTGTTAAAAACCGTGCCACAAAGGAAACTTATGAAACTCCACAAATTAGATACATGGTGGCAGCCGCTACTGTGTTCCACAAAGAAGAACCTAACACAAGTCGTATGCGTTATATCAAAGAGTATTATAACTGTGCTTCAGATGGCCTGTTTACTCTTGCTACTCCCGTTCTGGCTGGTCTTGGAACTCCTACTAAACAATTTAGTTCTTGCGTTCTTATTCGTAGTGATGATGATTTGGATTCCATTTTTGCCTCTGGTGAAATGATGGCTAAGTATGCCAGTAAACGTGCTGGCATTGGTTTAGAGATAGGTCGTTTGCGCCCTCTGGGGAGTCCTATACGAGGCGGGGAAATCATGCACACTGGCATGATCCCCTTCCTTAAGAAATGGTTTGGCGACCTACGTAGTTGCAGTCAAGGAGGTATCCGTAATGCGAGTGCGACAGTTTTTTATCCTATTTGGCATCATCAGTTTGATGATCTCATCGTACTTAAGAACAATCAAGGAACTG
>Ga0114974_10002993_pt1 | contig 12886 bp, 12 predicted proteins | sample S_130206_EF_Meta_FD_87318 | JGI IMG/M metagenome (GOLD analysis project Ga0114974, IMG submission 87318) | Freshwater microbial communities from Lake Simoncouche, Canada to study carbon cycling - S_130206_EF_MetaG | ecosystem: Environmental > Aquatic > Freshwater > Lake | place: Lake...
ATGCAGGCTTGGCCGGAGCGGTTTGGGCTTCTTCAGCCAGTTGCTGTCGTTTAGCCAAGTCGGCCATCTTCTTGTTCATGTCGTAGAAAAAATAATCGCTCATGGTTTATCCTCTTGGTGTTGCGAAAGTAGCAGGCTTAGGCGTGCGTTTGATATCAGTCATTGGACTCTTGGTGTCCTGCTTGATATCATTGGTGGTTTTTGCTGGAGGTGTTTTGCCACCGGCTACTGTAAAATCTGAACGATATGCGTTTTGCAATACCGCATGTTTGTAAGGATCACCGGAGTAATCTTTCTTCAAGGCCTGTTGTTCAGCATCAGGTGCAGGATAATCGGTATCAGCGATCAGGTCCTTGTTCTGTGCTGTAATGTCAGAAATTTCTTTATCCATGCTGTCCACATATGCTTGTGTCAACAATCGGATTCTGTTGGGACTAAATCCCAGCAGTTGTGCCAGTTGTTGTATCTGTGGTTCAATAGCTGGATAACGAAAACTCACATCCACACTGGTAACCATGTCATTTTCTGCTTCAGGAAAATCCTTCAACAGTCGTTGCACAGGTGTGGTCTTCTTGCCTGACATTTTTACAATGTCAAACTGCTCGAGTTTTTGTTCCAAGTCCTTGATAAAGGTTGGGGGCACATCGCCCAAGATCTTGATCCTGTAATCGTATGTGCGTTCCGATTCTGCGAGATAATGGTGAAATTTTTTCATATCAGAGTCCTATGTGATATTTAGCCTTTTTTGGCATTTGTCTTTCTATCGCCTAACAATCTATCCAGTAATTCATTACGATCCAACACATGGCCTTGGCCTTGCTGTGCAGGTTGCTTGTCAGAATCCAATAGTTTGGCATCTAGATTTGCTTTTTTCAATTGCAAATCAATCATTTTTAACTTCTTGCTCAACTTGGCCTGCTTGGCTGTGAGTGCATGTCCTAGCATAGTGGCTGCTACACTAAAGATTTCCGCGGCAAACCTTGAATCTACATTCATGCCTAAGTCGATTAAGTCTTTATAACTGCCTTTGGCAAGATCGGCCAGTTCGTCCATTTCTGAATCAGAAGAACTCAAGTCACGCACACCCGGAAGGGCAGCATCAATCTTGTCAATTGTATCATCAATTTCAGTCATGATCGACTGAGTTTGTTCGGGGGTGTACACAAGATCCTCTTCAGGATCTGATTCGTTGGATCTCGGCAAGTCGAATAACTCTTCTAATTTCTTCATACCATATTTACCGGATCCGTCAACCCGGCTTATGGAACATGTCCTGCTCTGTTATGACTCTAAAATGTATGCCTGCTCGCTTGCACCAGGCCTGTGCTGCTGCCCATTTGGCATAGTTGATAGCAACCACAGCACGGTCTCTTGAGTTCATTTTGCTTTCAATCACACTTTGATTTTTGGGTTTGATCTCAATCATTTCGGCACGTTGAACATTGCCTCGAGTGCGATATGTGATAAAGAAATCTGGTACATACATTGAATTCTTGCCAGTGATAGGATTTTTATAAGGTATGGCTATGCTTTCACTTGCCCACTGTAACACAGCGTCGTTGTTGTCACAAAAACGCATAAAACTGTGCTCCCATCCTGATCTATATCTAGGTTGATTTTTGCCCACGTATTTGGCCGGATTGGTCAGTGTGTACAAACCATTGGCCCAACGGCTCATGCTAACACATTCCTAGCGGTATAGTAGTTGGGTACTACTGTGGCACCAAAGCCCAACAATGTGCTGCCGCTTCTCAAGTTGTTGAGATAATAGGTCAAGGTCAATGTAAGTTGTATACTGTCAAGACTTTGTATGCTGTTTAATAATGTCAATACTGATGTACCAGTTTGCCCAGCTATTCTAAACAGTGACACAGTAAAATTGCCAGCTGCTATATCTGTAGTAAACACAGATCGCATATAACTGTAGACCAAATCATATTCTTCGGCATTTACAAACTGCTCATAGGCATAAAATTGATCGTAGATCCTGACTGTGAGATCTACATTGGTATTAAGTGCATTAACTGTATTGCCCATGTCATGGTCCCTGTGGAGTGTTAATGGTATTTACTTTGACTGGTGGTTTTGGAAAAACAAATCCACCCTGTGTATTTTGTGCTTGGCGCACTGCTGCTGGAATTGTATTTTGCAACACAGATTTTAAAGCCAAGTTGGCTTCTTCATTGACCACTGATTGAATATCTACATTTTTAAATGTATTGTAGGCTGTGCCTGCTTTTTGTATTGCACCGATAACTCCAGTTACCCCACCACTTTGCAGATCTTCAATGATACCAATACCGGCATCCAATAGTCCGCCTTGGCCCAACACAGTTTGAGTACTACCGGCACGAGCCAAACTGGATTTTATATTGTCGTAGTATGCAGGATCTGCAAATCCAGCCACATTGGTATCTGGTCTTGACGAGCCAATGGCACCTGAATAGTATTTTACTGTTTCATATTCAATGCTCATGGAGTTTTGCATGATTCCGCTGCCTTCGCTGTAGTTGTAGGTGTCATGATCCCAAGTCTTGATCAGCGGATTGATCAAGGTATAGCTGGCCCATTTGTGTTGATCCATGCCATACACTGTGATATCTCTAAAAAATGGGGGTTTTCCAGAACTTTGATCTGCACCCGAGTTAACGCCATTGCCGCCTGCGCTGCCTTGACTGTATCCTTCGCCAATGTATCCCCAATCATTTACCACTCGATCATTGGCATAAATGTCTCGAGCATTATAAGCAAACCCAGGTAAAGATTGTATCTGACCGATCGACCCATTCTGTGCTGGCGGGCCATATGCTTGGCTGGGATCTTTGTAATAATAACTGTAATAGTTATACCACATGTTGCGAATCAAATCGCCGCCGTCATCATGAAATGTGACTGTTACAGGTTGATAGTTGATCTTTTTCTGTATAACTCTTTTTCGATTGTATTGATTTAGAGTTTCAGTTTCCAATGAGAATTTGGGCAACTGTATGGTTTTGACCATGAGGCCAATGGTGGATTTTTCGGTACTGTTATATATTGCCCCTAATGTAGGGATCATAGATGTATTGATATTAAAGTAGCAATGGAACAAGAATTTGTTCCGTGGTGCATACTCGTATCCGTTAGTACGAAAGGTCTTTGAAGCGTGGGCATAATCTTTAAGACCTTGCCCACCAAAAAAGCCCTTGAGGAAATCTTCTCCCCAGGCCATACAGTATTATCCTGTTACAACGTCGTTGACTGTTCTAACGATAGTGCTACCAATACCAGTTCCATTTGGTACTTGGTTGGCGTTGTCATACATGATACCCAGGGCAATTTGCATGGGCTTGCTTTCAGCATAACTAGTAGTACCATAGTCGGCACTCTTTAGATAGCACCCATACAGCTCCCAAGTCTCCAGCACAATAGGTGTAGCAGCACCATTACCGCCATCCAACACTTCGTAACGTGTGGTGAACTTGTAATCAATACCGCTGGCAGCTGAAGCCATTTCCAGGAAGTCCATCTGTTTCTGTAACTGCTCGCCGACCAGTCTGCTTACAGCACCCGATGCATCGTCACGCAGGTTACATGAGGTCTCGGCCCATTTGTATTTGCCGGCCAAGTACAACGTGCTGTTGTAGATTGGGATCTCAATGTCAGAAAAACTTAGGCTGGGACGTTTGAAGTCTATCACCTGTTTGGTAAGTTCTGTTCGAGGGGTGCTGATACCAAAGTTTTCAAATATCACTCGAAAGCGATAGCTGAGTTTGGGCATGAGCAAGCCTTGGTTGCTCGCGCTTTGATCGCTTGCCAAGGGCACTGTCATTCTTGTTAATGATGCAACGGCCATATGTGTAATCTCCTATGTTGTTATTTATGTCTGTCGAGGTGAAAAAAAATGGGGTGTTTCCACCCCATTTTCTATTCTAGCGGTGCCGTTAGATGCTGGCCTGTCTTGCACTCTGTGAGTTAGCAATGGCTCCAGTGGTTTGTATACGCAGAGGAATATAGATAAATTCCACGGCCTTCACTGGTTCAATTGCAACGTTGACCCACAGTTCGTTGGCATCAATTCTAGCAGGAGTGTTGTTTGAATCATCACACACTACCAAGAAGTCATAGATACCACGTTTTGCCACAAGATCAATACACAATCCATTTACAGCATTAGTAATTTCATTGCGGGTGATTTGATCGTTAGGTTCAAACAAATACTGCTTACCAATCTCTTCTAATCTACCGCGCATGAATGCAATCAGTCGTGCCACGTTGATACGGTCTAACGCTGTAGCTTGTCCATAAATGGTCTTGTTACCAAAGTTAGTGATACCTACTCCGGGAATAAACGTAATTGGATTAATATTGTTGAGATATTCAATGTCACGCAGACCTTGATTATTACCAATGGTAGTAAACCCTCCAGTGGCTGCATCGATGTAGCCAATTCTAGTAGCATTGTCAACCACACCACGACGAGTACCAGCTGGCGCTAACCATGGATAACTCACACTGTCGCTGCGGATTATGGTACGTACCATCATATGACTAGGCGCTGTGACCACTATGCTGCCACCCAAATCTGTAGTTTGGCAACTTGGATAGAATACACCAGCATAAGGAGTTCCTGTGCCAGTTAATCCATCAGCTGAAAACAATCCATTGCCGTTGTTATTGGTAGCCCAGGCAACAATATCAGTACCGTTGGCCGCCAATCGCATTGGAGTATCTCCTACTACGAATCCTGTATCGTTACGCTCGTTATTGAGTGCTACCATGTTAGGAATCAATTCTGGATACGCAGTACAAGCCTGCAGGTTAAACTGTGCTTGTTCTTCGCGCAGTGTAACACTGGTATCAATAGCAGATTTCAATGCAGACACTATCAAGGCACGTTGTGCAAAACGTCCCATGTTAGGTGATCCATTTTGTATTATTTGTTGTGATAATGATCCATCTGCACGATTACCAGATGCTGTTACCCAACTATTAGTTTCTAATAGATCCCAATATGAAGTTTGTGTTGCAGGATTTTCATTGGTACCAGCTTGGATAGCCACATATAACACAGCATTGTAAAGCACTTGATCGCCTACTGCATAGGTAGTGCTGCTGCTCCATGATGGATAACTGAAAGTACTGGCATTGAAATAGTCAGCTTCAAATTGTTTCACATTGAACCCTGAACGACGCAGATTAAACAACAACATACCTGTGGGGTATAAAGTGTAATCAGGTGCGTCAACATCCAAGTAGTCGCTTGTGAGCAATGATGTAATGCTAGGAATAGCATCAGAGATAGGGTTCACAGTACCTGTGCTGCTCCAACGTGCATCCGCAAACAAAATACCATTTGAAGTGGTCTGATCTGTATTGCTAATCAATACCCATTGATTTACTCCATCTATATATTGCCAACGACGGATCAAAGGATACAGTTCAAGATCACTGGTATCAATCCAGAGATCGCCGTATACCAATGGAGTCCCATCAGTTTGTGTAGTTGGTGCTGTGGCAGCAATAATAGGTCCAGTAGGATTGGTTAGTGATAGATTATAACCACGAGTATCGTTGGTCTCGTTTTGATATCCTACCCATCCTGATCCACCTTGGATCATAATGTCAACTTGACTAGGGGTTGAATAGTACCAGTATGTGCCCGATGCAGGATCCTGATCAGGTGCTACTGCACTGGATGTGTACACCAGTGGAACCCAACTGCTGAGTTGCAAGTATGCTGTGGCATCATTATCAACAATGTTTCTGCAACCTGTGGTGCTGGTGGTAAAACCAGCATTGGCCAATGGTGTTCCAGTGACATTTTGCAACAGGATGACTCCGCCTTGTGTTTGTGTAAGCACGATAGCGCCTGAACTATTAACACTAGCACGTACATATGGTAAACCTGCAGAACTCACAGCAGTAATAAAATCAGCGGTGGTGTTACCATTGATTGTGACTGTGACTGTGCTGGTAAGTGAAGTAGAATTTGCTACACTTGTGGTAACAGTAAATTGATTACCGCTTACTACCACTGGAGTGCTGGTAGTACCAGTGACCACTGTGGCACCTGGACTAGCACGTTCAAAAACTTGCAAGGTATAGGTACTATTGTAAGGATACGCTATTACGTCGCTGGGCGCAGGATCCACATTATATTGTGTATAGGTCGTGCCAGCATTGATATTATAACCGCCGCCTGTAGGATCAAGAGCAGCATTGGCATTCCAGTCGTTTTCATAAACTGGAGCAGCTTGAGTTATCCAAGAATCCAACGCAGTACTGTATTTTTCTATAACAATGTTGGTACCAAGATTTTGTGGAGTAGTCTTGTTCCATACGCTACCAGTAGGTCGCGGTGTGGTATCTGTAGTTCTCCAACGTGGATTCTGATAGTTAGGGCTTTGTTGTAAGCCAGGTGCATAGTATGTGACTTCAGCAGTGAGTCCCAGTGTGGTCAACAATCCAGATGTAGATCCTGTAGAACTAATAAGAATAATACCATCATCTGCAGTTGATCCGTCAGCTGTGGCAGTGCTGTCAGCAAACAAACACAGTTTGTTGTTGATCACAGCAGAATACACACCAGTGATGGCAGCACTGTTGATTGCAGCACTAAGGCCTTGGATTGTGTTATTTGTAGATGCAGGAACTGCTACGCTAGTACCGTTGATAACAATGGTGTTACCTGCGGTCAATGTTGTGGTCACTGCATTGGCACCTTGGATAGCAGGGTAACTTAATTTCCACTCATCGCTACCTACCAATACCCAAGTATTGTAAAGATTGCTGAGTGTGGTTGAATTACCTGAGGCTGCTACAACTGCACCATTTTTGTAGTACACAGGGTTAGCTGTGTTGGTAGTATTCACAGTGTATTGACCAATAATTCCATAGTCCTGCAATGGTACGCCATTCAGCAGTTCTGCGGTGCTAGTAATCACTGATGGAACTTCGGGTGTGAACGCACCAGTAGTTTGATTCCATTCAAAGATTCCCCACTGAGATATGGCGGTATTCAACCAATATGTGCCATTTGGTGCTGCACCAGTAGGACGAACCAAAGTGGCTGTGAGTTGTGTTAGATCAATGTTGGCCCGCATTACGTATGCGCGATTTGTCACACCCAAGGCCGAGTAAGCAGCCAATAATCCGTATTCATTGAGTTCATAACCATTGATAGGTGTACCAATAGTGGTCTTGTAGAAGAACGGATTTCCAAACGTAGCTGAAAGATCTCGTTGACTTGTTATCTGATACAAGCGTCCGGCATTCACTGCTAGAGTACCTGCTGCTACTCCAACTCCTGACCCGCTGACTTTATTTTGCGCTGTGGCGATCAAAAAGAAAGGTACTGAATTGGTAGATGCCGGTAGATATTGACTCTCGTCAACTACTGTTACTTGTACGCCTGGTGATACTAATGCTGTTGCCATGGTGGCTCCTTTTAAACTGTTACAGATATTTATCGGATGTGGCCAAAACTTGGGGTGTTGCGGAGCCCTTTGCCAAAGGTTTACGTACTAAATACCCCATGAGACCTACCTGTACAGCATGCAATCAACGCCTAGTGGCCGTGAACTATCATCGAGATGATGTCACACATTATCGAGCCAGATGTGATCACTGCATCCGGAGAAACAAGAAGATACGTCCGCCAGAAGCTTTGTGGAAAAAAGCTGGCTACAAGAAAAAACCCGCTTGCGATCGTTGCGGGTTCAAACCCAGGGTTGCCAGCCAAACCCTAGTATATCACACAGATGGCAATATGCGAAATGTTGCGTTGAACAATCTCAGGACCATATGCTTGAACTGTGTAGAAGAAGTCAAACGACTGGATGTGCCTTGGGTACCAAATCCTTTACAAGCAGATCGTTAAGTTGTTGATATAGGCTGTCCACAGTACCGTCGTTGCACACTGTATGATCAAAACTAGTCCCGGCCCATGAATATTCGCTGGCGTGAACATTTTCTTTATCTAACCAACGACGTGCTGATTCATCACCGTGATTGGCTTTGGCTGCTATGTCGTACCAATGCGGAGTTATTCCGCGCTGAATCCAGATCACTTGTCCACCTGCATTTTTAATTGCTGCTACTTCGTTATAGAATCTGCAATCTGATATCACAATGTTATCTGCACTTTTACGCAGTTTATTTTCCAAACTGGCAATCCAAATATCAGTGTGGAATGCATTTCTGCCCACTTCTGTGCCCCATACTTGCAACATGAGTCTTGGAGTTAGATCTGGCATGTTAAGTCGTTGGGCCCACCATGGATCCACTTGTTCACGCCATTCTCTTGCTGATTTTGTGCGTCCTTCTAACAATTCACGATCCCATCCAAACACCGCTGCTACAGCATCTTTTAGTGTGGCAGCAAATGAGTCTCGTCGAAAACCGTGAAAGTTCACAAGATAATCAGCAGCAGTATCTTTGCCGGCGCCAATAAATCCACAGATTCCAATAATCATACCAATTCCTTTACATTTAGATGCCTGAGTGTGGCTTGTAACAAATCAATCTGGCGGCGACAATCTTCTAATGCATGGTGACTAGCAGCCGGCTTGCCCAGGCCAGGATACAAAGCATATACAGTTCTAGCATCTCTCACTCGATAATATTGCCAAGGCAGTGGGCGGCCATGACTCTTGTAAGCATGCTCAAGAATGTTCATGTCAAATGTGGGACCATTGGCCCAGATGGTTTTTGATCGCCAGATCAGTCTGCCCAGTTCTTCTAATGCTGTGTCTAGTGGAATTCGATTGTCCAAGCCAAATGCTTCTTCTTGTGCTTCAGCAGGTTGGGTAGCCCACCAATCTATTGTGCCTTGTTCAATGTTGCGTCCTGGTTGGCTGTCTGGATCAATTCTGGCATAGAATTGTTGAGCATGATAGCCTGTGCCCAATGGGTCGAATACCTGGGCAGCAATGGTTAGAATACAGGCTTCTGGACCTGTGCCTACCGTTTCAATATCAATCATTAGATCAGCCATGTGATAATTATAATACAAATATCACAAGATGTCTACTGCAAAATCATCCAAAACTGGTGAATGGAGTGAATGCTGTTGCTGTTACATTGCCAGTGGGATTACTAAAACTCGTATTAGGATTGTAAACACTGAAATCATTAAACGATATATTAGTGCTAATTGGAACCTTGCCCAACAAAGTGGTTGAACTTGGGCTAGTGATAGCTGCAATATTTGCACCTGCTGGCTGAGTTATGGTCAACGGTGAAGTGGGCGGGGTGAAAGTACCTGTGTATACACCAACTCCTTTGACTACACGTAGATTGGTAATGTATCCATTAAAATAATTGGCTACTGATCCATCTGCCCTTAATCCCACACGCCCTGCGCCGGTGGTTCCAAACGCTTGAGTCACGGTGTCTTGCCCGGCCACAGTTCCGTTTATGTAAAGTTTCATATTATTTGCGCCAGATCCTATCCGAACCAAAGCAACATGCCACCATTGACCAGCACCAGTAATCACGCTGCTTTGTATAGTGTTAGTGGCTGAGAGACCGGTAGCGTAAACCAGGCTTAGGAGTCCGCCTAATGTGCTTGTGAGTTGAAATTCCCACTGCCCTGTGATATAATTACCGATGGTATTACTCATAAAACTAACTGGCCCTTGATTTGAACTCAAGGCGTTTGTGTACATCCAAAATTCTACTGTGAAATCACCTGTGCCAAACGAATATTGAGGAGTGCTTGCAGTTAAATTAAGAGCACCAAGACTTGAGTTACTAAAAACCCACGACCCATTGGTTATCAATGCAGGATTGGTATAAGACATGGCAACTGGGCCCACTGTGGTAGCAAACGGTGTAAACTGACTTGTAGTGGCTGAACCGTTGTTGGTAATTGAATAATTGCTGCTGCTGTCGTAAAATGGTAAAAAATTGGCCCATGTGTTCAACAATAAACTGGTCTGAGTGCCAGTGATGGCGGAGATATTGGTGCCTGCTGATTGAGTCACAGTCAATGGCTGATTGGGTGGAGTAAAGGCACCAGTATATACTGCTACACCTTTGGTAATGCGTGGGTTAGAAATGTATCCGGGAAAAAATCTACCATCGCTCGCGGCTCCAACATATAGTGTTGTACTAGCGCCGCCATTGCCTTGGGTAAAACTTATAGTCACCGGTGTTCCGGCAACACCATTTAGATACGGAGTTAGTGTAGTGCTATTACGAACTAGAGCAAAATGATACCAGTTATTTGCTGCTATTGCTGTTGCTAAATTTTGTGCTGTGCCTCCTCCAGCACCATCACCTACAATCCATTGAAGTGTTGTTGTACTAATCCAAAAACAATACGCTGGGTTTGCTCCAGCAGTTTTCCACAATACTGATGCAGAGCCAGCAACACTGGTGAGATAAAACCAAGACTCAATTGTCCAATTGCCTGCACCAGCTGCTAAATCTAGTGGACTACTAGTAGTAACCGTGGTTGTCAATGATTGACTAGTACCATTAAGACTTGCAGAGCCCAAGGTTAGCCCGTTCCATACTGTGGAAGAGGCAGTGGAAAATGGTGACAATGCACTGGCCACAACTGAACCTGTGTTGGTGAAGGTTGATGCATAAATGCTGCTGTCAGTGATAAAACTGGCTGTGTTGGGAGTTTGCAGCAGCAATGATGTTTGTGCAGCGTTGATGCCTGAGATATTAGAGCCAATGGAGCTGGCTGCTTGAGTTCCGCGCAAAGACCTTGTGGGTGGTGTGAAGTTTCCAGTATATACTGCTACGCCTTTGACTACCCGTAGATTAGATATATATCCATTTAAATAGTTTGCAGTAAATATAGTACCAGGATAAGTAGTCCAGTATTGTCCTACAGTTACGGGATTTGATGTACCGTAGTCATTGCTGTCTGCGTAGGTACTACCTGATTGGATACCGTTTATAAACAATTTTGTACTACCACTAGATTTACTAATTGCAACATGATACCATGTGTTTGTAGATAATGCTGAACCTGTAATCCTTGGTGCGCCAACTGTGTAATAGTTTAGACTGGTCCCCGAATAATAAATATGCGGTTGCGTACCAGATGTCGTTTGCAAGTTAGAAAATATGGTTTGCAAACTCGTAGTGTTTAAATATAACCAAAATTCAATTGTGAAATCACCGGTTCCATATCCAAATACAGCATTTGACGGTATACTTAAATATTGACTACTACCATTAAAACTCACTGACCCCACAGGATCAGTTGTCAGATTGAACAAGGTACCCGACGCAGTAAATGGTGTGAGAGTATTGGCGGTTACTGTGCCTGATGTTGTAGCAGTTAAGTTTAAACTGCTGCTGTCAGCAAGATAGCTGGCATTATTAGCAGTTGAACACAACAACTTGGTTTGTACTCCTGTAATAGCTGATATATTTGTACCTGAAGATTGAATGCCAGTCAATGGTGATACTGGTACTGTGAAATTACCTGTGTACACTGCAACGCCGGCAACAAATCTAGCATTGGTTATGTAGCCAACAAACGGAAAAGATATATCAGTATATCTTGATGCCAATGCCAGTGTGCTGTTTGAAAGAGATCCCACAGCAACTGTACCAGCAGAGGTACCATTTATATAAACTGTCAAGGATGATGAGGAGCAAACTGCTGCAATATGAACCCAGACACTGGTGGCTATAGTTACGCTAACAGCATTGCCACTGACACCGTTAGCACTATAGACTCCAATAATATTTCTGGCCATTATGAGCCCACCCGTGGTACTACTACAGGTGGCCATAAATCCTGCATTAGCATTGCTGGATGGATCCATCCAAACCCAACACTCGGCAGTAAAGTTTCCTGTGCCAACAGCAAATGCCGAGTTTGTATAACTCACCAAAGATCCGCCGGCTGCAAACAATAAACTGCCCTGAGGATTGGCAGTAACGTTAGTGGTCATGTATCACCCAATCACCCAAAGACTCATTCCATTGGTATCGATCGCCATCTGTGGGGTATGCAACCGGTGCTGACCATAAACAAGTGGCCTCGTCCAGAGTCCAGCTGGGGTACGGCTGTGGTGCATAAAATGCATCGCGAATTCGATCGTATGTGTAGCCAATGCCTGCGTAGTTTTTTCTAAACGGTGTACCTCCCAAAGAGTGCTGTCCACCATGAGTGTTGTAGCTGGTACGTTTCCACACTCGACCTGTTTCTTGTTGGTAGATAGCTTCTCCGTCATAGGGATAATCAACTCCGACTATTACCCTAAGCACACGATTATTTTCATCAAGTTCTGCAAAATGTGCCATATCTGTTACCACGAAATATTGCCAGTTCCGGCAGTGAATTTATAAATTTTATATCCTGACCGACTTGCTTGATCTGACGTTGTGTTGCCAGCTGAGCCATTACAAGTCAATCCTGCGCCTACGCTTACTAGATCTGCGTAAGTATTAGGATAGGCTATGATCACAATGCCCGAGCCACCTGCACCTCCTGTGGTTGCTCCTGTTATTGCAGTTGAGCCCCCTCCGCCTCCTCCAGTATTAACATTGCCGGCAATACCGTTTCCAGCAACGGTTGGTCCTCCTGCTCCCCCTCCGCCATTACCACCAGTTCCTGGAATTGATGTTCCAGCTGAATAACATCCACCGCCGCCACCACCAGAATAATAAATTGCTGTTCCAGAAATACTAGTAACGTTTCCTATCCCTCCAGCACCACCAGTGGCAGAAGTATAATTAACACCACTACCGGACCCACCAATTGCACCTGCGCCGCCGCCGCCACCACCGGTGTCTGATACTGTATTACCACTTCCGCCTGCAAAGCCTTGTCCAGAAATACCAGCTGCTCCGGCCACAACAGTATAAGCGCCGCCGCCACCTGAGCCTCCTGTAGTTGCATTACCTGCGCCCGACCCTGCGCCGGCGCCAC
>Ga0114974_10002994_pt1 | contig 12881 bp, 12 predicted proteins | sample S_130206_EF_Meta_FD_87318 | JGI IMG/M metagenome (GOLD analysis project Ga0114974, IMG submission 87318) | Freshwater microbial communities from Lake Simoncouche, Canada to study carbon cycling - S_130206_EF_MetaG | ecosystem: Environmental > Aquatic > Freshwater > Lake | place: Lake...
ACCTACGCCTGTGCCAGAAACTTTGTTCTGTGCAGTGGCAAGTAAAATATAAGGAACCGAGTTAACAGCGGCTGGTATATATTGACTTTGGTCAACAACTGTAACTTCAACGCCTGGTGATAAAAGTGCCATAGTGAAAATCCTTTTTTCTAGTTATTAATATTTATATCAAAAGACAAAATCAAGAGGTAATTGCGGCCTTTGGCAAAGGTTTTTGTGGTAAATATATCATGATTAGACCCGTTTGCCCAGCATGTCGCCAACGACCTTGTGCTATAAATTACTATCGTGACGAAGTTGCACACTATCGAAATCGGTGTGGTCAGTGCATTGCTAAAAATCGTAGTATTAAACCACCCGAGCCTAGATGGAAGACTGCAGGTTACAAGAAAAAACCCGCATGTGATCGTTGTGGTTTTAGATCACGTTACGCCAGTCAACTACTGGTTTATCATGTAGATGGCAACCAGCATAACACTACTCTACGCAATTTAAAAACCATATGTTTAAATTGTGTAGAGGAAATTAAACGGATGGACCGTCCTTGGGTGCCTGGTGAGTTAGAACCAGATCTTTAATCTGGCCGTAAAGACGATCTAACCCGTCGGCATTGTTGTCAATTACAGCATCAAAGCGGGTGCCAATCCAGGCCGTTTCACTGGCATGAACTTTACATCTCTCTAACTGTTCTCGGCTTAATGCCCATGTTATATTACCGACCGGGCCCCGGTTTAAACTCAATGCTGCTTCATACCATTCGGGCTCTGGTCCACGAACAACACGGATAACAATACCGCCGGCATTTCTAATACTTTTAATTTCATTAGGAAAACGACAGTCTGAAATTACTACATCATCCGTTGTTTTTCTAAGTTTATTTTCTAGTGCTGCAATCCAAATATCATCGTGAAAGCTTCTACGGGCAACTTCGGTGCCCCATACTTGTAACACATGCCTAGGAGTAAGGTGTGGCATTTTCAAACGAGCTGCCCACCACGGATCAACTTGCTCACGCCAGTGCCTGGACTCTTTGGTACGACCCTCAAGCAGTTCACGATCCCAGCCAAATATCTGGGCCACTGCATCTTTAAGGCTGTGGGCAAAACTTTCTCTGCGAAATTGATGTATGTTTTGCAAGTAGTCTGCTATGGTATCTTTACCACTTCCAATTAATCCACAAATTCCAATAATCATGATAACGCCTTTACATTTAATTGTTTGAGAGTTAGTTGTAGCATGTCAATCTGCCTACGGCAATCTTCCAATGCATGGTGGGTTGTTGGTGGTTTAGGCAGTTCGGGCCATAAACTAAACACAGTGCGACTATCACGCACATTGTAGAACTGCCACGGAATAGGCTTGCCATAGCTTTTATACGCATGTTCGAGTATGTTCATATCATATGTTGGACCTTGTGCCCACACACGCTTGGCATGCCATACCAATTTGCCTAGACTATCTAACGCCTGGTCTAGGTCAATGCGTCCACCTTCCATAAATGCTTCATCGCGGGCGGCCGCAGGTTGAGTGGCCCACCAGTCGATCGTGCCTTGTTGTATACTACGGTTTTCTTGGCTTTCTAGTGTAACTCGGGCATAGTATTGTTGGTTATAATAGCCAGAACCAAACGGATCAAATGCCTGAGCGGCAATAGTTAGAATAGTAGTGTCAGGGCCTGTTCCTAGGCCTTCCAAGTCGATCATTAGGTCCATACTATGATTATAGCAGGATTTTAGAACAAAGTCTAGTCAGCTTTAACCTATTACCCAGGTAAGAGGTTGTGATCCATCAACATATCTGCGTAGATCTTCTAGAAGAGCATCCATTTGGGTTTGGGCTTCGGCTTTCATTGCGGTGCCGTTAAGTGTGCCACCACCTTGTGGGCCAGCGATTGTGCCAAATTTCTCACGTGCTTCGCCAATAATCATTTTACAGGCTGCAACCATGTAATCTCGAATCCATTGTTGGATTTGAAAATCACTGAGCAAATTGAATTCGGGTTTGAGATTGTAAGTCCACATCAATACTGCTTCGCCTGTACCTTTTGGATCACGTATCAATTGTAATTTTTTGGTTACTGGATTGTAAGTGTAGTTCATGTAGGCTCCAAACATGCGTCCGGCCAATTCTACATACTGACTATAGAAATCGTAAGTTGCAAGTCCACCGGCTACGTTGAAGTTCATTAGGTAAACGTTCATTGACGCTTGGCTAAATGGATCAAAGTTGCTGGCAAACGGGCCAGTTGAATCACCAAATGTTCTACGGAAAATTTGTCTAACAGTAATAACTTCTTGTGGCATATCATAGATATTCACATTGGTTACTAGTTCCAAAAAGCTATAGCTTTCTTCGTAGGCGTTTTGTGCCCGTTGACGATATACACCTATAGTTCGTTGATACGCCGCTTCGTAATGTTCAGCATCTAACTCAAGATCAATGATCTGTGCGCCCAATTGCAACTGGACATAATCAAAAAGATTCTGTTTTAAAGTGTCTAGACTAGCTTGATTTTCTAAGGCCATGTAGGGAAGCTCCGTTCCCTGTATTTAGTAGTTTTACCAAGCCCAGAGGATGATCAAGTTATCATTGCCTCGGCCGTTCCATTTGGTTTCTGTAGCATTAATTGCCGCGAATGCTTTACGGGCGGCAGGTTTTCCAACACTTGTGACTGTTTTAAGTTGTTCTGCGGGCTTACGTAGAGTTTTTTGCACAGTTTGTTGAGCGTCAAATCCTATCACAGCCGAGCCCTTTACTGAAAATGTTCCTATGTGGCTATCCGCTACTACGTGGACAAGTTTACGTTTGGTCGTATCGTATAGCCAAGCTTCGCTGGCACCAACTAACTTGATAACTGGTTCTGATTTGAGTTTAAGTTCTGCAAACTCTCGAAGGAACTTGAAATTACGAGTTAGTTTTTCAGGACTTACCGCTTTCTTAGCACGTGGTTTGCGTTCTACTTTCTTGATCTGAACATAGCTGTTGCAATCGTTGATTACCGTCTCGCAGAATTTTACACAATTACGAAGTTGCACTTTTGTGAGATGGCTGTAACCTTCAACCAACTGGTCATCTCTGCCTTCCAATACTTCATTAAATTCAGCCAGTCGTAATTCCCAAACTCGTGTCACAGTACCGATCATGTTAGGGCTGATATTCATACCACGCATCAACCCAATGGGTTTGAAATCCGCCGACATTTTTGCACCAGCATCAATAAAATCATCAAACATGCCTTCAAGTTCTCCACAGCAGTCTGATACTTTTTCACGTAGGTGGTCTTGAATTGTGAGTTTTGCCACTGCGGCGTCGGCATCAACTTCGGACTGTTCACGTTTCTTTTCTTGCTTGACATTGAGCATTTGTGTGATATCGTTATCGATAATGCTTTGTTCGTGTTCCGTAAGCGCCAACCCCAGCAAGGTCATGCGGCAGACCCAAGCCGGTGTAATACGAATTTGACTATCTGGAACACCACGCATTATTTTAGCGTCTTTTGTTCGCCCGTTGTGCTCTAAATAATGGCACAACATGTCCTTGGCATCTTTTTTACCGTAGTGATAATTATACCACTGAAATGCATTGGCCAATGCGCTGATACGCCGTTCCTCAGCAGGTTGGGTTTTCCATTCAGGCTCAAACCCTATGTATTTGGTTTCTGCACCTTTGGGGTTCAGTCGTTTGATTTCAGTTGTTTTAGCCATAGTCGTCGTTGTTTTTACCATGTGTGTATTATATGTGAAAATTACTCGTTTGTCAACCGAGCAGATTAGCAAAGGTTATGTGCTGTTCCAAATTTGTAAGCAAATCTTTTACTTTTTGAACCAATTCTCTATAGCGTGATGTTTCTCTGTGTAGTCTGCGGCATTCAACACTTTCCATATCTGCGGCTGTAATAGCTTGGTCTATTGCACGAACCATTTTTAACAGGTCTTTTCGGGCCACCTTATTTTTCACGTTGGCAATGGCTCGTTCCGCACGGTCCAAGCGTTGAAATAATTCGTCCATGTTTGTAATTATACGAGCTTTTGAATTACTAGTCAATCAAACCCATAAATACATAACTATGCCACGATTAAGCCTATATCGCCCAAACAGAACTGCTGACTACCAATTTTTTGATCGAACCATCAAAGAGATGTTTACTGTTGGCGGACTAGACATTTACGTTCACAAATATCTTGGGCCCATTGTAGATCCAACTCAAACCAACAACCCTGGTGATGCTACGTTACCAACTTACGACACTACCAATCCGTTGTTTATTGAAGATTTGCTATTGTTGGAAAACCGTGATCGGGCATACGATCCGGACGTGTATATCATGCGTGGCGTATATCGAACACAAGATATTGATTTTGATCTTACACAATTTGGTTTATTTTTAAACAACGATACCTTGTTTATTACATTTCACTACAACAACATGATAGACACATTTGGGCGCAAGCTCATGGTAGGTGATGTTATTGAAGTTCCTAATTTAAAAGACTACCACCCATTGGACCGTAGTATTCCCAAAGCATTACCCAGATACTATGTAATACAGGATGGCAACTATGCTTCAGAAGGATTTAGCCAAACTTGGTTGCCTCACTTATGGCGGATCAAAGCCACGCCAATGGTCAATGCTCAAGAATATAGCCAGATCATTAACGAACCATTTATGCCAGAAAATATCTGGGATCCTGGCAATTTTTATCCTGGTGGCGAAACAGTCAACAATGGTGGCACCTATTATGTTGCACAACAAAACGTACCGCCAGGCACTGATATTACCAACACAGCCTATTGGACAGAAGTAACCACACCAGCAACAGTAGGCGACCGAATGAGCACCAGACCCAAAGATCTGGAAATTAACGATGCCTTATTGGTACAGGCTCAAGCTGATGTTCCGCTCAGTGGCTACGACGTTACAAAATTCTATATATTACCAACTGCTGACGGACAACCAGCCGGTGCTGGTCTTACTGCTGATGACACCCACCCTACAGCAGACAGCACAGCGCCAGGCGATGGTACCACGCCCAAGAGCTTTGGCTATACCATGGGTTACTTAACTGGTGATGGCGCGGCCCCTAATGGCTTGCCAGTAACACCGGGTGTAAGTTTTCCGCCTAATCCAGCCGCAGGTGATTATGCCTTGCGTTTAGATTATTTTCCTAATCGACTGTTTAGATTCAGTGGTAGATCTTGGATCAAAATTGAAGACAATGTTCGCACTGACCTTGACTTGGCCTCAGGTGCATTAACTCAACGTGCCAGCTTTGTTAACAATACATACACTGTTGCTACCACAGATCAAGGCAATATTCCAAGCCGTCAGAGTCTTAGCCAGATACTTAAACCACTGGCTGACAACGGCAGTCAAGGTGGCAACATTACACCACCTAACCCAAGACCACCAGGACGATAAATGGCACAATTTTTTTACGATGAACAAATACGAAGATTCTTGTTACAGTTTGCTAGAATCTTCAGTAACTTCAGTGTAGAGTACGGCCGCAATCAAGCCGGTATCAACGACACTTTGATCCGTGTACCGGTTCGGTATGGTGATGCTAGTAGACAAGCACAGACTATCATGCAACAAAACAGTGCCAATGACATGCCAGCAACTCCATTAATGACATTTTATGTCACCGGTCTTGACTATGACCGTCCAAGAATTCAAGAACCTAATTTTGTAAGCAACATTCAAGTTCGTCAACGCACCTATGACGAAGCCACTGACAGTTACGAAACCACACAGGGCAATGCATTTACTATTGAACGGTTGATGCCAGTTCCATACAAGTTAACCATTGCATTGGATATATGGACTAGTAATACCAATCAAAAGATGCAGATACTGGAACAGATACTGGTGCTGTTTAATCCTAGTCTGGAAATACAAAGCACTGACAACTTTATTGACTGGACCAGTCTAACAGTTTGTAATCTTGAATCAACTAAATGGAGTAGTCGAAATATTCCAATAGGAACTGAAAATCCTATAGACATAGCTACACTTACTTTTAGCATACCAATTTGGCTGTCAAGCCCAGCTAAGGTCAAGAAGTTGGGTGTGGTCGAACGTATTGTTATGAGTGTGTTTGATGCCAACGGTGATGCCAGCAATGCTATCCTTGACAATGACCTGCTGTTAGGTACTCGACAAGTGATTACTCCATACGGATATCAAGCCCTGTTGATTGGCGGAAGCCCTGGAACAGTTGGTAAATTACAAGCATTACGTGTGCAACAGGTTGTGGATCAATCCAACGCCAGTTTAAATCCTCCCAGTAGCCCAGATAGCAACTTACTATGGCACGATGTTGTTGGAGTATATGGCGTATTAAGAGACGGCATTAGCTATATTAAATTAGAGCAAGACGACGGAACTGAAGTGATAGGTCATGTTAGTTATGATCCTACCGACGATCGATTCTTGTTGTTTACTGTAGACTCCGGCTCAACACCCAGCAATACGTTAGAGCCAGTGTTGGCCGTAATTGATCCACTACGAAGTGGCCCTGATGCTGGACTAGCTGCACCAGCAGTCGGTCAACGATACTTGTTTACTGAAGCAACTGGTACCTTCAACGAAGGATATGCTGAAGCCTGGGCTGGCATAGCTGGACAACCCTTGGTTGCTCAAGCCAATGACATTGTTGAATACGATGGCACACGGTGGCAGATTTCTTTTGACTCGGCCTCAAGTCCAGATAATATACAGTATGTCACAAATATCACAACAGAAATACAATACCAGTGGACTGGCGATACATGGATCAAATCATATCAGGGCTTATATCCCGGAGGCACATGGAGTCTAGTATTGTAAAAGCCGTAGGCGTTTGGTTTTACTCGGTTGACACTCGTCGTTACCTGTATCTCATGCGTAATGATCCAAAACATCCGGCAGCATGGGGTTTGCCAGGTGGGCGTGTAGAAACCGGCGAGGCATTGATGACTGCTATTGTTCGAGAGTGTGAAGAAGAACTAGGATCAATGCCCGAGTATGTGCGTATGCTTCCACTAGAAAAGTTTACTACTGTAGATTCAGGATTTGAATATCATACGTTTTTTTGCATTGTTAGCAATGAATTTCAACCTAAACTAAATCATGAACACATTGGATATGCTTGGATTGATTCAGGCACATGGCCCAAACCTATGCATCCGGGCCTGTGGTCAACTGTAAACTTTGAAGCGGTGCAGAATAAAATTTTAACTATTGAATCCAGCGTTTATACATCACAATAACTGATAAACTCTGGATAGGTCATAACCTGTGTGTTAAAACAGTCGACCCAGACATCAGGCATGCGTGTGTTTTCGCCTACTAGATAAAATTTAACACCCGGATAAGCCAAAAATACATCGGCCAGTTGTGCTTCCCAGTTTAACGAATCACCATTGGTTTCATCTGTGTATCCAAGTAAGAATACTTCTTGGTGGCCGTCAAATGCAGCCAGATACACAGCCGTAGTCATATCAATCAATCTAGGTTTGTGTGGAATTAAATAAAATTCTCCTGGATTAGCAATACAATTACGTGCAGTGGTATACACAATGTTGTCTTGTTGGTACCCTGTTTCTAAAATTTTATTCAAATTATTGATATTGGTTTCTACTGCAAAGTCCAAGCGCATTTGTTGAGCAATTAGGCCTGTGCCGTAGGTTTGTAATTTTTTACTGCCTAATAGGCCGCCGCGGTGACGTTGCAGTCGTGTGTAATCAAAGCGCCAACGATCAAAGTCACTGCCAATGCAGGCCGCACGACCTGACAGGTGATGGTTTTCAATGGGATTTGGAATCCACTCACGTGTTTCTTCTTTTTTACCAGCGCCCCATCTAGTCTCTAGTATTACAAATTCGCCAGCGTAGTCTGTGCGATATCTCGCTTGCATTATGACCTTCCTACTGCTACTTCTATCACTCCTGGTTCAGTTGAATTGTATTCTGCTAAGGCTTTACCAATGATGCATCCTGGTTGATATAAATCAATATTTAATACTTGAGCAACACCAGGCAGGTCACTAGATACCAAACGATCTCCTTTGCGTACGGTGCCAACTACAGAGCAAGGAACTCGTCCAACTAGTGCTACTTCAAGCGAATGCTCGCCTGCTTGTGTGGCATTCATTAGGTAGGCTGGTTGTGTAGATATGATACCAGCCACTTGTGTAGAATGTGTTGTGGTTGTAGTAGTTATCTCATGATTGCCGCCAAACTCAACCACAGTGCCAGGCGTGTAAGGAGCGTCAGCACAATACATTTCAGCCAAGTCAGCGTATTGTGCTGACGTTGCTTTGGCAAATACGGTGTTAAAGTAAGTGGTCGACGATCCAATATTACCAACACCATTGGCGCCACTGTTAAGGATGCTATTGGTGTTGATTATACCATTTATGTTGGCTCCGGTAATGTTTCCGGTTACACTTAAACTTGTTCCAGTATAAACTTTGTTGGCAATAGTTTGAACACAATTTAACCCAACTTGGGCAAATCCTCCAGGCGTTGATCCATCATGCACTCTAATTACATCTAAATCTGTGTCAATGCTCAACTCACCAGCTGAGCCAGTAAACGAGTTATTTTGTGATGTAGTTCCTCTGCGGAACTGTAAAACTGTTGGCATTGAATTCTCCTGTTTCTTTATTTATTTAAGTTAGCACACCCAAATCCACAGGTTCTAATACTTCTCCTCCGGGATCCATCATGCTGTAAACTTCACCAAGATTTACTCCAAACGCATCAGTAGCCGATGACTCAAAAGGTATTTCCTGCGAGGTTTGTACGAAGTTGAAGGTAAGATCAAAATTTCCGGTAGCTCCTGGAACAGGACTTACTGTGCTATTAGGATAGCTCGTTGCTTGCCCTCCTCCGTTGCCACCAGTTTGATCGGCCCAGGCTAAAATGCCAGCTCCGTTCGTACTTAAAACTTGGTCTGCATTTCCGTACCCAGTTGGCAGGGTTAATAGATAATCGCCTGTGAGAGCATTGGGTGCCCGTAAAGAAATAAAATTACTGCTGTCAGTGTCATAAAATTTGACTTGTTGCCTTGATTGAACTGCAATATTACCGCTGGCTATTAATGTAGATCCAATAACATTGCCAGCAGCTGAAACTTGCCCACTTGTGGTTAGATTGCCGCCAGTAACGTTGCCAGATGCACTTAAAATTCCCGGTGATGATAGCCCATTGGTTGCTACCCAGATGTTTGACGTGCTGTTATAAGTTAAACTAATATATTCGCTACCGGCCGGACCAACTCCAATACCGCCACCATTGGCTGCGGCCGCTGTGGCCGCATTATTGGCCATGTTAATAGTTAAGTCATTTGTAGTAACGTTGTTACTGTTGATGTAGGTTACATTGCCTTGAACACTCAAGTTACCGGTGATGATTACGTTGCCATCGGTGCCGCCTGAACCGTTTGGGTCAATATATATTGTTGGGCCTGTGCTGACAATATTGGCGCCAGTAATAGTAATATTACCATTAGTAATTGCAGTAGTGGCTACGATATTACTGCCTGTAACATTGCCAGTGACACTAGCACTTGATCCGGTAATTATACCACCTACGGTACTGGCAGCAGTTACAGTGCCACTAACACTGGCACTGCTAGCGGTAATCACACCACCTACCGTGGAGGCCGCTGTTACTGTACCAGTGATGCTTACATTGGTTCCTGTGTGATTGGTAGCACTTATATTACCGCTGGTAATATTACCGGTGGTGCTGATTAATCCACCAGTTAATACATTGCCGCCAGTTACATTTCCAGAAGCACTTAAACTTAATCCAGTTATGACACCTCCTACAGTTGAAGCAGCTGTTTGTGTACCTGTGACACTGGTTGACGTTCCAGTTATGACTCCACCCGACACACTGGCTGCAGTCACTCCACCAGCAACACTGGCACTTGATCCTGTGATTACGCCGCCTACGGTTGAAGCAGCCGTTTGTGTACCTGTGACACTGGTTGACGTTCCGGTGATAATACCACCTACGATACTGGCGGCCGTTACGGTGCCAGTGATACTTACATTGGTTCCAGTATGATTGGTAGCACTAATATTACCACCAGTGATGTTTCCAGTGACACTCAATAGACCCGATACATATTCACCAGTTGAAGCAAATACCACTACATTACTGGTTCCACCTACGCTGATATTAGCATTGCCACCACTTGCTCCAATATTGGCTTCACTGGTTCCGTTGTAAATCTTACTGGCTGTGTAGCCTGTTGCAAATGCAATGTTGGCCAAGAGGTAACTGCCTGTTATATTACTTGTGGTACTAAGCAAGCCACTAGTTAAAATATTAGATCCAGTGATGTTGCCAACGATCACCATGTTACCATAGGTAGTTGATGTTCCGGCTGTGTTAGCTGTTACAATTGGTTCACCATTAAACAGCAAACTATCACCATTGTCAATTGTGCTAAGAGGAGCACCGCCAATAAACATTGAATTTGGTCCAACATACAAATGTTGGAATACCATGGTAGGACTACCCAATGTATAAACATTATTGGCAGTTGGCATAATATTGCCAGATACAGTTAAATTAGCACCGGTGATGTTACCAGTAGCACTTATTAATCCACCAGTTAAGACATTACCACCAGTTACGTTACCACTCAGACTAGCACTTGATCCAGTGATTACACCCCCTACAGTGCTTGCGGCAGTTACTGTGCCTGTGACACTAGCACTTGATCCGGTTATTACTCCGCCTGCTACCGAAGCGGCTGTGACGCCACCAGTAGCACTAACTAACCCACCGGTTCTTATATTACCACCGGTGATATTAGCAACTACTGATACACCAGTTGAATCAACTTTTACTCGTTCAACCAATCCATTGGTGCCGGTAGCGCCGGGAGTTTTTGTTTGCAGACTAAGGTAAGCTGAATAATTACCGTCATCGATTCCGGCTATTCTGGCTTCTGCGTTGGCCGCGGCAACTGAAATTTGATAGGTGTAAAAATCAATTGCTGATCCAGCACCTGCGCCACCACCGGTATTAATCAAATTTAACTGAACTTTTGTTGCGGACGATAAACTGTTATTAATATTTATTGGGGCAATATTATAGTAAGTTGGCTGTGCTGGCACAGTGCCAAAGAAGGTATTACCTATAAAGGTAGATATGTTGGCTGATCCTGGAATGGTTATGTTACCACCGGTGATATTTCCAGTTACACTTGCCGTTCCAGTAGTTACTGTGCCTGTAGAAGTTACTGTTAATACGTTGGCCGTACCAGCTGAACTTATAACAACGTTGGCATTTGAAAATACTCTTACATTACTGGTTCCGCCTGCAATTGAGTTTGCTGAATAATTTTGTGTATAGCTTAATGCGGTTGTACCAATGGTGATTGGGTCATCAGTAATCAGTTTCCACTGTGTGTCGGCATAGATGGCGCCTTCGGTCACCATAACAATCATGCCGGCTTCAATTTCACCGTTTTCGTTGCCGTCACTGGTTCTGGCCCAGGTTCCGCTTGAGCCCGATCCTAATGTAGTAATGTAATAAAGTCCGTTTTGGCTGCCAGTGCTCTGTCCTGTAACCAACACACGGTCGCCAGCGGAGAGACTAACACCGTCTACACTGCTGGGGGCACCGCCGGCTAGTGTGATATTGGTGGTTGTGACCACCCGTGTAGATTGTTTGTAATCTAAATTAAATATCTGCGCGGCACGTGGTTTGGTTAAGCCCATTGTAGTTCCATTAGTATGCAATATTTAGCCAAAAAAAATAGGACTCCATGAGAGTCCTATTTTGACTAGATAGTTCCTAGTTTAGAAACGTCCTACAACCACTTCGATTGTGCCTTCTGCACCATCAAAATCTTCTAGTGCTTTACCAATTACTGAGCCAACCTTTGGATCTACAGCTGATTGCGCACGACCTAGGCCTGCTGCAACCATCAAGTCACCCTTGCGAACTGGCCCAATGACCATACATGGTACACGACCTGTCAATGCCACTGTGGCCACATGCTCGGCTTCTAATCCTGAATTCATGGTGTAACTTGGATTGGTAGATACTACACCAGCCACTTTGGTATCACCTGCTACAGCGTCAACTGTAACTTCTGCTGTGCCGCCAAATACTAGCACAGTACCAGGAGCATACTCAGCATCGGCTGTGTATTTCTCTGCCAAGTCAGCGTATTGTGCTGAAGTGGCTTTGGCAAATACTGTGTTGAAGTAATTGCTTGAGCTACCAATGTTACCCACAGCATTGCCGTTGGCATTAACAATACTACCAACAGTAATTGTACCAGTACCAACTGTTAAATTACCAGCAGTTACGTTACCAGTTACACTTACTGTAGTACCTGTGTGCGTTGTAGCATTAACATTTGCGCCACCTAGAACATTGCCGCCGGTAATGTTACCTGTGGCACTTACACTGGATGACCACACAGTGTTCCAGCGATTTGTAGTGTTACCCAAATTGTATGTGACGTTGGCTTGTGGATTAACGTTGCCCATAAATCTTGAGTCGAACTGCCCAACAAGGAATACCTCATTTACACCGTTGATATCAAAGTGAACGTCTTGGTTGGCATCTGGAATCTGTACCTGTGTTGTGCCATTTAATATGGTATCAGTTGCAACGTTACCAAGCACAGTGGCATTGCCTGTCACAGTGAAATCACCTGTGACGGTTGTTGTTGCACTGGTATCACTAACTGAGATTGACGCATTGCCACTTACGTTTTGAATACTGGTCAGGGTTGCTGTTGTAGTCAATGCACGAACGTCAATCAAGTCGCCCGATGCAGGAGCTTCTGTAAATGTCAATGTTACGTTGGCCACACTGTAGGCCGAAGTTGGTATCTGCAACACACCGTTGATACTGACGAT
>Ga0114974_10002997_pt1 | contig 12873 bp, 17 predicted proteins | sample S_130206_EF_Meta_FD_87318 | JGI IMG/M metagenome (GOLD analysis project Ga0114974, IMG submission 87318) | Freshwater microbial communities from Lake Simoncouche, Canada to study carbon cycling - S_130206_EF_MetaG | ecosystem: Environmental > Aquatic > Freshwater > Lake | place: Lake...
ATCGTATAATACTTTTCGTATTTAAATGTACCGTCACTTACTTCCTTCATAGATGTATTGACATTTTGAACACCGTCTAACTTCTCATACAATTCTTTAGTGATTGGTGTGTGCACATACTCATACCCATGACACACATGAAACTCTATATCCGTTTCAGTCTCAACTAACTTAACTATGTTTGTTCTGTTACTGCGGTTATCCATAGGATACTCATTCGTCCCACGATAAGGCACTTTGCTTTTTACTAAACTGTTCAATGATATATAATCTAATTTCATCACATTTCCTCCCAATAGGTTAATGGAACTTCGTTTGCAATCTTTATTGCAGTCATAGGACACTCGGCACTAAACACAATCCGATACTCTCTACCATCTATTGTGTTACGCACCTCATGCAATACTTGCTTTGCACTATCATCTTGCTGAATACATGTTGCTATCATTTACTTCTCCTTGTCATTAAAGATAATTACTCTTGAACCCGAACACTACGACCACCGGCGGGAGGATTAAACCCTCTGTTCTGTGTTATGAACCACATAGTCGGAATAGTTACATCCCACTTCGGTTTGTCTTCCACATACCCATCAGTAAAGATAACTAAGACTTCACCATTAACTGAATTCTTAACTAAGTAGTCGCTCACACAACCAACATGAGTTCCCCCACCGCCCTTCGGCTTGAGCATCTTGGCTATGTCTTGATAATTCCCTAAGAAGACTTGCTCGCCATGCACCATCGTATCCCACCACAAAACACGAACCTTCTCAGGCGAACATGTCTCGCAGATAGATGCCAGTTCTGTAGCGAACTCGGAGATTTGCTGATTGTCAATAGAACCCGATGTGTCAATAGCAACTACCAACTCACCCATCGTCTCAGAGTGCATGCTTGGGATATACATATCATTAGCGAGATAAGGCTTACTCATCTTGCGCCATGTGTATTCATCCTTACCACGCATTGCAGATTGCACAAAGTCACGCAACACTTCTCGCCAGTCTATCTTTGGCTCAAGCATCTCTCCAATGACTCTTGGCACTACCGCTCCCATACGCCCAGCTAACATACCGCCTTGTCTTAGGGCTTTGTCAATACTATTCTCTAACTCCTTTAACTTCTCAGGGTCTAGGTCAGCCACATTAACAAAGATATGTTTATCCTTCCCACCTCGCATAGTCCTCAACGCTTCGTCAATGTCAGTCTTGGATTCACCATTCGAGGAAGCCTTATCTTGCTCCTTGCATGGTTTAAGATACTCTCCATTCTTGTTGGCTTCATCTACCTTCTCTTTGCGTTGCTTGAGATACGCATACACCCTACGAACATCCCACCCATGAAACATCGGATGATAGAGGAATGTATCGTCTAGTGCTACCAACGGCTCTTTGTTGTAACCAACTGTGCCACCTGTATGCTTGATGACATCATCAACAACAAAGTCCATCGCCATATTAAGTAACTCATGATTCTCTTTGCTCAGGTCACGACACCGCAACAAGTGTTTCAATGCCACATGAAGATTCTCATGTAACACCAACGCACGCAACACGGGCTCAGAATCATACTCCGGCTTAGAGATTTCCTCATGACAGTAAATCTTATCAATACCATCTGTGTATGCAGTAAACAACTCGCCTTCCTCCTCGGCAGTCCTCACCTCATTTTTACCCGATGCAATGATGCCCGAATACAATGCAGTATTACTATGTTGCATCAAAGTAATATGCGCCCTCTTAATTCTAGTTTCTTCCTTCGTTCTCATTTGTTCCCCTTCGTTACAATCTCAAGATAATTGCCATGGTCTATTACTGTGGCTTCCCCTTTGCTAATCTGCGATAGTTTATACGCAGTATGTCGCTTAAAATCCTCATACCTAGACTTCTTAGCGAAATACAGTAGCGTCATAAAACTACCCCATACAAACAAAAACATTTCACTCAATGTTATTTCCATCTTCATCTCCTAATGAACTCTTGTTTAAGAACCGAACAACTCATGGTTTGCTACTGCCCATGTCTCTATCTCTTTGTTATTCCTTGCGAGTTTTACTGTGCGCTTGGCTCGCATTATCATAGTAAAGAATATGGCTTGAACCTCATCGCTAGCGACCCTCTTCACGAATGTCATAAACTTGGATAGCTCATCCTGTGTTTCTACTACATCTATCGCTTGAAACATCAACATAAGAAGTGCCGCCATGTCCTTTGGAATATCAATGCCATCTGGTGATTTGATGATGTCCTTGAAGTCAGGTAATTGACTCTCCAACGATAAAAACGCTGACATATCTTTGGCGGCGGATAAGCCTATCGTTCCAGCCAATGCGCACATCGTAGCGTTCTCACCTAATACATCCTTATTGGCAACGATGACCGATGACTTCGCCAATGACCTTGGTGATACGAATGACATCTGTGGTTTCTTCGGATTGAAGATGTATGTGTTGTCCTCTTGGTCGCCTGTCATATAAGAATTCATGCACGCAGGTCTCATAGAAACGAACGCTCTAATCGAACGATGAACTTTGTTCTCTGTCGCCCATAACAACCATTCTTTAACTGTCGGCTTTGCCATCTTCATAATACATACACGATTACCAGCATGGGCAAGCATACTATCGCCTACACCATCTGAGGAATTATTAGATGTTGCAAATATGATTGACCCTTCAGGGAGAGGCACATCGCCCACCATCCGCTCTAGCATCATACGAGTAAAGATTACTTGCAATAACTTCGGTGCTTTCATCAACTCATCGAGACAGATAACCTTTGGCTTATCGCTATCCATCTTGAATAGACTAGCCACATAATACTCGAGTGATTTAGTCTGATGATTTGGGATTACCATACCAATGTCTGACATATCTTTTACAGGACAGTCCACATAGATGTAGTCATACTTATCACCTAAGTCTTTCTCCATCATTGATAACAACGATGTCTTACCTACCCCGGGCTCACTAACAATTACTGGGGTAAGACTTACTCCCACGATAGGGATTAACTTGCGTAACTCATTGATGCTTACTGTTTCAACTAAATTGATATTACTCATTTGAACTTCTCCTTAACTATGATTAACTGAATTGAACTACTGACTAGGTGAACAACTACTACAACTACTCTTGGTCGTCGATACACTTGAACGAACCGAACTTGGATAGGATGTCGTCTACACCGCTCTTGACAATATCCCGAACCGCATCGCTCTCTCGTAAATCGTCAGCCGATACACCATCTAAAACATTCTTCAACGACTCTGAGGCTTCGCTCATCTCTTCGTCATTCGTAAGATTAAAGCCACGGAAGGTCTCGCACAACGCTCTCGCTTTCTCGATTGTTCCCTCGTAAATCTTACGCTTCTTAGTTTTGACTTCACCATCAAAGGAAGTGCCAATCTCGTCATACCCACAACAATGGCTGATACTCTGCATTACTTCTGCGAACTGTCCAGCAATCTCTGACATCACCTGAGGAACTATCTCGTCATTGATTTGCTTCTCAAAGGTTAGTTTCAAGTCCTCTGCCAAGTCATTAGATATATCGCAACGATAGTCATGTGACGGAACTTCTGACACATAAAGACGGATACGAAACTTATCCTTGATTTGGTCTACTGTCGGATACTCTGTGCGGTCAAACATCTCGCCTTGCTTAAATGCCATATTAGAAACAATCTGCGGATACTTCTGCAAGAACTCATCACGCAACGCAAAGTAAGACTTCTCGTGTTGGTGAAACTCTGTTTTAAACTTTGGTAGATTGATGACAGGCAACAAACGCAACGCACCGTTCCAATCGTAAGTCGCACGACGAAGCCAGTTATATACGGTCTGACGGTAATTGAGCAACTGCTTGTGGGTCGGGTCATCTGCTAAGAGATTCTTAACATATCTACCAGCGCTATGGTCTGCCTTCTTAGCGGTAGTCACCTCGTTAGAGATGATTCTGTCTTGCTTGGTTGCTGACCACACACTAACCTCGGCTGATACTAATACTGCTGATGTCGCCAAACTTATTACATGGTTGGGACTCTGTAACTGCATGATTGAATTCATGGTAACTCCTTCACTAGATTATTACTTCATTAACTGATGAACTGTTATACAGCTCGGCTCTTACTACGGATACTCGCCCTACATACATATTATACCACATACTTTACATATAGGAGGTGTTTATATGACTTTTTTATGTCCAATCAACCACCAACTGTCGGTTCACGCACATCCACTCGTGGTCATAGTTACCCCAATAGTCTGTCTCCACATCATCGGTCTCTTCCCCAATGCGGTGAAACATTCCCCCTATATACTCATTCCCTTTCCTAAGCGGAACATCAGTATCTTCTGCCCATTCTTTAGATAAGTCCATCAATACAACATGCATCTGCACATCGGGGTATGAGTCATACCACTTCACCCAACTAGCAAGGAAACTAATAGAACACTTGTCCTCGTTGATAGTGATATCCTCATCGGCTAGGGCCCCCACGCATTTAACCTTCGCTTCAGCCAAGAAAACATTGAACGACGCTTTGCATTGTTTTAAGACTTCCTCGGTTGGTGACTCGCTACTTGGGATATTCGGAGTAAACCTTATGGTGTAAGCAACTTCTGAACGATAGCCCATGTTAGCCCTCCTCAACTGCGTTACATTCATACTGCGATTTGCTCTGCGCATGTCCAAGACAAACTTGGCTCGGCTCATCTCTTTGGGTATTCTTGATGTCTTCATTCATTATCCAATTCCTCTATAGTGTATACACACGAACTGTGCTTATCATCGCCCTCGTTCAACTTGAACAATAACTCCTCGGCTATGTCATAGGTAAGACAGTTACAGACGACCTCGGTATTACCTAGTATGTCTACCGCTATGATTTGATACATCTTCGGATTAATCATTACCATTCTCCTTCTTTTAGTTTCAAAGTTAGTTCGGGATACTTCTCACGCAACTTCTGCCCTTTATCTAGGTTGTCTCTTAATAAGCGCACGAGTCTTAGTGACTTATCACGATTCTCTGCGTTCATACTCTTAAACTTTTTGATTGTCATTTTAGTTTCCATCTCGCTTCCTCTCCTGTACAGGTGTTAGTAAATAAAAATACGGATTGACTGCCCTTATCGCCTCGACCTTCTGTGCAAATGTATCGCTGGATAATATCCTACTTAATAGCGAGTTCTGTAGTGCTTCCCGTTCTCGCTTCGACTTCCTCTGCCTTGTATACTCTTTCATTTTACCAACCCTCCTTTGTTGTTAATACCAATTAAATCATCACGATTTGTTACAAGCATATAGTTAGACTTGTGCATTGGCACGACAGTTCGCTTGACGCTATGTGCGACTTCATCACCGCATGAAAGGCAAAACAAGAAGCCTATGTCATAACGCTTAGTGTCGTATGTCGCACCACACAATCTACATTGTGGTTCAAAAGATTCTTCAACCATGATTATCTTCTCCTGTTGAATAGCGGTTGTTTGCTTTTAGCCAATCATCGAACTCCATGTGCCATTGCAACTCCTCTAAATCGCACATCGCTTGCATCTCGTCCTCGTTTGGATTTTTGTCATGCTTCTCGCACCAATCCATAAAAGCCTTTTTTACTTGACCCATTTAATTCTCCCTGTTTAGTGACTTCACCATGTGATGAAGTCTTGTTTAAGACATCGTTTGCTACTGTTCTGAGACGGTGCTTGAGACTGCGCCCTCCCAGTAATAATTATACCATAAACTTGACATATAATAGGGGTTTATATGACTTTTTTATGAGGCGGATTTGGGGTATATAAAATGAAACTTGGCATATTATTTGGGGGTATTTGGGGGAAAATGCTCTGTAAGTCATTGATTATAAAGGTGTTCCAGCGTTCTGACTGGCTTAACTTTACTAATGGAACTTGGAACAGAAAAATTGAGTTCCGTAAGTCCTTGTTCTGTATATATATATTATATTATATTATTATTATATATAGGGGTTGTTCCAGCGTTCCAGCACTTTTCGGATAGTGCTTCCTAAAATGAGGGGGGTAAATTTACGCTCGCAAAAAGAGAAGAACGATTACTTTGCTTTTTATTCTAGGCACTACTATGTGATTTTACCCAGAACGCTGGAACAGAACTGCGTAAGTGCTTGATTACACACGATAAAAACTGTTCCAGTTTGCGTTCTGATGCCGATTTGTTCCAGCAACGACGAAATCGTAAAAAAGTTCAAACTTGACGAATAAGTCCTATCGCTGAAGAAAACCAGAACTCATAGTCCACTTCCTCGGGTGATGAACTCTTATATAACTAATCTCTTATCTCCCACTTCACCATGTGATGAAGTCTTATACAACGCTATCTGAGAGAATTCCGCACGCTTTGCGTGGGCAAAGAACCTTTTGCGTAGTGCGCTCGCTCGTGCGCTCGAGGACAAATAACTGGTATCAATAGAATCTAGGGACAAAAAAAGGGGCAGAGCCGAAGCCCTGCCCCTCTAGTTTACTTCTTGAACGCTACATTGAAAGCCAATATTGCATTTTCAATCCGCTTAGCCATGTCTGTGCTAACAGTCTTTTTAGCCAAGCCGTTCTTTACTCTCTGTTGCATTGCCTTAATCGGCCCCTTGTCATCGTATAACCACATATCAATATCAAGATTTGGTTTTCTTACTACTGTAATACCCTTACGAAGATTACTTATTGCTAAGCCCTCCGCAAGTAGTTTATTAAGCGTATTGCTTACATACTTATTGCACTTGCTACGAATACCCTTATCTGTTGCCACAAGGTTATAAATAAACTCTCCATGTGTATCTTTTAATCTACCTACTTCATTAGAGTTAAAAGAAAAGGCAAAATCAACGCCATATTTCACACGCTCTGCCTTGGCGGGTATCTTGATGCCTTGGGTCTCGCAATCACTAACACGCATATGATTGCCCTCGATTACTACATAATCAACGGGAGGGTTTAACTGTGCATACTTAGAGCGGTAACCTAATTCTAATTGCTCTAAATCGTCCTTAGAGATACTCTCTTTAGATGGAAAACCCTTGATGTTGTCCAAAGCCCATGATGCTAACTCTGTGACCCTTCCCAACGCTGTAGCGTGTTGGTTAGCCAAGTCCTGCAATGATTTAATAATTAAAGTCATTTGAATCTCCCTATTAAAAGGTATGTATTAAGAGGGTTATCTAAAATGATGCCGTCTCTCAATCCATGAATGAATTATCTCTTAAATGACGCCATTTGTCAAGTAATTCCTCGGTTAAGGAAGCCTTATTTAAGACCCCCACCTACCCCCCACCCCCCTAAAAGACCCGTCAAGCCCGCCAGACCCCATACCCCTTAACGAACACAAATAACTCCTCACTTTTCCAAAGTCGGCATTAAGTAAATAACCTAGCCTTTCTTATCACCTAAACAACCCTCCATCCACATTTCCGTAACCGCCAATTGCGCTAGCCGGCTATCGTGAATTAGTGTACCCCCTCCCCCATAACAATTATTACTCACGCCAAACTCTATTGAAATCGGCATTAAGCATGTAAGTTACTTTACAAATACCCCCCCGTCACTTTTTTATTAACCCCCTTAAAAATTTATATATTTTTAAAAAATGTGTATAATCTTTTCAAACATGGTTAAACGAGGACCAAAGTTGGATAACGATAAGAATATTATTATTCCTTTTATTGACGAAGATATACCCCTACCGACTGGGGCTACTGATGCTTTCCCTGAGCTCAGCCCAAAAGAAGAACTAGACGCTCGTGCTAGAACAATTACTTTACTTGCTGAATTAAACAACACCCCGATTGCTCCCCAGAAGGAACATGTGCAAGAAGCACAAGATTTAGCTACTCAAATGGTGCAAGACCCGAAGTTTAGACCAGACTATAAGAACTATCCGAATGAAACCCTAGCGTATTTAGCCGGTATGGTTACGCAAATGAACGTAGCACTAGTAGATGACCTTGCTGAAATGAAGATGTACGTAGTTAATAAGCTAGTTTATGAAGTAGAACATGCCCCAACCACCAAAGATAGACTAGTTGCTATCAAAGCTCTAGGTGAAGTTGATGGAATTGATGCATTTAAGAAGCGTTCTGAGGTCACGGTTAAGATACAGAGCATCGAAGAAGTAGAAAAAGAGCTCTTAAACACGCTTTCTAGCCTAAAAAACAAGGCAGTTGACGTAGATTTTAAGGAAATTAAGTCTAAAAATGACCGTTAAACGCAAATTATCGAAGGCAGACCTTGATACACTGATAAAAGCAGTGCCAACCATGGCTCCTGATAAGAAACGGGAGACTTTAACCCTCATTCGTACCTATCAGAGTCAATCTATTCAGGAAGATGGCAAAGATAATTTCTTAGATTTTGTGCACCATGTATATCCAGACTATAAAGTAGGACCGCATCATGCAAAACTTGCTCGAATATTTGAAGAAATTGCTGCAGGCAAGAAGAAACGAGTTGTTGTTAATATTGCGCCAAGGCATGGCAAGTCAGAACTCATATCTTATTTGGCCCCAGCATGGTTTCTTGGTAAATACCCTCATAAAAAAGTTATTATGGCTTCGCATACGGCTGACCTTGCTGTTAATTTCGGGCGTCGAGTTAGGAATCTTGTGGGTTCAGACTCTTATAAAGAGATATTTCCAGCAGTAGAACTTCAGGCTGACTCTAAATCAGCCTCCAGATGGGGAACTAATTTTAATGGTGAGTATTTTGCTATTGGTGTGGGAGGCGCTCTTGCTGGTCGTGGAGCTGACCTTTTTATTATTGACGACCCTCATTCTGAACAAGATGCGAAACAAAACAGAGCGGATGTTTTTCTTCCTGCTTGGGAGTGGTTTCAGTCTGGTCCTATACAACGTCTTATGCCGGGTGGTGCGATTATTGTCGTGATGACAAGATGGTCAAAACTTGACTTGACTGGGCAGATTGTTAATCATATGGTCAAGAATGACGACACAGAACAGTGGGAAGTAGTAGAATTTCCTGCAATCATGCCTAGTGGTAAACCCTTATGGCCTGAGTTTTGGTCAATAGAGGAACTTTTAGCTAAGAAAGCTTCACTTGATGTACGGTATTGGAATGCCCAGTATTTACAGCAGCCAACTTCGGAAGAAGGGGCTTTAATTAAAAGAGAATGGTGGCAGATTTGGGATAAAGACGACCCACCGACATGTGAGTTTATTATTATGTCTTTAGACGCAGCCCAAGAAGCTAATACTCGTGCCGACTATAATGCGCTTACGACTTGGGGAGTGTTTTTTAATGAAGAAAACAATAACTACAACATCATTTTGCTAAATTCTATTAAAAAACGTATGGAATTCCCTGATTTAAAGAAGTTAGTGTTAGAAGAGTACAAAGATTGGGAGCCAGATTCGTTTATGGTGGAGAAAAAGTCCAACGGTGCAGCTCTCTACCAAGAGTTAAGAAGGATGGGGGTACCGATAGGGGAATTTACTCCGGGTAAAGGGCAAGATAAAATATCTAGGGTAAATGCAGTATCAGATTTGTTTTCGGCGGGAATTGTATGGGCACCGTCAAGAAGGTGGGCGCAGGAAGTAATTGAAGAATGTAACGATTTTCCTAGCGGAGCTAACGACGATTTGGTAGACTCTACTACATTGGCCCTGCTAAGATTTAGGCAAGGTGGATTTATACGCCTTCCGAGCGATGAACCGGAAGATGATTTTTTATACAAATACGGCAGAAGAAAAGCTGCGTATTACTAAGGACAAATTATGGCAATGGAAAAAAGTTTATATGCAGCTCCTGTTGGTATAGAAGAATTACTAGACACAGAGGAGCCAGACTTAGAGTTAGAGTTAGAAGGCCCAGAGTCAGTAAGTATTGGGATTGATGGGTTAGAGATTGAGATTGGGAAAGAGGAAGAAGACGAAGATGAAGACTTTGACGCTAACTTAGCTGAGTCTTTAAATGAGAAAGCCCTCATCACAATAGCTGGGGATTTGTTAGGTGATTTTGAGGATGATATTGCCGCTAGAAAAGACTGGATACAAACATATGTAGACGGACTTGAGCTTCTAGGTATGAAGATTGAAGAACGGACAGAACCGTGGGAAGGCGCTTGTGGTGTATATCACCCACTATTATCTGAGGCATTAGTTAAGTTTCAAGCAGAAACTATTATGGAGACGTTCCCAGCCCAAGGCCCAGTAAGAACACTAATCATCGGCAAAGAAACCCCCGAAATCAAAGATGCGGCGGCTAGGGTTGAAGCTAATATGAATTACGAGTTAACAGATGTAATGCAGGAATTCCGACCTGAACATGAAAGAATGATATGGGGATTAGGTCTTGCAGGTAACGCATTTAAGAAAGTTTACTTTGACCCAGCATTAAACAGGCAAGTTTCTATGTTTGTACCTGCAGAAGATATTGTGGTTCCATACGGAGCTTCAAGTCTTGAACAGGCGCCTCGTGTAACTCATGTAATGAGAAAAACCGAGAACGAGATTACTCGCTTGCAGTATGCTGGATTTTATAGAGATATTGACTTAGGTGAGCCAGCTAACACTCTGGATGAAGTAGAGAAGAAAATAGCGGAAAAGATGGGCTTTCGGGCTACTACGGATGACCGCTACAAACTTCTAGAGATGCATGTTGACTTAGACTTAGAAGGGTACGAGGATACAGATGAAGATGGAAACTTTACAGGTATTGCTTTACCGTATGTGGTTACGATGGAAAAGGGTAGTCAAGAGATTTTATCTATCCGCCGCAACTGGAGACCGGAAGATGAAAGAAAACAAAAAAGGCAGCACTTTGTCCATTACGGGTATGTTCCGGGCTTTGGTTTCTATTGTTTTGGTCTCATCCACCTTGTTGGTGCTTTTGCCAAGTCTGGTACTTCCCTTATACGTCAGTTGGTGGACGCAGGCACATTATCCAACTTGCCGGGTGGCTTTAAGACCCGTGGATTGCGAATCAAAGGAGACGACACACCGATAAGTCCCGGAGAATTTAGGGACGCAGATGTTCCGAGTGGAACATTAAAAGACAACTTAATGACCTTGCCGTACAAAGAACCTAGTCAGGTTTTGTATAGTTTGTTGGGAACTATTGTAGAAGAAGGTCGTAGGTTTGCATCAGCAGCGGATATGAAGGTTTCTGACATGAGCGCACAAGCTCCTGTTGGGACTACTCTAGCTATATTAGAACGGACGCTAAAAGTGATGTCAGCTGTTCAGGCTCGCATCCACTATTCGATGAAACAAGAGTTAAAACTCTTAAAAGAAATTATTCGTGACTATACAGACCCTGACTATACATACCAGCCAGAAGAAGGTAATCATGGATGTAAGAAGTCTGACTATGACCACGTGGATGTTATTCCAGTCTCTGACCCTAACGCAGCAACCATGGCTCAGAAAATTGTTCAGTATCAGGCGGTTCTCCAGTTAGCTCAAGGCGCACCACAGATATACAACTTACCAGTATTACATCGTCAGATGTTAGAAGTTTTAGGGATAAGAAACGCTCAGAAGCTAATACCGTTGCAAGACGACATGAAGCCAAAAGACCCTATTACGGAAAATATGGATGTTTTGATGATGAAACCGCTAAAAGCGTTCATTTACCAAGACCAGACTGCACATATCACAACTCACCAAGCATTTATGCAAGACCCACAAGTTGCTGCAATGATAGGACAAAACCCACAGGCACAGGCTATGATGGCGGCAGTCCAAGCACATATAGCTGAGCATTTTGCGTTTAAATACCGTGAACAGATTGAACAGCAGTTAGGAGCACCGCTACCGTATTACAAAGAAGATGATGACGATAGTCAGATGCCAAGGGATGTTGAGGTTCAAATATCTAGGGCTGTAGCACAAGCAGCACAGCAATTAACTACCCTAAATATGGCAGAAGCTCAGCAGAAAGAAGCTCAGCAGAAGGCAGAAGACCCAATTATTCAGATGCAACAGCAAGAATTACAGCTAAAAGCGCAAGAACAGCAACGTAAAGCCGCTAAAGATATGTCCGATGCGGAGCTGAAGAAACTGGAAATTGAAACACACCGTCAATTAGAAACTGATAGGTTGAACTTAGATGCACATAAACTCGGGGCACAAACAGCTTACGACAAAGACAAACTTGACCGAGATAGTGAAATAAGAGGCGCCAAGATGGGCATGGACTCGGCGAAGAGTCGTGAACAGTTTGATGTACAACGGGGCCAAATAGCTGCGCAGCTAATTGGGGCTGAGATTAACAAGTCAGGTAAGGAGACTAAATGACAGTATTTGAAGTTTTAGCACAACAGATAGACGAAAAAGTTGAACAGCTAAAAGACGCAGTAATAATCGGTAATATAGACATGGCTATTTACCAAAAAATGTGTGGTGAGATTCGGGGTCTACTCACTGCTCGTGGTTACGTACTAGACCTCAAAGACCGAGTGGAGAAAGCAGACGATGAATGATTTATCTCAAGCAGTAGATTTGTCTCTAGTTCTTAATAAAAAGGACGAAGAGAAAGCAACACAGCTCCCCAAACCATCTGGATACCGCATACTTTGTGCAATTCCAGAAGCTGAAAAGGAGCATGATGGCGGTATTCTTAAAGCAGATGAAACTATGCGGTTTGAAGAACTCTTAACTACTGTGTTATTTGTAGTGGACTTAGGACCAGATTGTTACGCTAATAAAGACAAGTTCCCCACAGGACCTTGGTGCAAAAAAGGCGATTTTGTTCTAGTTCGACCTAATGTAGGTACAAGGTTAGTTATTCATGGTAGAGAGTTTCGTATCATTTATGACGATACAGTAGAAGGTGTAGTAGATGATCCCCGTGGTATTAAACGAAAATAAGGAGTTTACGATGG
>Ga0114974_10002999_pt1 | contig 12870 bp, 18 predicted proteins | sample S_130206_EF_Meta_FD_87318 | JGI IMG/M metagenome (GOLD analysis project Ga0114974, IMG submission 87318) | Freshwater microbial communities from Lake Simoncouche, Canada to study carbon cycling - S_130206_EF_MetaG | ecosystem: Environmental > Aquatic > Freshwater > Lake | place: Lake...
AGAGACGGGTACCGGTGCCAGAGTTGCTGGGACAAGGAAGTTATAGGGGAGGAGTAAGATACATGTATTCATTTTTTATGATACTAGGATTTATCGCAGGTGTTGTTCTTATAGGATCAGCGTTAATTGCCTCACTGAAGGAGTGGTGATGCAGAAGACACTTGAGATATATCTTAGGGAGCAGCGTGAACTTATATCTCAAAAGATATATGAGTCGTGTAAGGAAAACTGCGAGTGTTCAAGGACAGGCATCACCTGTGGCTGTGCGTGTGGGATATCGGCGGTTATTGCCCTCAACACCAAGCTTGAGGTAAAGACTGAGCCAGACCAAGTTGTAGATCTTGCCAAGGCAAGGGATAAGATAAGTAACGTTATAAATCTTCCGACGAGAACGCGTCCGTCGGATACGCGCGAGTAGCCAACCACCACATCTGGTTACTTGCAGCGGTGACCTGAGCAAGTCATAAAACTGCTCCTATATTATAGTTACCTATATGGCAATGATCTACGGTTTAATCTCAGCCATAGAGTTTGATGATATCTGTGTAATTTGCGGTTTTCACGCTGCGGTGAAGGTTTTGTTCTTCGAAGGACGCGAGGTTTTATTTTGCGACCTACACGCCTTCGTGAACAGTGAAACAATTTGGGAGAATGCCCAGGCAATCTATGATCGCTCAGATATTCTTCCTCCTAAGCCCTAGGGACTTTCTTCTTAAGCGTTAGATATTCCGTATAGATAAGCAGTCGAGTGTTCGACAAAGGCATTACTTGGTGTGTAATCTTGATTAAAAATAGTTATTGAAGTAATGGCTGCAGTGTTTGACCATAGATAAGCACCAAATCTTAAAAAAGTGGCAGCGCCATTATTTGAAACTACAGTGTCAGCCGAAGCGGTTTTGTAAGTAGAGCCAGCATAATTAGGTATGTAAACATCTATGTTACTAAATGTGCTCGCAGTGCTTCCACTTATATTTATTCCCAAATATCTAGTACCATAAGTTGAAGTTTCAGCGGTTGAGGTTAATGTACTTCCATTACCATTTAATGTCCTGCTTTGTGAGTTGGCAGTAGTATTATTAAACTTTAAGTTTAATCCATCGTAAGTACCAGTTTGACTTAATCTGCCAGATATTTTAACTACTAAATCTGTGTAAGTAGATGGGATTGAAGTAAAACTAATTTCACTTGTTCCACCTGAACCAACAGTTACCGAATTAATATACTTATAAGTAGTCATTACGATTCCTTTATCCCATATATTGTAAAAGTTGAGCCAACTGCCCAGGTACCTGCGCCTGTAACAAAATCTAATCTGTTTATAGCTGCAGTATTACGCCATAAAGAAATGCCTGCTCCTACTTCACCGCCAGAATCAGAACTTCTTAATAGTGTGGTTTTATAGGTAGTAGTATTTGCATAATCATTTATAGAAAAAATTAAACTATTAACAGGGTTACTGCTTGCATCTACGTCATACAATCTAAAACCAGTAACGTTACTTCTTCTTTGAGTCACTGTGCTTGTTCCATTACCTATCAAATCGGTCTGCGAATAATTACTACCTAAATCATTGTTATATCTTAAAAAACAGGTCGCGGCGGAACTTAAATTCCCATTAAAAATTACTATTAAATCAGTATAACTACCAGATATACTTGAAAAAGTAACGGTAGCAGTAGCGCTACCTAAAGTATTAGTTGCTATTGGTTCATAAGTATTAGCCATTACGCACTTCCTTTTATTCCGTATAAAGTAAACTTTGTATACTGAGCAAAATTACCACCTAAACTTGATATAGATATTGAACTAATTGCAGTAGTAGGAACATATAAACCTGTACTAAAATATAATGCGCCTGAACCATTGTTATCCGTTCCAGTTAAAATTCTAACTGGTTTAGTTTTATTTGTATTCGCGTATTCTAAAATATCTATAATTCCTACACCAAATACACCAGAAGATGCGCCGCCACCAGCAGCCGAACCACCCCAAATAGTTGCAAAGCTATCGTCTGCACCTGATTCTCTAGATGAACCATTTGTATAAAAATACTGAAACCAATAATAATCCGCGCCAGTAGTTGACCCATTTATTTTGATTGAATTACCAGTTTCAACGTCAGCGCCACCGCTATATCTAGCAATATATCTAATCTGTAAATGCGTATAGGTAGAAGGTATCGAAGTGAATGACACTGTTGAGGCTCCACCAGCACCAACAGTTGCAGTTTGAATAGAGTCAAAAGATCCAAAAGACTTCCCCGAAAACTGAGAAGCCAATGTTCCTAATATAGGGCTCATGCGTTAGATATTCCATATAGATAAGCGGTGCTGTACTGAGCAAAGTTTGTTGCATCTCTAGCGAAGAATGTTAGACTAGAAATTGCTGATGTATTTGCCATTACTACTGCGTTATATCCTAATATCGCAGCAGTTGCATTGTTTTCACTAACGTAGTCCACAGATACAGATTTATTGTTAGAAGATGTGTAATTTGCAAAATAAATTTCTATATTTCCAAATATATTAGCGGTAGCCCCTCCACTTTGCGCATATTGTCTACGGGCTTCTTGTTGACTAATTTCGTATCCATAGGCTGCTTCAGAGCCTGTTGAGTAAAGTGTTAAAGAGTTATAAACTGAACTTGATACTCCACCCATGCGAAAATCTAAATTATGCCATTCACCAGAACCAACATTTCTACTAGAAAGTTTAACAAGTAGATCAGTATAGGTCAGTGGAATAGAGTTAAAGTCTATACTTGCAGCTCCACCAGAACCCACGGTTACGGAGCTAATAAGTGTATAGGTTGCCATGTTATGCCTGCGCTATTCCATAAAGAGTTGCAAGAGTTCCAGCAACAAAGTTTGACGCAGATATAACTATTGTTACTTGATTTATGGCTGCTGTACTACGCCATAAAGTAATTTGCGTAGAGCCCATACCTCCAGTGTACTGTGCGTTTGAATTACGATTTAAGAAGGTTTTTAAGATACTTGTATTTGAGTAGTTCATTATGTTTGTGACAGTTGTTGCCCAACCAGTTCTATTCCAAGAAATAAATCTTTGATTAATATTATTGGCACTTGCCTGTATATCACCGCCATAGCCACTATAGTCCCAAGTTACTCTAGTTTGAGAATAATTGTTATTAGTTGTATCATTATTAAAAGTTAAATAAACTAAACCACCAGAAGCACTAGCAGAAGCATGACTCAATACAAGTACAAGATCTGTATAACTTGAGCTAATAGAGGTAAAATCAATACTAGTAGTTGAGCTCCCACTTACAGTAGTAGTAGCTATCTTTTCATATGTGACTGCCATTATGACCCCTTAATTCCATATAATGCAAAGGTAGTATATTGACTAAAAGGAGCAGAAGTTCCTTGAATTTTTATACTAGTAATAGCAGATGTGCTTCTCCAGTTTCCACTTTGTAAGGTAACCCCTTGACCAGCAGTTTGATTTGTATCATTTCCAGTGAGAGTTCTAATAGTCTTAAATTTATTAGTGTTTGTATAATCAAAAATATCGCAAATACTTGGTGCAAGAAGATTAGATGCTGCTCCTGAATAATTTGATAAAGCAAAATTAGCAAATGTTGAGTTTATAGTTGCCTGAGGATAAAATGTATTTGTTCCATTAGTATAAAGTGCGTGAAAACTATAATTGGCACTAGTATCAGCATTAAATTGTATAATAAGATTACTAGCATCAGGTGTTCTTGACATACCTCTAAGTTGTAAGTGAGTATAAGTTTGTGGGATTGAAGTAAACTCTATAGTGTTTTGACCGCCAGAACCAATAGTTGCTGTTGCAATTGAGTTAAAGGAACTAAAAGGCTTACTAGAAAACTGTGAGGCTACCGTTCCTAATATTGGCATAGTAGCCTCCAGTCCTTAATGCTTGTCTTACTTTGCGGTGATAAAACTAGATTACTAGTACAGCCGCCTCTGCCTCTGTTAGAGGAGTTCCTGCGATTAACTTTGCTCTCGCGGAAGCCTTTAGCGCTGCGGTTGCAGCCTCAGCCTCCTCGCGCTCAGCCTGCGCAGTTGCATACGCCGCTGCGTCTTGATCTCGTTGTGAGATCTCCTCAGCGGTTAGCGGAATAATTTGTGTCTCTCCAGTTGAGCAGTCTACTACTATCTTTGTAGGTGTATCGGCCATTGTTACTCTACCTCAATCCAGTTAGTTGTTTCCTCGTCCCAACGATACATCTTGTCATCGGTTGGCATTGGAACAGGTGCTTCCCAATTGCATGTTGCCTCGTCTAGCGTCCATGACGCGTAAGGCTTTGGTGGAATGAATGCGTCCTTTGCTGCGTCAAACGTAAATCCAATTCCTGCGTAGTTCTTGCGGTAAGGTGTTCCGCCGTTAGCGTGAACTCCACCTTGTGTGTTGTAGGAGGTCTTCTTCCAGGTTCCACCTAGACCTAGGTCATCGGCTAGGAACTCCTGACCTCTGTTTTCCTGGGCGTCTGGAACTACAAGTACGCGCACAACTAGGTTGTCCGCGTCAATCTCGGCAAAATGTGCCATACTCAGTTTCTCCTTGCTCGGTGAGTTAGGTTAATAATATCACTACTTCTAAAGCGTTATACCGCCCGCTGCGGTGATAGTTTCACGCTAGACCGCGTACCTTACAATCACGATACCTGAGCCACCTGATTGATCAAATGGGAATCCACCACCTGCACCACCTCCAGTATTAACTGTGCCATTTGTTGCACCACTAGGATCAGCATTACCAGGCGCACCTTGACCACCGCCACCAGCACCACCACCTGAAGCCGATGTGCCACCTGATGATCTACCTCCACCTCCGCCAGCATAGGTAGTTGAAGTACCAGTAATAGAAACTGTTACACCAGCACCACCAGCACCACCTAATGTTGATGAAGGTTGGCTACCTACAACACCTGCGCCTCCACCGCCACCAGCGCTTTCATTATTTGTACTATCTATTCCTGCGCCACCTGCAAAACCTTGATTTGCTGTACCAGCACCTGCTGATCTTTTTGTTGCATTACTTGTTGAATTAACTCCACCGCCACCACTACCACCAGCAGCAGCACCATTATTATTAGCACCTTTACCACCACCAGTTGCAGTAATTGTGCTAAATACTGAATTACTACCATTAGTATTATAAGCACCACCAGCACCAACGGTTACTGTGTAAGCCTGAGCAGTAAGTGATAAAGCAGTTTCTAAAGGTCCACCGCCACCTGTTGCATCAACTGTGCTACGTAAACCACCTGCTCCACCGCCACCAAAGGTTTCAGTACTACCACCACCTGCTACTACTAAGTAATCAGCAGTTAAATTTGCAAATGGAGTAAATGTTCCTGATGAGGTAAAGGTGTGTACTGCAAAACCAGTAATAAATGTTATTGTTCCACCAGATGCTTTTACACCAGTAATAAAATTACCAGATGATGTAAAGGTATGAATAGTGTTTCCACCTGATGTAGTTACAGTTCCACCAGTTGCTTTTTGTACTGTACCAGAGTAGCGAGCAATTACAATTCCTGAGCCGCCGTTAGCACCTGATCCACCATCTCCACCGTAGTCGTTTCCACCGCCGCCACCACCGCCTCTGTTTGCAGTTCCAACAGTACCGTTACCATTATTTGTTCCACCAGCGCCACCACCACCAGAACCACCTGCACCTGCAGAGCGACCATTATTTGCACCTCCGCCACCGCCACCGCCACCTGCGTAGGTCACCGATGAACCAGTTATCTCAACTGCAACTCCGTTTCCACCTTGTCCTCCAGTGTCTTGACCATTACTATCTCCTACCTGACTAGCACCTCCGCCACCACCGCCTGCCCAGCGACCAAGAGAGTCAACTGACCCTCCATTTCTACCTTGACCAGCAGTTCCTGTACCACCTGAAAGACCACCACCACCTGAACCACCGCCACCTGAACCACCTGAGCCGCCACCTACATATCTGCTACCTCCTGCACCCCCGCCTGTTGAGGTAATTGATGAAAATACTGAGTCAGAACCGTTTGTTCCAGCAGCATCTGTTGAAGTTGCTCCAGTTCCGCCGCCGCCAACTGTAACTGTGTAATTAGTGCTTAATGCTAAGGTCAAAGCAGATTCAACAGTTCCAGGTGAACCACCGCTTGCAGTTACTGTTGAGCGCAAACCTCCCGCACCACCCCCACCTGCTCTAGTTTTACCACCGCCGCCACCGCCAGCTACAACTAAGTAGTCAACAGATAAACCTAAAAATGACTTGGTATTTTGTGACGCGCTAGTTCCTAATATCGGCATGTTTCTATTCTATCCTATCTCTAGCTCGTTGTCATGGTCGTCATTACCTGCGGTGATAAACTCAAGCTAGAAGGTTATGCTTCCTGTGGCGTTAAACTGGTAGATGTAGTATGACCCAGAGGTTGTTGCAACTGGATCACCAGTTGTTGCACTTGCAGCCTGCAGTGCTCTTAATATAACTACGCCTGATCCACCAGTTCCTTCTGTACCAAAACTATCAAAATTTTGGTGATAGCCAGCACTGCCTCCGCCACCACCCCTGTTTGCAACTCCATTTCCAGCAGTGCCATTAGTAGTACCTGCTCCTCCACCACCAGATCCACCTGGACCAGCAGATCTAGGAGATGAAAATTGTGTATTTGCACCACCGCCTCCACCACCAGCGTAAGTTACTGATGAACCAGTAATGCTAACTGCTACACCGTTTCCTCCACTACCAGCACGGTACTCCACCACGCCTGCATTTTGACCTGCGTCACCAGCGCCGCCTCCACCGCCGCCGCAACCACCATCTGTTCCATTATTTTCAAGTGTTCCACCATTTCTACCTTGATTTGCAGTTCCTAAACCACGAATAGGATTACTAGTAGCAGCAGAACCACCACCTGAACCACCAGGTTGCCCTCCAGGAGAAGGGTTTCCACTATTATTAGAACCACCGCCATTACCCCCACCTATTGAGGTAATAGTAGAAAATACACTATTTGATCCAAGTCCAGATACACTACCACCAGCACCAACTGTAACTGTATAAGTAGTTCCTAAATTTAAAGACAATGCAGACTCTAAGGTTCCCCCGCCACCAGTTGCTGTAACAGAAGAGCGTAAACCACCAGCACCGCCACCCCCTCCACCAGAGTGACCATTATTATGAGGGCCTCCGCCACCACCACCTGCTACAACTAAAAAGTCAACAGGTATGTTTAAGAAAGATTTTGTATTTTGTGAAGCACTTGTTCCAAGAATTGGCACGTGGGTTCCTTAAGGATAGGCTATATGTTTATTCTATACTGTTATGGTAACTTCGTCTTTACATAAAAAACGGGGCCGGTTTCCCGACCCCGCCTTTACCTAGAAGTTACTTCCTTGCAAGAATTAACTTCTGTAGCTGTGCAATTTGCTTGTTGATGGTTGCGATAAGTGCAACGATGGACTTCAATACGTCCTCCATCGTGGCTGATCCCTCAGCCTTGGCAATCTTGTACGAGATTACCTTTGCGGAGTCAGTTGACACATACGCAGGTAGATCAACCACCGCGTTAAACGCGCCGGTGTTGTTTCCAACCGTGTACTTGTACGTCTTAGCTCCTGACGCAAACGCATCGGTTGACGCTGGAGTTGTAACGGCTGTCATTCCTCCGACTGATATTGCAACTCCTGTTCCAAGAGTTACTCCGTCATACACCTTTGCTCCCGCGACGTCAACCGCTGATACGGTTAAGGTTGCGATCTCGCCTGGAAGGTATGAGTCCTTATCAAGCTTTGCGGTGTACTTGTTAGCTCCTTGGCCACAGCGTGCATCAAACGTATTTGAGTACACAACTGATAGATCAGCTAGAGTATACTTTAGACGAACTGCTGATGCACCGGATGTTGCAGCACATGTGAACCCACCTGTTTGAACCGCTGTTGCAGATGATGCTCCGGCGATTGAACCTGCGGTGATCTGTGAGGTAAGCGTTGCAGAGTCAACCACAGGAGTTACTCCTGCAAGTTGATTTCCAGCCGCGTCCTTAACTACAAAGTCAAACATCGCGGTGCGAGCTCCACCAGCCTGCGCTATCTTCTCGCCTGATACGACGATTGATGCTGCGTCACCGGTAAAGTTAACTGTCTTTGTTGTTAGTGCAGCTCCATTGAAGGTAACTGTTACGGTTGTGCTAACTGGCTTATCTGTGTTTGCGGTTCCTTGCTTAACGTAAAGTACTCCGCCAACACCTGTCTTAGCTGCAAATGAAACCTGTGTTACCGGGGTTGAATCCCATGCAACTATAGCTCCGTTTGTTGCGGCTGCCTGTAGTACTCCGCTTGTTGACATTGTTGCTGCGTAGCCGTCCTTGGCAAGAACGTTAACATATCCGGTACCGGCGTTTGCAACAAGTGCTGCACCGGCAACGTCTACGTTAGACGCAAGTGTTCCGGCGGTTCCGTCTGCCTGAACTCGACCAAAGCTGTCGGTTGATGAGTATACGTCTGTCTTAGCAACGGTTGTTGCGTATATAGTTTTAATGTCAACAGTTGAGGTTACACCTGAAACCTTTTTCTTCTGTGTTACAGTTATTGTACCTGCTCCATTAACAACTAACTTAATATTTGTTGGTAGGTTTACAGCGGTTGATGTAGTAGCTGTAAACGTGAATAACTTACCTAGACTGGTAAGTGTAACACCGGTAGGATTTGACCCTGCCGCGGTGTAGTCGGTAAATGTAGCAGATCCTGAGATCTCAAGAGATACGTTATCTCCTTCAGTTGCTGCTAGTGTGTCTGACGTTGTTAAGGCAATGACAGAGTTAACTCCTACCTCAGCCTTATCTGTGTCTGCAAGAACAGTTACGCCTCTTGATCCGTTAGCCAGTGAAGCGGATAGCTCGTAGCCACCACTTACTGCAGCTTGTGCCTGCGCGGGCACGAGCATACCAAGGCCAACAGCAAAGGCAACTGCCAATGCTAATTTATTCTTTTTCATGTACATGATCTCCTATAGTTAACATATATGTTTTAAGCCGCCATAAGCGGCTGTGGGTTATACTCTTACCAAATCATTCTATCACAGGCAAATAATGTCAACTATGATGATAAGTTATTTTTAATCGTTTGTGGCGCCCTTAGCGCTAGAGTTACCCTTGATAGATAGTTATTTAAGCGCGTTTATTTTTAGTTCTCATGTGCGTCATGCGGCGTCTTTCCCTCTCGGTAGTTCCGCCCCAGATTCCGGTCTCGTTATTATCTATTGCCCACTGCAGACACTTAGTTACGTAAGAACAACTCTTGCACATGCTCTTTGCAAGTCTTACAGATCCTTGACCACCAAGTCCCTTCTCAGGGAAAAATGCCTCAGGGTCTGTTGTTGCGCAGACAGGAGTTTCATCACTTATAAATACTGGAAAACGAGTAGATATGATAACGTCTATTGTCATAGGACAGACCTTATACAGAATTGAAAAACTTGTAAACTGTAAGTTTTTAGTTTAAGGTTACTCTACCCACCTGTTGAGAAGAAGCCTCGTCCGTTAAACTTGATCGCAGGAGGAGTATAGACTCTCTTTAAGCTTGCGGTGCAAGGTTCATTACTACACCTTAGATCTACAGGTTCGTCCTCGGTCATTCCACGCTCAAGAACAACGTCATGACCTTCGTCACATATATATTCGTATACAGCCATGCTATATGTTATTTCAAGTTTTCCGTGATAAGCTTAATCTCACACGCGTCAGTTGTGCAGTAGGCATCACCTATCGCGTCCGCGGCCATTCCCGCGTAGACTCCTGAGAAGTCAATTGGGAATAACTTCATTGTATTTTCCTCGTACTCCTCCTCTGTTATCTCGGTGTATGGCATCTGAGGATATGTAAAGTTACCCATAGGTAAAAATGAAACTGTCTTTAGTTGTCCATCGTACATGTGAAGTACGTTTCCGATGTCGCCTGCCTCGTTCTCCGCGTCAAATGAAACTGTAACTGATACGGAGTTATCTGACCAGTACCGTTGTGCGGTTGCGGCGATTGACATCTTTTCAAAGATAGATACACTTTTCTCTGATCTAACGGCGTTTGATTTGATTGGGAAAAATACCACGCTCGTTGTATCCGGTGATTCTGACGCAGGCTCAACCCTGTACTGTGCCATCTTAAACAGTGGAAGCATTGGATCAGAGTTAGCAAAGCGAATAGCACGTAGGAAGTATTTTCCTCCTGGTGTCCAGTGAACTCCAGGTGACTCACCTGCAAGTATTGATACTGTTCCTGATGGCTTGATGGTTGTCATCTTAATTGACTCACGGATACCAAGCCACTCTGAATATGTATTGTCATATTGCTTTATGATCTTGTATCCTTCGTCCATCCACTCGCGAAGAGTAGGTAGACCTACGTTGTCGGCAAAGTTAGCTACACCTGACATTGATGTTCCAATGCGGCGATTACGCTGCATGATGGCGTTTGTTTCCTCCCAGTGGGTAGGAAGTAACGTTACTGTCTTAGCATATAGATACGCAAACTTAAGTGTTCTCTTGTAGTCCTCAAGGTTATCGTGACGGTTTAGGTACGTCTCCACAAGTGTGCAGCATTCGTAAGACTCAAGAGACTGCTCTGCGCAAGGGTTATATCCAGCTACTCGCCAGTCCTTGTTGTTTGCAGGATCGGCTAGACGACCATACTTGCGGGACATATCTAACCAGATAACGCCAGGTTCTCCGTTGCGGGCAATACCTTCTACGATACTGTCTAGGTTCTTTCCAACTGTTGTTTCAACTGAGTTATTGCTCATCCAGCCCCAGCCTGGAGCCTTTGGATCATATGAGTTACGCTCTGGAAATCTTTCAACGTTCTTTAGGTTTAAGAACGTGTCATCATCAAGTCTGCCAATTAAGAGTTCAGCAGATCTCCTAACGTTACCAGAAACAACGCAAACGCCGATAAGATTACCGATGTCAGCAACATCAGTGCGAGTAATTTTTTCACCTGCACGTCCTTTGAATAGGTTATGAATGTAGTTATGAAGTTTTTCTAGCGGTTGGTGTCCTGCGGCCGTTCCACCAAACGTCTTGATTGGAGTTCCCGCCGGGCGGATCTCTTTGTAATCAAATACTGGATTCTTCTGATCTGCTCGTAGGTAGGCATTGATGAGGAGCGCAACTGAGTCAACCCATCCTTCTCTGTCGTCTGGTATGACATGTACTTCATCTCCCTTCGGTTCGTATATTGTAAAATCTTTATCTGCACCTTTATCGTCAAATCCTACACCAACGCCGAGCATTGATGCCTCCATAAGAAACGCAAATGGACGCGCAGGGTTTGCCTTTGTCATCTCTGCAGTTGAAACAAACGCACAGTTTTGTAGTGCAGCGGAGTTACGTTGCTTGTTTACGATGTCTGTTCCCATAACCCATAGGCCGCGTCCTGGCGGTGTCCACTTTAAGTTAAATAGACGATCAAATGCTTCCTTAGCTGATGCTTGAGCCTTTGCGTCGTTCCATGGAAGTCTTTGACTCTTGCAGTGATCCTTTTGAATTGAGTACATGCCATTGATTACTCGCTCGCAAACTTCAACCCAAGTTTCCTTGGTACCGTCTTCCTTTAAGCGCGAGTACGTTCTTAAGAACGTGATCTCTCCTACTGAGTTGCCCGCTGCATCTGTATAACCAAATGGAGCTTTCTTATTCTTATAGTTTGTTGTAAAGTCGTCACTCAGGCGAAAAGAGAAAAGGCTCACGTATAGTACCCCACATTTATGTTTTAGTTGATTATTAGTAAGGTTTCATTATACTCAGTTTTTTAATAATTAAGTACTAGTTAGTCACTTTTTGATAGTGATTCTAGTAACTCTTTACACTCAGGGCAGATGGGATACTTCTTTGGATCTCTTGAAGGAACCCATACCTTCCCACAAAGCGCCATGATAGGTGTTCCCATTATGTACGATTCTGTAACTTTATCCTTTGGGGCGTAGTGTGCTAACCGCTCGTGATCCCCATTAGAAGTATTAGTTTCTGCTTTAGTATCAGTGCTAGTATCCAAAAATCCCATAGGATGATATTATACTCCAACTTGCTTAAATTACGACACAAAGACTGGGAGGCCTTGTGGCTCTACATAATCATATTCTTCTTAACGGACATGTTAAGAACCCTCCGCGTGACACCGAGGAGGCAATTGAGTGGCTAAGACAACTTGTATCAGATATTGATATGAAGGTTATTCAAGGACCATATTCCTCGTACGTTGACGTTCCTGGCAATAAAGGACTAACAGCCGCGGTGATGATTGAGACATCTCACATCGCGTTTCACGTGTGGGATGAGGAGGATCCAGCTCTTCTACAGTTTGATCTTTACACCTGCTCAACTCTTCCTATACCTATAGTTATTGAGAGTATTGATAAATGGATGCAGTTTGTAGATTACAACTACATCGTGTATGAACGCGCAACTGGATTTAACGTTATAGAAGAAAAGAGTTATGTCAACCAAATATAGCCAGGAACAGGTTGATTTCCTTAAGGGTAAGAGACTTATGGTTGCAACTCCATGCTACGGAGGGCAGACAACTGCGTTGTATACTCAGTCAATGCTTAAGCTGCAGTCCGAGTGTGCCAGATATAAGATAGAGATGGTTCTGCTTGCCATAACCAATGAAAGTCTTATAACGCGCGCACGAAACGACCTTGTCTACCACTTCCTAAAGCACAAGGACGCTAGGGGTGTTTTTGAGTACATAATGTTTATTGATGCGGATATTCAATTTGAGGCTGATCACGTAATACGTCTTATAGTTCATAACAAGGACATAGTTACCGGCGCTTACCCGATGAAGTTAATAAACTACAACAACATTGAAAACAAGGCACTTCCGGTCACAACTCTC
>Ga0114974_10003002_pt1 | contig 12864 bp, 9 predicted proteins | sample S_130206_EF_Meta_FD_87318 | JGI IMG/M metagenome (GOLD analysis project Ga0114974, IMG submission 87318) | Freshwater microbial communities from Lake Simoncouche, Canada to study carbon cycling - S_130206_EF_MetaG | ecosystem: Environmental > Aquatic > Freshwater > Lake | place: Lake...
CATACGAAGTGGGTTCATACGAAGTGGGTTCATACGAAGTGGGTTCATACGAAGTGGGTTCATACGAAGTGGGTTCATACGAAGTGGGTTCATACGAAGTGGGATCATACGAAGTGGGTTCATACGAAGTGGGTTCATACGAAGTGGGTTCATACGAAGTGGGTTCATACGAAGTGGATTCATACGAACTATATAAATATTTATACAATTATTTCCTTCAACACTTCAATAGTGTCATTAATTATTTCTAATGGATACTCTAAATCCCTGAGAACTTTTATGCCCCCCTTAACTGTCGATATATCTCTCTTCAATTTATAAGTATATATGAAATCAGTATATATGGAATCATTTCCATTTTCTTTCACTTCCATATGATAATTATTAATAGTACTTGATTTATCCAAACGTTTACATAAATCTAAAAAATGTGTAGTTAACACAAAATTAACATTGTCATATTTATTTAAATAGGAGAGAAACGCATATGCGCTACCGATGGCTTCATAAGGATTTGTTCCAGAATAAAGTTCATCGAATACGCAAAGATGTTGTTTTTTATTTAAAAATGGTTTTTGGTCTATATTTGCCTTGTCTATACTTGTTAATATCTCTTTGCATCGGCGCGCCTCCGCCTGAAATAAACTATCCCTTGCAGACGTATCAGGAATATTAATATAGCAATGAATATAATCGTACAAAATAATTTTTGCCTTTTTATAAAATCCAAACCCTGTTTGTTGTGAGATAATAATATTAAAAATAGTGGTTTTTAACAGGGTGGTTTTGCCCGCCGCGTTAGGTCCAGTAATCAGTATATGTTTATTAAGTGAATAACTATTTTTTACTGGGTTTGCATCGACGAGAGAAGGAAAATATGCGTCATTGAACTTTGTATAGCCGGTGCCGGCGACCTTTGTATGCCCGGTGCCGGCGACCGTTGTATCGACAATCCTACAAATATTAATTTGCTTTTTCATATATCTCTCTCCTAAACCAAATAAGTTCTCAATATAACCATTTAATCCAAAGGAATATTGTAATGTATTCTGATACTCAGGTTTATTATAAAGTTGGTAGAAACATTTCATCACATGCCCAATTTGTTTAAATTTCTGCAGTGTAACTCCATTAGGAACAACCTGAGAAAATTCACTAACTATTTGTTCTAATACTATTTTATGTTCCGCCATGTTTAAGAAGAAAGGCTGATAAGTTTTCAAATCACCGCCGACCGAATTCAATAATTCCATATTTTTAATTGTTTGTTTTGCATATTCTCTCATGGTAAATAATTGCGAATGAATTTTTTTCATATTATGATAGTATTTGATACATGAGGTAATGTTTTGATATACCTGTAAAATATAGAATCCAAAAGATGCAATAATATAGATCACTTTATCCCAACTAGCGGTTCCTAAAGTGAAGATTTGCCCTAACTGATGCTGCTTAAAAAGCGTCTTCAGGACTTCAATATATTTTGTGAGAGAAATAGTAATCCCCTGAATCTTTAAAATAATAAAAGGGAAAATTAAGAAAAAAATAGGAATTGACAAAGATAAAAGAGGCGAAGTCATATTATACAAACTTAATATTTGCAGGAACCCCGCGCTATTATTAAACGCTTTAAACCGATTCCAATCCATATAATGATATTTTTCGACGAAACCAGTTTCTGTTTTAATTTCTTGCCATATACTATTTACCTCTTCCTGCTCTATGCAACAGAAATCCGTTTTTTTTTTCTGTAAAGATTTTACTAGTTTTTGGCTGTGTTTAATAAAATCTTTATCAGCGGTGTAATATTCTACCCAGAGTGGCACCGTACTCTTAGCAAAAATTGTACTAGGCTGAAATACTGTATCATATAAGGTTTTCTCTCCATTAGGAGCAATTAGTTCTAAATCAGTTTTAATATTATCAGCTAAGGGTTGTTTATCCGAAAGATAAGAAATAGGTAAATTGAATATTTTATTCATTATATTATTCATTATTTTAATATACTTTTTAAAAAAAAGGTATATTATTACGTATATAACTCTAAGCCATCCAATTATCCGATAATTCGCTAATCTTTGTCGAATAATGTTGTTCAATATCTTTTAATGTTCGCATATCACGAGGGGTCACAAAATTAATCCCCACGCCTTTCCGCCCCCAGCGCCCACTGCGCCCGATCCGATGCAAGTAGGTGTGGAAACAATTCGGCAAATCGAAATTGATCACTGTGCTGACCTGTTGAATATCGATACCTCGAGCAGTGACATTCGACGAAATAAGTACCCGATGTTTGCCACTCTTAAAATCCTCGTAGCTCTGATTTCGCTCGGCTTTGTCCATATTACTATGAATTTGGCAAGCCGGAAAATTATCGACTTGCATCGCTTGATAGAGATCACTCACGCGTTTATTACTATTACAATAAATGATACTTTGACTAATGGCGAGGGAGCCATAAATATCTTTTAGGGTGTCGTACTTTTGCTCATCATTTTCGAGTGCCACATAATATTGTTTGATGCCCTCAAGAGTGAGTTGTTCCGTCTTTACTAAAATTTCGACGGGATTGCGGAGAAATTTATTTGTCAATTGATGTAATTCAGGCGGCATCGTAGCACTAAAGAGCGCGACCTGAATATTCGTTGGCATAAATTGAAAAATATTGTAAATTTGTTCTTTAAATCCCGCGGATAGCATCTCATCGGCTTCGTCGAGGACAAAGAATCGCAAATCCCGGCTATTTAATTTGCGCCGTTTCAGCATATCATGAATACGCCCGGGGCAACCAATCACAATGTGTGGCGGCTTATCATGTAAATGGCGAATATCTTCGTCGACGGATGTTCCGCCCACGAGTAATTGTGTCTGCAGTTTAGGAAACATGCTACCAATTTTATCGACGACCAGCTTCGTTTGAATGGCTAACTCCCGTGTTGGCGCTAATAGAATCGCTTGATGTACATGTTTATTGGTATCAATTAATTGTAATGCTCCTATAGTAAAACATGCGGTCTTCCCGGTACCAGATTGGGCTTGAGCGATGACATCTTTTTTTTCGAAGATGGGAAGAATGGCTTTCTTTTGGATAGGGCTCGGCGTTTCAAAGCCATAGGCATAAATGCCGCGTAATAGTGGCACTTTTGCATCGAGCTCTTCCCAGGTAGAAAGTTCTTTGCACTTTGTAGCCTCGTTGCACTTTGTAGCCTCGTTGCACTTTGTAGCCTCGTTGCACTTTGTAGCCTCGTTGCACTTTGCAGCCTCGTTGCACTTTATAGGTTCGTTGCACTTTACAGGTTCTAATTCATTATCATATATATAATTTTCGGACATAATTATATATAACATAAATGTTTAAGCCTTATTTATTTATTATATGAATATATAGAAAAATTGATATAAATATAAAACTACAACTAAGTATAACAACTGTTTATATAATGGCTACCGTTATAAAATTCACACCGGCTGATTTTGAACGTATTAAAAATAATGGTTTCTCGTGCACACTTTCGCCAGAAACTATCGCAATTATTCAATTGTTAGCTGATAAAGTAGGTGCGCCTGAATATATTAAAACGCCCCAATTTATTAAACTTGATATAAAAGACACCGCTCAGCAGCAACAGAATAAAAAACGCCGAGGAGGTGCAAAAACATATGAACTTAATGACGAAGACTGGGACACCGTGCGAAATTTTAAATCAACATTAATTGTAAAGAAAGAAGGCATGGGCGCGGTAATAGATCAAATTCGCAAACATTTAAATAAAATGACTGCAAAGACGTATGATACTTTAAAAGAAAATATTATAAAGGAAATTTCTGCTATTACTGAAGGCGTGCTTGATAATATGAATACACTCGATACTGTGGAAGATGAGGAATTTATTGCCGAAATTAATAAAATAGGTGAAGCCCTTTTTACGATTGCCAGCGGTAACAGCTTCTATTCTCATATGTATGCAAAATTGTATAAAGAGTTAATGGCGAATTTTGCATTTATGAAGACCATATTTGAGACGAATTTTAAGAAGTTTAATACGCTATTCAATGATTTCACTTATTGTGATCCGAATAAAGATTACGACCAATTTTGTCAAAATAATAAGGCGAATGAAAAACGAAGAGCGATGAGTTTATTTTATGTGAATTTGATGAAAGAAAAGTTGATTGAGACCGGAGAAATTGAGAAAATTCTACATCAACTTCAGGCGAATTTATTGTCGGAGATGAAAGAACTAGACAGGAAAAATATTGTCGATGAAATCACTGAAATTATTTATATTATTATTGTGAATGGTTATCAGCAATTAAAGGATATAGATGACTGGTCGGAAATTGAAGAGTTTATTAATCAAATTGCTACGTTTAAACCTAGTAGCTATCCGAGCATCACGAATAAAACAATATTTAAGTTTATGGATATACTAGATACATTTTAATTTACATATAAAGATTACTTGTAATAATATTATTAATGAATAATAATATTAATTATATAATACAAGAGGCGTCACCTAATACTACGTTTGATCCTACTACGTTTGACCCTACTACGTTTGACCCTACTACGTTTGATCCTACTACGTTTGACCCTACTACGTTTGACCCTACTACGTTTGACCCTGAACATTATTCTAACGCAGTAGTATCATATAATTACGAGGAATTATATATTTTGTACCTTTCTTATACTGTAAAAAGTCTTACACAAATAATTGATTATTATGGTATAAATAAATATAATATAAACAATAAGAAAAAATTGGTGAAGGACGAAATTATTCAAATGCTAATTTTTTTTGAATTAAGTATTGAAAATAGAGATATTGTATTAAAAAGACAGCGATTATGGAATAATATTGCGGAATTGAGTAACGATAATTATTTCAAGAATTATATTATGTTTACGGTATAGTATACGGTATAGTATACGATATAGTATACAATATAAGATATAATGTGTTTATTCCATCAAATAAAAGTCTTAATTTATATAATTATGAATATGAATATGAATATGAATGAACAATTAAGTTATATTAGAAATAATAATGATAAAAAATCGAATTTTAATAAAGAATTACCAGAAAAAATAAAAATAATAGACTTATTTGCAACAAAATTCGTAGAAAATATTATTAATGCTTTAGCAAAGATATTAATCGAATGTGGAATAACAGTGAATCTATATATTAGAGGTATAACAAATGCGGATATTAGAGCATGTATAAATGATAGATCGCGATATATGTTTATTTGTTGCCCACAGACATTAATACAGGCAGTGAATGGACCAGTATATCCAACTAGCTTAAATCCCTTACCCACTAATAAGTATTTTTTATATCAACTAGAACAATTAGACATAAATAACCCTAAAGTCTTAAACCCGCATATTATATCATTAATTTTAAAGTCTAAACATACATTTGATTATTCAGATGCAAATATATCTTACTATCCACCTGAAGTTAAATATAAAGTTAGTAATTTATTACCTCCTCTCGTAGAATCACCAATATATACATCTAGTACACTTAAGACACCTAGTGAACTTAAGATACCTATTGAACATAAGACATCTAGTGAACTTAAGACATCTAGTGAACTTAAGACAATCGATGTCTTATTTTGTGGGCATATTAACGAGAGAAGAAACTCCATCATCAAATTTTTACAATTAAACCGAATTAACATCGTTATAAAATCAAATGTATTTGGCGAAGAACTTACTACGCTAATTAGTAGAGCGAAAATATTTCTTAATATACGATACAACAATAATAGTGATGTATTAGAAATATGTCGCCTTCATGAAGCGGTAATGTCTACCACAACACATATTGTATCTGAACCGGTTAAAAATAAACAACAAATAGAATTGTATAAAGATCGTATTATTTTTTCTAATAATTTATTATTCACAATAAAAGAACTATTACGTGGGTATGCACCCGTTAATCATGTAACCGATAATAATGTATGCGATTATAGTAAATGGATAAATTATTCGCAAATTAAATATTTCACCACTGCAGAATTATTTAAAACTCTAGAGGTAGAATACAATAATAAAAAACTATTACATCGACATAACTGTTATGAGAACTTGACATTGATTAGAAATGTCCTTATTCCAGATATTGTAATAGGTTCTAAGCACGAAACTGTTTTAATCGAATTTCGCCCGATGCCTCATTTGGAATTCCTTTTAAGAAATACTATTATTAAGTTTCCAAATTGGTCGCATACAGTAGTTTGTGGAAATCTGAATTATGAATTTATGCAAACTATGTGTAAAAATATATCAAAGGACAATATTAATATTATTCACTTAAATATTGATAATTTAACACCATCGGATTATAGTAAATTGTTAATGACAAGTGATTTTTGGAATAATTTTAAAGGAGAGAAAATCCTCCTCTATCAAGAAGATTCCATGTTATTTCATAACCGCATTGAAGAATTTATGTATTATGATTATGTAGGAGCGTCATGGTCTTTAGGACAAGATGATAACGCAAGGGGCGTTGGTAACGGCGGATTCTCTTTGAGGACTAAGGCAAAAATGTTAGAGTGCCTTAAAAAAGTGAATCCTTATACGGATTTAAAATTAGGAAAATCTACTATTGATTATATGAAAAATACTAATAGTTATATTATACCGGAAGACGTGTATTTTAGTAAAACGCTAATTGATTATAAATTAGGTTCAGTTCCTACAAGATATGTAGCAAATAGGTTTTCCCAGGAGACGCAGTTGTGCGTGAATCCTTTAGGCGGGCATAATTTTTGGCTGGCAAAAGATAATAAAATGCAGGCAGGTATAACTCTTCAATTAGAGACGGATTATTATAACACAGTAACACATCGGGGTGGCTGGAAGAATATTATAACAAGCCTAATAAATAGTAATATAGTTTTTAAAAATATAATTAATGAAAATGAAAATGAAAATAAAAATAAAAATAAAAATATTGTTAAATTTATTGACTGTGTCGAAAGTCGATTTATATGGAATAAAAATTCCGATCCTATGATGGAAAGTTGGATAGGTATTATTCATTATAGCCCATATTTACCAACATTTATGCAACATACTCTAGACTATGTACTAAATAATCCTACACTAATTCAATCGTTAACTTCATGCAAAGGGCTAATAGTCTTTTCGAAGAGTTCAGAAAATTATATTAAAAAACAGGTTGCTTATAGAAATATTAATATTATCAGTATGAAACATCCATGCGAAACTATAAAAAATAAATTTAACTTGGACAATTATTTAAAATTAAATGATTATTCTGTTATTCAATTAGGTCAACAAGATAGAAAATTAACTACTATCTATACTTTGAATACTAATAAGAAAAAAATATGGTTATCAGGTAGTGTACAAAAAGAGAAAACACTAAATGCATTACAAGAGGAAATTAATTTTTTAAATTTAAAAAATATTAATATAAATTTAGTTGAAATGCCATATTTTACCAATCATATGGAATATGATAATATGTTACAAAATAATATCATAATAATTCCTTTATGGGGTGCTAGTGCAAATAATTCGATTATGGAAATAATTGAGATGAATGTTCCGGCATTTGTTACAAGGTTACCAGCAACTGAAGAATATTTAGGAAAGGATTACCCGATGTTTTATACAGAAAATAATGAAATAGAAAATATAATTAATGACCATGTTAAACTTCATAATAAATTCAAAGAAACATATAATTATCTATTAAACATGGATAAGAAAGAGTTTACATTGGATTATTTTAAATCTGAATTAGTTAAGTTTTGCTTGATGAATTAAATTATGATATATAAAGAATGTCATTAATTGTTTTGTATAATTTTTGAGTAAAATTATCTTTTGCTTCTTGAAAATTTACATTTGTTGTAAATTTTATATTTATATGATGTAAATTATTGAAAATAAAATCTTCATCGCAATAATTAAATGCATACATTGTAGTATTTTTATTTTTACCTTCTAAAAAATTATATAACTCTATTAGTGAGTCTTTATTATTTGTATTTGAATATATACGATCAAAATGTTGAGTAGTTATAAATAAAATATTCTCACCGCTATTTATTGCATTAAATAATCTATTATATCTACGTTTATATTTATCAAAAAATACATTATAATCATCTTCTGTAAAGTCTGATGGTTTTTGTTTTATAGTATCATGCCAATATCTAAAATCATAGTCTTTATCAATAAAGAATGTTTTATTTGTATGCGTGTCTTCCATTAATTTATAAGTATCCTTTAAGTTATTAGTATCCTTTAAGTTATAAGTATCCTTTAAGTTATTAGTATCCTTTAAGTTATTAGTAGTTATACCAGATTTTTCTCCCTGTTGTAATCGTTGTAAAATACTTTCTATAAATACATGACCAACATAATCAAATGGATACGCTTCTTTTCGTATATTTAACAATGAATTAAACTTATTATCAATACTTCCAGCACAGTAACATTCTTCTCCTAAGGGTATTATGTATTTATAATTCATATATTATATTATATTATATGAATATAATATATGATTTTTTAACGTGAATCATATAATGAATATTTTTTATACTGTACGCATTTGGACATTTACACTGTCGATATAAAATAGTTAAATGTAATAATTATTTGTTTGTTTTATATTATTTATCATAATTGAAAAACTTGATTTGCTATGACCATAACATTCTACTGAATTTAAACCGAACATATAATCAATAAATGCTCGTTGTTCAAAATTTAAATGCAATAACATATCATCATTTTTATATATTAAATTTTTATATTTACAATTATCTAAATCGATTAAATTTTTTATATTACTAGTTGCTATAAATATTTTTAAATTATTATTTTTAAATTTAATATTATCTATTAAAATGTCTAAACTTTCTACATCAATTTTAAAATAGTTTGTAAAATCTATCTCGTATCTATAATGAATAAAATTATACGGTTCATCTCCTATTATGTTATTTTTAATTTCTATATATTTTTCCATAATATCAGTTGAAGGGCGTATATGAGTATAAACTGTATTATCTATAATGTCTTTAAATTTGTATAAGCACCAAAATTGATATAAAACCACATAATCTTTATTCAATTTTATTAACTGGTCTAAAATATTCTCATCTTCAAATTCATTGTGTGATAATAATCTATTATTAAAGTTGTAACAATTATCATTTGTTATTGTATCCTTAATATCATTATAATTAATATATAATTCATAATTATTTAAAAAATTTATATCAAAAAGTTTTTCAAAAGGAGCCTGAAACCAATTAAATAAATTATCGTTTCTAAAATCACAATATCTAAATGTAAACTGTACATTATATTTTAAACAAAAATGTATTCCATTTATTATATCATAAAACTGATTACATAGTCCTCCGTTAGTATCAAATATTATTATCATATATGATATATATTATTCACCCTTTTAAATTCTTATATATCCTTATATTATATTCATAATATGTCCTTTTATTCCTTCTATTGTTTTTATCTTTATTTTGATAACATAACCAATCCTCTCTCCTGTATTTAATTCATGTTTAATATTAAATTCATTATTATCAACTTTTATATTAAATGTATATGAGTCCCAGATTTTATCAAGACAAATATCATAACAATTAATAATACATTCGGAAATATTATCCGTCTTGAATATAATATTAATATTATTATTTATGTAATATTTCTCTTGCAAATAAAATATACAATCTAGGTTATTTAATATCAGTAAATTAGGTGTAAAATATGATGATTCTATATTATTTGAATAGCGTGATAAATCTATGTCTATATTATTTAACTTATGAAGGATAGTATTAGTATTTGGTAAAGGCAAATTAATTGAAGGAAAATAGCAGTTATAAAATATAGTTTTAATTTCATCTATCGTCATAATTTCTAATAAATTGTCAAATGTATATAAATCCCATATGTAATCAATTTTTTCTGGAGAATTTTTATAATACCATAACCGTGTATAAAACATAAATTTAATAATATTAAATTCTTTTTCTCTATTCATAGTTTGATGATATATAGTCCCGCATTTATTTAAAATATCCATATAGTTTTCTATTTGAGGCAATAATCCATCAACGCCAATAAGCCATGTATAAGATAAATGTTCTAATGAATTTACATGTTCTTTTTTAAATAGTATATATTTTTCAACGTCATCCATATAAATGTCAGGTCTACACATATTATATATCTTTAACCCAGCTACATTTTTATTTGAATTATAAAAATTATGTATCTTATTTATATTTAAACTATATATTTCATCTGAATCCACTAACATTACTAGATCTCCTGTACAGTGTTCATATCCAAACATTCTTTTTTCTTTTTCATTATTCCAAGTATTATAAAAATATTTTATTTTATTTGAATATTTATTTAAAATATTAGTTAATTCAATTGGTTTTGAATGTTCATTATATAATAAATTTAATTTGTGTAATTGTTCAATACAATAATTATATGGTCCATCGACAACTATTATTTCATCAACATAATTGTATATAGATTTAAAAACATCATCTAAAAATCCATAATCACTATATAATATTATATAACAGCTAAACTTCATTTTAATTTAGAATACTATAAATATTGTTGATATAATAACGAACATGTATATTTGGCGCGACCTACTTCGTTTGAACCTACTTCGTTTGAACCTACTTTGTTTGAACCTACTTCGTTTGAACCTACTTCGTTTGAACCTACTTCGTTTGCTCCGTTGATAAAGGTTGTATAATATGTAATTTTGGCACAACCTTTTCTAAAGGTTGTATAATATGTAATTTTGGCACAACCTTTTCTAAAGGTTGTATATAATGGTAAACTCCATATTAGTTCCAGATATTGAATATGTCGAAAATAAAGCATTATTGCCAGAAGATAAAAATCATGAAGTTTCCTTATATGAAATAACTCTTTATGGAAAAGATGAAGATATTGCTTTAGGGCAACCTGTTTACACATTTATAGAGAGAAATCTAGTTTATTATCCTATTTATTTAGTAAAAAATGATAAAGTCACTTTACAGATTGGGTTATATGAAGTATTTGCTGATAATATTGTCAATGTATTAGATGCCGATGGAGATATTGAACTGGAGAAAATGACTCCACCGCTGTTGTATGGATTTACTAAAGAAATAAATGAGGTCTTACCTTTAATAGAAGAAGCAAGTATAGAAGAAGCAAATATAGAAACACTAAAAGAGCAAACTTCAGTGGAAGCCGAGAAAGAACGAGAACAATACACTAAACAAAAAGGTCAGCACTGGCTTCAAGATTACTTTAAAAATAATAATTATCGAATGATTGAGAATGAAGGCAAGGGCGATTGTCTTTTTGCTGTCATTCGCGATGGCTTAGCGAAAGTAGGCGTCTATAAAAGTGTCGATGAGATGCGCAAGATCCTCGATGAGAATGTCACCGAAGATATTTATCAAGGCTATAAAACAATGTTTCAAGATTCTTTTGACACAGATGCACAATTGCTAAAAGAAATTAAAGTCTTAGTTGCGCGCCATAAAGAACTAAAAAAGAAAATTGACAGTTTAAAAGATCGGAATGAGAAACAAGCGGTGATAATACAAGCGGATGAAATTAAGCAACGCCATGAATTAGCGAAGCGTGAGAGAGCCTATACGAAAAGCGTCGTTGAAGGTGAGCTCAAGATGATGAAAAATGTCCATAATGTGGCGCAGTTTAAAGCTCTTATACAAACCTGTGGGTTTTGGGGGGATACTTGGGCAATTTCCACTTTAGAGCGGGTATTAAATATAAAAATTATATTATTTTCCGAAGAAAGTTTTAAAGCGGGTGATTTAGATAATGTATTAACATGTGGACATTTAAATGATACGGTCTTAGAAGATAAGGGTATTTTCGAGCCGGACTATTATATTCTCGCCATTTATTTAGGCTATCATTATCAACTCATTAGTTATAAGGATAAAGGTGCGCTAACTTTTCGGGAATTGCCATATGATGTAAAAGTGAAAGTGGTGGATAAGTGTTTGGAACGTTTAGCTGGACCATATTATATTATCCCTGAATTTCGAGAATTTATGGAAGAGAAAAAGGATATAGAGACCATCAAAAGCTTAGAGACCATCAAACTTGACAGTGAGCCGATGCAATCCGATTTATTTACGAATGACACTATATTTCAATTCTATAGTAAATCGTTAGATAAACCGCCGGGTAAAGGAGCGGGAGAGATTATTCCGTCCGGTGAAATAAATAATTATAAAGATTTGAAACAGATTACGGATTGGCGCCGAAAATTGGATAATCTTTGGTTGGAACAATTCACTTTAGACGGACATAAATGGAATTCTGTAGAACACTATTATCAAGGATCGAAATTTAAGCGCGGTAATCCGAAGTTTTATTTAGAATTTTCTGTAGATTCGGGCTCGGCTTTATCCAAAGACCCGGAAATGGCAATCGGTGCTGGTGGAAAATCAGGTAAATATGCGAAAGAACTAATTAGACCGGAGAATGTTAAAATTGATAAAGATTTTATTGGTGCAAATGAAATGGAAAGTGGACAATATGCGAAGTTCTCTCAGAATTCTGAATTAAAAGAGTTATTATTAGCTACAAAGAACGCTAAACTTCAACATTTCTCTAGAGGATCACCGCCAGAGTTATTTGAAACATTAATGCGGGTTAGACAAAGATTGATGCAAACGGAGTAGATGCAAACGGAGTAGATGCAAACGGAGTAGATGCAAACGGAGTAGATGCAAACGGAGTAGATGCAAACGGAGTAG
>Ga0114974_10003003_pt1 | contig 12861 bp, 12 predicted proteins | sample S_130206_EF_Meta_FD_87318 | JGI IMG/M metagenome (GOLD analysis project Ga0114974, IMG submission 87318) | Freshwater microbial communities from Lake Simoncouche, Canada to study carbon cycling - S_130206_EF_MetaG | ecosystem: Environmental > Aquatic > Freshwater > Lake | place: Lake...
TAAAGATAGGCGTCAGCGCAAATTTGGTGACCGCAATTGGTGCGCTATGCACAATCTTGGCCGCTCTCTTAACTTTTACCCAAGGCCGCTTCTTTCTTGGAACCATGTTGATAATTATTTTTGTGCTATTTGATTTATTGGATGGAACTATCGCTCGACTCTCAGCTAAAGGTTCTAATGCTTGGGGAGCGCTCTTAGATTCAACGCTTGATCGGTTGACGGATGCAGTAATTTTAGGATCAGTCCTCTGGTATTTGATTGGACAAGATGATCCTTTGGTGCCGCTCGTGTTGTTAACGATTGTCTTAGGTTTTCTGATCTCCTATATAAAGGCGCGTGCCGAATCCCTTGGCATTGAATGTAATGGTGGCTTGGCTGAACGCACCGAGCGAATCATCATCGTTCTTACAACAGTTGGTTTTGCTGGTCTCGGTATTGAATACATCATGGGAATTGGTTTCTGGGTATTAGCGATTGCAAGTTTGGTAACAGTTATTCAACGTCTGCGAATTGTTTATATAGGCGCTAAATAGATGGGCGATACTTTGGTCTACTGGGGTTACAACCTCGCTTGGAAAATAATTCGTTGGATTCCAGAAGGCAAGGCATATCGTTTAGCTGATCGCTTTGCAGATTTTATTTATGCCCGTAATGGCAAGGGAGTTAACAGGCTGCGTTCGAACTATCAAAGAGTTCGCCCAGAATTAGATAACGCACAATTGGAGTTCTTGGTCAATGCCGGAATTCGCTCGTATCTTCGCTATTGGTGTGACACCTTTAGATTTCCAGCTTGGACGAACGAACGTATAATTTCAACGACAATCTGCGACAACGAAAACTTCTTGCGAGATCCGATTGCAGAAAAACGTGGTTGTATTGTTGCCCTTCCACATACTGGAAATTGGGATCATGCTGGAGCATATTTTTGCGCGACAGGAATTCCGCTGACAACGGTGGCGGAACATTTAAAACCAGAGAAACTTTTCCGTAAATTTCTCGCTTATCGCACCGCAATTGGTATAGAGGTTTTGGATTTAAATTCTCGAAGTATCGCTGTGTTATCGCAAAGGTTACGAGCTGGAAAATTAGTCGCACTCGTTGCTGATCGCGACTTATCAAAAAATGGCATCCCGGTTAATTTTTTTGGCCAAGGCGGACAAATGCCTGCAGGCCCGGCTCTACTTGCTATCCAAACCGGAGCAGATTTGATAACTGCCTTTGTAAAGTATGAGGAAGTTGGAATCCGAATAATCTTTGAAGAGGCGATTGCAGTTCCAGAATCAGGAAGTGTCCAGGAAAAAGCAGCAGCAATGACGCAAATTATGGCTGACCGATTTGCCAAGCATTTAGCGGTTAATACTGTTGATTGGCATATGTTGCAGCGAATCTGGGCCGATAAGGTAAATGAGTCCTAGACAAATGCGTAACTTAAAAATCGGAATCGTCTGCCCTTACGGTTGGGATACACCGGGAGGCGTGCAGATTCACATCAAAGAATTAGCTCAATGGTTAATTGCAAAAGGTCACGATGTTTCCGTCTTGGCACCGGTTACTGATGAAGGTGGCGACATCGAACCATGGGTGGTGTCAGCAGGCCGACCGATCTCAATTCCCTACAACGGCGCAGTTGCCAAAGTTATTTTTGGACCGCTAGCTTCGTCAAGAGTTAAACAGTGGATTGCTAACGGCAACTTTGATTTATTGCATCTTCACGAACCAGCTATTCCTTCACTTTCATTGCTAGCCGGTTGGGCTGGCGACGGACCAATGGTTGCTACGTTTCATGCAGCTGCGAATCCGCAGAAGGTTGCGAATGCGATCGGAACGATGCTCGACCCTTTGATTGAGAGAATTACTGCGAAAATTGCAGTAAGTGAAATCGCTCGCGAAACATTAAAAGACCGGTTCAATACGGAAGCAGTTGTAATTCCAAATGGAATAGATACCAGCAAATTCGAGGGGGTCGGAGTGCGTTCGAAATGGGCGCTTCCAAACGCCCTGGGCTTTATCGGAAGATTCGATGAACCGAGAAAGGGTTTGGCAGTTCTACTTGCTGCTATTCCTAAAATAGTTTTACAAATTCCAAATTTAAGAATATTGGTCGCGGGTCCAGGGAATCCTCAAGATTTCAATAAACTAGTTCCGCCTGAGCTTCGCGAACGAATAACGTTTTTAGGACGAATTTCAGAGCTAGAGAAAGCACAATTCTTTAGATCAATCTCTTTATATATCGCCCCCAATACCGGAAGTGAATCGTTTGGAATTATCTTGGCAGAGGCTATGGCTTCCAAGACTCCGATTGTTGCAAGTAATCTTCCAGCATTTGTGAAGCTATTGGACAATGGAGAATCCGGAGCGATTTTTACTTCAGAAGATTCTAATGATTTAGCCCGAACTGTCCTCAACTTGTTGGAGAATTCGCAGATGCGTGAAGAAATTGCAATCGCTGGTTACCAAAAGGCCAAGAGCTTTGATTGGAACACCGTAGGTGAACAAATCTCATCAATTTATGAAATGGCTTTGGCTGGAAATTCAAAGGTAAGTCTCGCTTCAGAAAACCGGTTCTGGAATAGGTTGCGTTCAAATGACTGAAATTATTGTGACAATTGTTTTCTTACTGCTGTTAGCAGGTTGGTATTTATCTTTTCTTGCTTCGAGGTTAGATGCTCTCCACCATAGAGTCGAAACATCCTGGGCTCACCTAGATGCCCTTCTCCAGAGAAGAGCAGCTCTTGCTATTGAAATTGCTCATTCAAAGGCCGTGGATCCGGCGACGAGTTTGGTTTTAACGGCAGCTGCTTATCAAGCGCGTGAGGCAAATATTGTCGAACGCAGCGATGCCGAGATTGCGTTATCGCAGAGCTTACGATTAATTCTTGCAGATGAAGTCTCTGTGCCAAGTGGGCTAGAAGTTGAATTGATTGAATCCTTAAATGCGTTATCTGAAAAGATTTCAGTTGGAATCACAATTCATACTGAAGCGGTTCAAAGTGCGCAGCTGCTTCGTAGTAAAGTTCTATTTAAGATATTCCGACTTGCCGGACATGCTCCATTGCCAATGCGTTATTCATTTGAGGATGACATTCTGTGAAAAAGTTATTAGCTGGTATTTCAATTTTGATTGTGCTCAGCTCCTGTGCATCACCGTCAAACTTGGTGAAGAAAGTAACAAAGCCCAATGTTGAAAAAAATGTTCTAACAAATCTGCCTGGGGCAAATGGTCCGGTTCTTGCGGTAAAGATCGACGATACAAGCGCTGCGCATCCGCAGGTTGGCTTAAACAGTGCAGATGTAATTTATATTGAACAAGTTGAAGGTGGCCTCACAAGATTGGCTGCAATCTTTACCGATAAAATTCCAGATTTAATTGGGCCAGTTCGTTCCGCTCGAATTAGTGATATCGAAATTCTCGATCAGTATGGTCGCGTGGGTTTTGCTTACAGTGGCGCTCAGAGCAAAATGCGGCCGGTTCTTGCGGCAGCGAATTTAGAAAATATGTCAGCGGAACGAAACCCGCCCTCCATCTATCAGACAGATAAAATGAGATTTTCTCCAACCAACATGATGCTCGATGCCAAAGCGCTCCTAACTAAAACTATTGAGGTCGAAGGCAAGAAGATCGACACAGTTAAATCAGTTGGTTGGCAGTTTGGAAAAGGTAGTCAGGCGGCAAAAGAATTAACTTCGGCAACCATCAAATGGCCAGCTGCCAAATATGGAATTACCTGGTCAGCGGCTGAAAAACGTTGGTTACTAACATTTAATGGCAAACCAAACTTGGATTCAAATGGTCGCCAACTTGGTTCACCGAACTTTGTAATCCAAAAAGTGTTAATTACAGATTCGATTTATCACGACAAAGTTGGTGGCGTTACACCGTTTAGCAACACTGTTGGTTCTGGATCTGGCTACTTGTTACGTGACGGCAAAATAGTTGCAATCAATTGGCAAAGACCGACTTCTCAAGCGGGAACGATTTGGACCCTGGCCGATGGCTCGGTGGCTAATTTCGCCGATGGCCAAGTCTGGATTGCCCTGACCGATAGCGAGCCTAAACTCGAATATCCAGCCCCACCTGAGAGTGCGAGTCCGAAGAAGTCGAAGTAGACTCTGCCTTCTAAATAATTTCTGGTTAATCGGAATTTGAGAAAAATAAGGACAACGGGAGTTAACAATGTCTAAAGCAAATGAAGCCCAAGTCGGTGGCGCACGCGTAAAGCGTGGCATGGCCGAAATGCTTAAGGGCGGCGTGATCATGGATGTTGTAAATGTTGAACAGGCCAAGATTGCTGAAGATGCTGGCGCAGTTGCAGTGATGGCGCTGGAACGCGTCCCTGCAGATATTCGTGCGCAAGGTGGCGTTTCTAGAATGTCTGATCCAGACATGATTGAAGCAATTCAAGCCGCAGTATCAATTCCAGTTATGGCAAAGGTGCGCATCGGTCACTTCGCAGAAGCTCAAATTCTGCAGACCTTAAATGTTGATTACATCGATGAATCAGAAGTTTTAACACCTGCAGATTACGAACATCACATTGATAAGTGGAATTTCACAATTCCATTTGTATGCGGCGCTACTAATTTGGGCGAAGCTCTCCGTCGCATAAGCGAAGGTGCTGCAATGATTCGCTCTAAGGGCGAAGCAGGAACTGGTGACGTTTCAAATGCGACAACACATATGCGCAAAATCGGTGGCGAAATTCGACGACTATCATCGATGCGTGACGAAGAACTTTATGTAGCAGCCAAAGAATTACAAGCTCCATACGCTCTGGTGAAAGAAGTTGCCGAAACCGGAAAACTTCCAGTAGTTCTATTTACAGCCGGCGGAATTGCAACACCTGCAGACGCCGCAATGATGATGCAACTAGGCGCCGATGGCGTATTTATCGGTTCTGGTATTTTCAAATCGGGCGATGCTGCAAAGCGCGCAGCTGCTTGCGTGAAAGCAACTACTTTCTATACCGATCCAAAAGTTGTTGCAGATGCATCCCGTGGTTTAGGCGAAGCAATGGTTGGCATAAATGTTGCCGACATACCTGTTCCACATCGATTGGCCGAACGGGGCTGGTAGAAGTGAACGTTGGAGTTCTAGCGCTCCAAGGCGACTTTCGTGAACATATTTCGGCACTCGGCGATTGCGGAGTAACTGGAAAGTTAGTTAAAACCGTCGCCGAAATAAGTGCAGTTGATGCCTTGATTATTCCTGGTGGTGAATCAACAACTATCAGCAAGTTAGCAAAAGCATTTGGGCTTTTTGATTTAATTTCTAAACGAATATCTGAAGGCATGCCAACTTATGGTTCATGTGCCGGAATGATTCTGGTTGCAAAAACAATTTTGGATCCAGCATCTGATCAAGATACTTTTGGTGGAATTGATATGGAAGTTCGTCGCAATGCATTTGGCCGACAGACTGAATCTTTCGAAGTTGACTTAGAATTCAAATCTATTTCTGGTGCGCCAATTCGGGGAGTATTCATCCGGGCGCCTTGGGTGGAATCACATGGGTCGAAGGTGGAAGTTCTCGCCAGCGTTGAAATCGCGGGCGTGAAGCATCCAGTAGCCGTTAGGCAGGGGCGCGTGCTGGCTACCTCCTTTCACCCAGAATTGACCGGAGATAATCGAGTGCATCGATACTTCCTAGAAGATGTTTGTAAAAAATAATTCAAGATAAACTAGCGACATTGATTTATAGGGGGTTTCACCGTGTCAGGCCATTCCAAGTGGGCAACAACTAAGCACAAGAAAGCCATCATCGATTCGCGGCGTGCCAAGAATTTTGCGAAACTGATCAAAGGAATCGAAGTTGCTGCGCGAAACGGTGGCGCTGATATCACTGGAAACCCAACGTTGTTTGATGCAATCGCAAAAGCTAAGAAGAATTCCATGCCAGCGGACAATATTGATCGCGCCGTTAAACGCGGCGCAGGCCTTGAATCTGGTGGCGCTGATTGGCAGACAATTATGTATGAAGGTTACGGCCCAAACGGTGTTGCCTTAATGATCGAATGTTTGTCGGATAATCGAAATCGCGCGGCTTCCGAAGTTCGCGTTGCTGTAACTCGTAATGGTGGTTCAATGGCCGACCCTGGTTCGGTTTCTTATATGTTTAATCGTAAAGGCGTAGTAATTGTCGCCAAAGCTAATGGAATTACCGAAGATAAGATTTTGGAACATGTTTTAGATGCTGGCGCTGAAGATGTCACGGATCTAGGTGAATCATTTGAGATTGTTAGCGAGCCAAGTGATCTCGTTTCAGTCCGCACCGCCCTACAAGGCGCTGGAATTGATTATGAATCAGCAGACACCTCATTTCTTCCTTCAGTTTCGGTTCCCCTAGATGCCGAGGGTGCTGCGAAAGTTTTCGCTCTTATTGATGCAATCGAAGAGCTAGATGACGTGCAGAACGTCTTTGGAAACTTCGATGTATCAGATGAGGTAATGGCTAGCCTTTAAAATGCGCGTTCTCGGGGTCGATCCAGGTTTAACAAGATGCGGTCTCGGAATTGTAGAAAATGGCACGGCGCAAAAACTGATCATGGTTGGTGTTGGATTGATCCAAACTTCAACAGATATCGAACTCGCGCATAGATTGTTAGAACTTGAAACGCAATTATTGATTTGGATTAAGGAATACAAACCTGATGTGATTGCAGTGGAGCGAGTTTTCTCGCAGTTAAATATTCGAACTGCTATGTCCACCGGCCAAGCTGCAGGCGTTGCATTATTAATTGCTGCTCGGCAGGGAATTCCGGTCGCAATGCATACACCCACCGAAGTGAAGGCTGCTGTTACAGGATCGGGCCGTGCGGATAAGAAGCAAGTAGCTCTTATGGTGCAAAAATTGCTCTCCTTAAAAGAAATTCCAAAACCCGTTGATAGCACCGACGCTTTGGCACTCGCTATCTGTCATCATTGGCGAGGTTCTGGTAACGCACGTATTGAATTAGCTGTTGCCAAGGAGAAAGCGCGATTAGCAAAGGTGGCCAAGAAATGATTGCCTCAGTATCAGGTGTTGTGAAAGCTGCGACTCTGAATTCTGCAATCATTGAAGTTGGGGGAGTCGGAATTCAGGTAGCTCTTCCCGCAAGATTTGCGGCTTCATTAGTTGTTGGAACACATGCCGAAATATTCACAACCTTGGTTGTTCGAGAAGATTCGCTGACACTATTTGGCTTTGATCGATCTAACTCCCGAGATTTCTTTGATTTACTTCAAACCGTCAGCGGAATCGGACCAAAGGTTGCTCAATCTGCGCTTTCAATTTATGAGCCAGAAGAATTAGCAAGCGCTATCGCAAGTGAGAATTCTGCTGCGCTTGAGCGAATTCCAGGTCTTGGCAAAAAAGGCGCACAACGAACCGTTCTAGAACTAAAAGATAAAGTATCCGATTTAGCTCGAACTCAGAGTTTAGGTAAGAACTCGAAAGCTCATTGGCGAACCCAATTGCAGAGTGCGCTAATTGGACTTGGTTTCACGGCGAGAGATGCTGAAGGAACTATTGATGCCGTGGCAACTGATCTTGGGAAAAAGGTTGATGAAACAGATATTTCGGAACTTCTAAAGCTGGCGTTGCAAAACCGAGGTCGCGGTTAATAATGAGCGAAGAAAATAGAGTTATTGATTCGAATTCAAATGAATTTGAGCGCACCCAAGAATTAGCACTTCGTCCTAAAACGCTTCAAGAATTTGTCGGACAGAAGCGAGTTGCAAATCAATTAGATCTCCTGCTTTCGGCCGCCAGAAATCGAAACTCTCCGGCAGATCACGTCCTACTTTCCGGGCCCCCAGGTCTAGGTAAAACTACGCTTGCGATGATTATCGCTTCGGAGATGAATGCTCCAATTCGAATTACCAGCGGTCCAGCAATTCAACATGCGGGGGATCTAGCTTCGATTCTCTCCTCTCTGGTAGAGGGTGAAATTTTATTCCTAGATGAAATTCATCGAATGTCGCGCCCGGCCGAAGAACTTCTCTACTTAGCAATGGAAGATTTTCGAGTAGATGTAATTGTTGGTAAAGGTGCAGGAGCAACTGCAATCCCACTTGAACTTCCACATTTCACATTAGTCGGAGCAACAACTCGAGCAGGTCTATTGCCAAGCCCATTACGTGATCGATTTGGCTTTACAGCACAACTAGATTTTTATGAAGATGTAGAACTTTCAGTAATTGTGAAGCGAAGCGCTGCTTTAATGGGAATCGAAATTAGCGAAGAAGCAATTACGGAACTCGGTTCACGTTCCAGAGGAACGCCACGTGTTGCAAACCGGTTACTTCGACGGGTTCGTGATTATGCACAAGTGCATTCGAATGGAAAGGTCGGCATAAAGGAAGCGATGGCCGCTCTTGAAATGTATGAGGTAGATGCGATTGGTTTAGATCGATTGGATCTTGGTGTCCTCGAAACTTTAGTCAAGAGATTTAATGGTGGCCCAGTGGGAATTTCAACCTTGGCGATGGCAATTGGCGAAGAGGTCGAGACAATTGAATCTTTGGCTGAACCTTTTCTCGTCAGAATGGGATTTATCTCACGAACCCCGCGGGGCCGCATTGCTACACCTGCGGGATACGAGCACCTGGGCTTAAAAGCACCGATTAGTTCAACGGGACAACTCGACTTTTTCCAAACACCAGCCTCTGATGCCTAGACTTGCGCCTCAGGTCCGGCATTAATAATCCCCAGAGCTCTAGTTCAAATTCTAAGAGCGCAAAGACCTCAGGTAAATCTGCGAAGTCAATCGCAATCCTCGGTGTAGCACTTATCGCCTTTAGCGCAGTTGCGGTGATTCAAGGTGCGACGAAAGTAAAACTTGGTTTGGACCTTCGTGGTGGAACCAGCGTCACTCTTACACCTCGCGCAAGTGAAGGAACTAAGGTTACAAACGAAGCGATCTCACAGGCTGTTGAAATTATTAGACAACGTGTTAACTCACTTGGAGTTGCTGAAAGCGAAGTCGCGGCGCAAGGTTCTGGAACGAATCGTCAGATTGTAATCTCAGTTCCTGGCGAAACCGGTGAAAAGATTGTTCAGCTCGTGGGACAGACAGCAGAATTGCGATTCCGACAAGTTTTAGTTGAAGGTGCACCAAATACAACTTCCGTGTCAGCAGACACGCAAACTGCAACTCTTCCTAATGGCATAACACCAGAGCTAAGTGCTAGATATGCAGCACTCGATTGCACAAATAAAACGAATTTGCAGGGTGGATCAACTGAATCTCCAGATATCGCAGTTGTTGCTTGCGATCGTGGCGGAACCGGAAAATTCATTCTTGCTCCAGCTCAAGTTTTAGGAAACATGGTTTCGAAAGCTACTGCTGCTATTGATCAACAAGGCGCAGCCGGTTGGTATGTTTCGCTAGATTTCAATGGTGAAGGCACTAGCAAGTTCGGTGCACTGACCACTTCTGTAACTGGTTTGCCGGCTCCACAAAATCAAGTTGCTATCGTTCTTGATGGGCTTGTTGTATCAGCTCCAAGAATTAACGAAGCAATTAACGGTGGAAGCGCTCAGATAACTGGAAGTTTCGGTCAAGAAGAAGCATCAAACTTGGCAAATGTTTTGAAGTATGGCGCATTGCCACTTGCCTTTGATCAAGGTGAAGTTCTTCAAGTTTCACCAACTCTTGGAACCGATCAACTTCATGCCGGTCTGCTTGCTGGTCTTCTTGGATTTATCTTGGTATTCCTTTACTCATTCCTTTACTACAAAGCGTTGGGCTTAGTCACAGTTGCTTCACTACTTGTGGCTTCTGCGATCGCTTACCTTTCATTCTTACTTCTAGGTGAATGGCTTGGCTTTACCTTAACTCTTGCGGGAATTGCGGGTGCGATTGTTGCCGTTGGTATCACCGCTGACTCATTCGTCGTTTACTTTGAGCGCTTGCGTGATGAAGTTCGCGAAGGCCGTTCTATTCGTTCAGCTGCAGAAACTGGATGGGTTAAAGCCCGTCACACAATTATTGTCGCAGATATGGTGTCAATGATTGCCGCAGTTCTCCTCTACTTCTTTGCTGTTGGCGGTGTTCGAGGATTCGCCTTCACACTTGGCCTAACAACTCTCATCGATCTCCTTGTGGTATTTGCTTTCACACATCCATTAGTTTCGTTGATCTCTAAAACTAACTTCTTTGCCAGTGGCCATAAATTGTCAGGATTTTCACCTAAGAGCTTGGGAATGAAAATTAAAACAGATGTCACAGAGAACTTGAAGGGTTAATCGCATGAGCACACTTTCAGGCATTGGCGGTCGGTTGTATCGCGGAGAAACTTCAATTGATTTCATTGGAAAGCGTCGCCGTTGGTATGCGCTATCCGGTCTGGTAATTATCATCTCGGCAATAGTTTTAGGAACTCAAGGTCTGCATCTTGGAATTGAATTTAAAGGCGGTGCCGAATTTTCGATCACCAAGGCTGATGCAACTGTTGAAGATGGCCGCGCTGCTATCGCCAAAGCTGGAGCAACTGGCGAAAGCGTTGTGCAGAAAGTTGGAAATGATCGAATCCGAATTCAGACTGGCGCACTTGATAATTTCAACTCAGTTAAGCAATCTTTGGCAGAAACTTTCGGTGTAAATATCGATGACATCGATACTCAAATAATTGGCCCATCTTGGGGTAAGGAAATCACCAAGAAAGCTCTATATGGACTAATCGGATTCATTATCGTTGTAATGCTCTTCTTGACGATGACTTTCGAGCCGAAGATGGCAATTGCAGCAATTGTTGCGACGATTCACGACGTATTTATTACCGTAGGAATTTATGCACTAGTTGGCTTTGACGTGACGCCCGCAACGGTTATTGGCTTCCTAACAATTCTGGGATATTCGCTTTATGACACTGTGGTTGTTTTCGACAAGGTTCGCGAGAATACCAAGTCAATAACCAGCACCGGGAAGGTCACTTATTCGGCTGCGGCGAATTTAGCTGTTAACCAGACTCTGGTTCGCTCATTCAATACTTCGCTGATTGCGCTGTTACCTGTTGCATCAATTCTTTTTGTTGGTGCAGGATTACTTGGAGCCGGAACTCTTAAAGATCTTTCACTTGCTCTCTTCGTAGGACTAGCAACTGGAACATATTCATCTATCTTTATCGCGACACCAATGCTGGCTCAACTGCGTGAACGTGAACCTGCAATGCGTGCACTTGCTAAGCGCGTTGCACAACATGCACCTGGTGCAGTAACTGCAGAAGCAAAGGGTGCGGCATCGCCTGAACTTAGTGATTCCGGATCAGGCGCAAAAACATCATGGGCGCGTGGACCTCGTAATCAACCTAAACGCAAACGTCGCTAATCTTTCTTCTTTCGTTTTAGCTTGCGTTGACTAGTTAAGATAGAACCATGAACCCGGTTCTTGATGATTTAGCGAAAGCGCTGATTTCACATCATCCTGGTGCTTCTATTGCCGAACTTGAGCGCGCTTACGACATTGCGGCGGATGCTCATGAAGGACAGTTAAGAAAATCGGGCCAGCCTTACATAACGCACCCACTTGCGGTATCAGAAATTCTTGCCGAGATTGGTTTAGATCTAGAAACAATTATCGCTGCATTGCTGCATGACACAGTTGAAGATACTAAGTATTCGCTCTCAGCACTGAAGAAGGATTTCGGCAAAGAAGTCGCCAATCTGGTTGATGGCGTCACCAAATTAGATAAATTAAATTACGGACCAACTGCAGAAGCCGAAACTCTCCGCAAGATGGTAATCGCAATGTCACGTGATATTAGAGTCCTTGTCATTAAGCTGGCCGATCGCTTACATAATGCTCGCACCTGGCAATATGTTGAAGTTGAATCTGCGCAGCGCAAAGCTCGTGAAACGCTTGATATTTATGCACCGCTTGCAAACCGTCTTGGTATGAGCGCAATTAAATGGGAACTCGAAGATCTTTCTTTTAAGACTTTAGAGCCAAAGATTTATGAAGAGATAGAGCGGTTAGTTCAAGAGCGTAATCCAGCACGTCAGGCGATGACAACTGAAGTTTTGGAGCTTGTTGCCAAAGATTTGAACGCGGATGGTATTACTGCAAAGGTTTTAGGTCGCCAGAAACATCTCTATAGCGTTTATCAGAAAATGGTCATCAGAGGCCGCGACTTCAATGAGATTTATGATCTAGTTGGTATTCGGGTTTTAGTTGAAAGCGTTCGTGATTGTTATGCGGTTCTCGGAGCGATTCACGCAAGATGGAGTCCGATTCCTGGCCGCTTCAAAGATTACATTGCGATGCCAAAGTTTAATCTATATCAATCACTTCACACCACAGTTATTGGCCCAAGTGGCAAAGCGGTAGAGATTCAAATCCGAACTTTCGATATGCATGCTCGTGCCGAATATGGAATCGCAGCCCACTGGAAATACAAATTAGCGACAGTGGGGGATGAGGCCACTAAGAAGCCAGAGATGATGTGGCTGAAGCAATTGCATGAATGGCAACAAGAGACTGAAGATGTTGGCGAATTTTTAGACACTTTACGTTACGACCTGCGGACGCCAGAAGTGTTCGTTTTTACACCGAAAGGCAGTGTTATTGCACTTCCATCTGGTTCGACACCGGTTGATTTTGCTTATGCCGTGCATACTCAAGTCGGCGATAGATGTGTAGGAGCAAAGGTAAATGGAAAGCTAGTCCCGCTCGAATCGATACTTACCAATGGCGATGTAGTCGAAGTTGTTACAAATAAAAGTCCAAATGCGGCACCAAGCCGAGATTGGCTTAGCTTCGTCTCCTCACCAAGAGCGCGTTCAAAAATTAAAGCTTGGTTCTCTAAGGAACGTAAGGAAGAAGCAATAGATGCTGGCCGCGAATCTATCGCCCGCCAGATGCGCAAAGTTGGTTTACCGCTGCA
>Ga0114974_10003004_pt1 | contig 12853 bp, 19 predicted proteins | sample S_130206_EF_Meta_FD_87318 | JGI IMG/M metagenome (GOLD analysis project Ga0114974, IMG submission 87318) | Freshwater microbial communities from Lake Simoncouche, Canada to study carbon cycling - S_130206_EF_MetaG | ecosystem: Environmental > Aquatic > Freshwater > Lake | place: Lake...
TAAGATAGGGATGTGCTACGGTGTGTGCATAAGCATCAAATCGTCGTCCTGATGCAGTTCTCTGCCCATCAAAACCATCACCCACACCATAGAAGGTTGCAATTCCACAAGTCAGTCCAGCAATCAATCCAATCATAAGAGTTTTGTTGGTATCAGTGTATTATGGATTCTTTGGTGGGGGATTGGGAGTTTTTGGTACCAGTTCGTCAGGTGTCCTCAATCCTTAATAAGTTCTACAAGGTCATAAAACTCGTTATACACTTCTTCAAGACCATTAGAATGTCCTTTTTCCCAAGCAAAGTGAAATGCCGTATATCGTTTGGGATTATCAGTCACATTAAAGTTCTCAAACAAGTCATTCACAAACTCTTCGTGAAGTTTAGTACGTTCATCATTATATTCTTTGCGACGTGCCTTGTATGCGTCCTCATCAAGAACTTCTTGAATAACTGCGTTAGGGTACTCATCCATCAGTTGCCTCTTGGATTTTTCAAACCCGACACTTTTAGCAACAACCTGTCCCTTATCATAAACATAACAAGTTATGTAATCCTTTTTGTTGGGATAAGAAGTTTGTGGTTTGGAATAATAATCGAAGGATTTCATTTGAGTTCTTTGCGTATGAGAGTATTATGGGTTCTTTGGTGGGGGATTGGGAGTTCTTGGTGCCAGTTCGTCAGGTGTCACATCAAGATATTCTATCATAGATTTTGCTCTTTTTTTTGTTCTCTTTTGAATATCATTGTGAATATCGTGAAATACGTATTCATAGTGAGAATAGTCATAATCACCAAGATTAATCCACCACCAAAGATATTTTCTTTGAGCACGGAATTCTACCTTATCCCCTTTTGTGATTTTTTTGATGCGATAATCTGTTGTAATGTCTTTTTCTGGCATAAAGTCCTCACGAATTAGTCTTGGTTTTGGAAATTCAGGTTTGTTCATCATCTGCGGTAGGTTTAGTTACTATCATTCTTTCAATGCTCCATTTTGCTGGATAATACATATGAGCATAAAATATGCAAGAAGTATTCATATTATAATCATTTGCTCTTGTAAGTTGCCTCTCAATGCCTCCCATAGTACAAAAATCTTTCAACTCCCGTTCCCCACCAATCACAGATTGAAAAGTGGAATTTATAAGTTCTTCCGAAAAATTATTGAAATTATTTTCAAGGAATTTTTGTTGTTCTTTAGTTAGTTTCAATTTACTCATCATCGTCTTCCTCACCCCAAGTTTTTAGTTCCGACATAACGTCTTCCATAGGAATGAGTTTTTCTTTACCGGTCTCCACATCATCTACCATTTGCATAAGATATTCAAGGAACTCTTTGGGATAGGTTTCATCAAGATTTATACTTGTCCAAAACCAACTATAGCATTCTTGAAATGGGTCATCATCTTTAAGAAGAGTATATTTCTCATAATCCCCAGTTACAAGGTCTCTCCACATCACGAAATTATTATTGAATGATTGGAACCAAGTAGGAATGAGATGATTAAAAATATATTTGACCCAACTCATTTCCACTTTATTTTTGCCCGTGCCTAATAGTGTTTTAGAAATCATAGTGTTTCAAAATTAATAATATTTTTGTAATTTTTCCTTTTTCCAGTTTTAATTTCATATAAACAAGAGATGCTATATCCATTTTTCTTACACCATCTTCTTATTCCATCATCAATTACTATAGTATGCCCATCATCAAAAGTCAAATAATGTTTTAAGGTCAATCATTGAGTTGCTCCATTTTGTAAGGGTAATGTAGGTGCCACTGGAACCACAGGAACAGTAGGTGAAACTACTGGGGATTGCGGAAGAACCGGAGCAGGGGGAGCAGCAGGTTCTGGGGCAACCACAGGAGAAGAAACAGAAGGTTCCGTCACTACTGCTGGTTTCTCATTCAACCTTTGTTCCAGTTCTTGAATTTTTTGTTGGTTGGCAAACTCTTGTTGTTTTTTGTTTTCAATATTGTAATACACAGTAGAAACTGTCACACCAATAGTGAGCAATGCTGATACTGTACCTACTGTTGCTTGGAAACGACTCATAATGTTTCTCTTAGGTGCTCTTCTGTATTATAGGGAAGGTTCAGGGATATTGGTAGTTCTCTTGTGCCAGTTCAGGGAGTGTCAGTGCTTCTACATAAACATCACTAATCGTAATATTCTTACACTTATAATAAGTTGTAAGTTGAGAAGCACTCATCTCACTTTCAACTAAAATTTGAATACTCACAGTCGCACCATCTACGATTGAGGAGAGGACTACGGCATACTTATTCATAATTCAATCTCCAAATTTGGATTAAATCCTGTGTCTTGACCAGGATAACCACCAGGATTACATAGAATTTTACATCCCCCAATATTATAGTTAAAATACGAATGGACATGACCATGGCACCAGTATTTGATTTGAGGATAACTTAAAATCAAATCATCCAAATCACTTACAAAGGCACCATTTTCTGTGTTCTTGAATTGAGGAGCAACCGATTGATAACTCGGTGCCATATGACTAATCACGAATACGTTCTCATTCAGTTCTTGAAGTTGATTGAGAAGATACTCCTTACTCTTCTTATGAAAATCAAGAGTATCATTTGTATTCAACTTACGAAAATTGGAAGTAATGCGAATGACTTTGTAATCATTCATATACTGTTGAGCATCCATCATTTCCAATGGATTCTCATTACGGAAATCAGTCCAAAATGTGAAACCAATAAAGTTCCAGTTATCAATCTTGACTGTATCATTCTCCATCAACTGAAAGTTATCAGGAAGGTGCTCTTGAATGGTTTTGTGTGTTCCTTCGTAGTTATATCCATATGCCTCGTGATTTCCCTTGATATAGAGAACCTTTTGATAGTTCTTGCTACAATCATCCAGGAACTTCTCATACACTTCGGCAAGATAACCATTCTTCTTCAAGTGCTTGGCACAAAGAATATCACCTGCCAAAATTAATATGTCACCTTCTCCTGGGTCAAAGTATTGACCAGCACAAAAATGCTCAAGGTGGAGATCACTTAATAGTTTGAGTTTCATTTTCCTTTTACAATAGAATCAAATCCTTCTTCAACTGTAGGAATTTCAAACTGATGATACATTCTTTTCAGAATATCTTTAGGAATGAATTTACCTTCACGAGTTTCATTTCGTTTCAGTGCTTCTTCCAATTCAATCTCAAAGTAAATCGCAGTTTTGCTATAAGTTTCTGGGATTTTTTTCAGTTTCTTCCTTCGTGTTTTAACAGAAAGATTTGTCTGATCCCAGATAATACTTACATCATTCATCACGGCAGAAATTAGATCAAACTCCAATCGTTTGGTTGCCTGTCCAATAAAAGCATCAAAGACCTCATTGTAGGTGGAATTGTTCTGTTCTGCAATTGCTTCCAGATAATTATCAGTGGAAAGAATCTTGTATCCAGATGTTTGGAAATTCATTTTGGTATAAGTGGATTTTCCAGAAGTTGGAATCCCACACAACATAATAAGATGCGACATTGGATTTTAGAATTTGGTTTTCAGTAGATAAGAATTGGAAATTGCTTTGAAACTAAAGTCACTATCCCAAGATTTGAATACCAAACCTTCCCTTTTGGTCTGAGGATTCAGAGATGGACCTTCAGCAAAGTTAAGAAGGTCATCAATAGTTTTGTATTCTGTAGTAAGAAAAACGTGTTGATCGATGATAGGAACGTGCTCAATACTAGCACCATTCATATTCAGTTTATCAAGAATACTGTATCGTTCATCTGCTTTTAGATAACGACCCACAGTGATACTATAAATGTCAAACAGATAGAACTTATGACCTGTGAGTTTCTCGGGATTACCCTGAATACCTTCACCAATCAGTTCTCCCTGAATGGCATACTCTTCACCTTTCTCAACACTCAGTTCAAGTAGAGTATCGATGATATTCTGTTCCCGTGCTGTATTCCAGAAAGTATTACCCTCAGTTTCTATAAGGTCAATATTCCGAGAACATACATGAACTTCACCATCTTTGACGTACACAGTCATACTGCTACCATCAAGTTTAGTAGTTACTTCATATACATCATCTTTGTGAGTATCAAAGATGTCTTTACGAAGATTCTGGCAACGTTCCTGGTCAGTCTTGGGAATGAAATGAGGGAAATTGCCCCTCATTGTACCTTGAAGTTGAGAAGGAATCGGTGGTTCCCATTTTTGGATACTCAGTTGATTGGTTAGATTGTGACCAACAGGATCTCCCACCAAAGGCCACAAACCTAGTTCATTCAGGATTGTGCTAGGAAGCAGAAGTCCCTGACTAACTTGACCACGAAGTTTCACGGTTTTCAGACGCTCACCCTTCACACCATTATATTCACGGGGTTCTTGACCTTTACTCAGAAAAGGAGCAAGTTCGTGAGGAACCCAACTGTCAATCTCAAGATAGATGGCAAGGTCATTCACTTGATACTCACCTTTCTTGACCACTACAGGCCATCCACCATTCACGATGGCACATTCAATGGCATCAGCACCCTCAATGGGTTTGATGTAGGTAATTTCAGCAATGCTGGCAAGTTTGCGAGTCATGTGTCTTTTGCGTATGAATGTATTATAGTAGAAAGGGCACCTGAAATCAAGTGCCCCTGTGCCAGTTTCCAAACCGTCTAGGAGTAAATATACTCTTTCCAGTCGGATACATTACTCTTTTCAAGAATCAATGCCATACGACTGAAAGGTTTCTTTGGTTTGGAATATAGAACCATACCTGCTTCTTGAGGAGTTCTATCACCCTTTTTCGTATTACATCTCATACAAGAGCAAGTTAGATTTTCCCATGTGTCTTGACCACCTCTAGATTTTGGGTGAATGTGGTCAATTGTGAGATTCTGAATACTCCCACAATAGGAACATGTTCGGTCATCTCTCTTGTAAATTAGTTCCCTTGTGGGATTTCCGCTCATCATTTTGGCGATGGGAAGTCTAATATAATTCACAAGACGGATTACTTGTTCTGAAATAAAATGCGCCTTCTCTTTTAGAATGAGAATGATCGCTCTACGACCTGATGTCAGATGTACAGGATTGTAATCTGCGTTTAGTATCAATACAGTGCTATTCAGTTTGATTTTTAGAAGTTCCATCGACCTATGATGAGTTAGTTAATAGTGAGAATCCCCCCAAATTTTGGGAGGATCACTCTGTATATAGTAGCAGAGAATCCGATTCGAGTCAAGCGTTCCAGCGAATATCACCAAACATCCATCGAGCCTCATCAACTTTTGTTTGAGTTGAAAGAGATTTGCCAATGGATTCTTTCAGCATATCCTTCAGACCACGACCTTTACGCATACCATAAAGAAATGGTGCATACTTCTGCGGATACTTGGATATGAATTGAGTCGCAAAGTCTTTCTGAGACTCAATCTTATAACCTTCCATGTACATGCCATGAATATCCAAGGCAACTTCATCAATACTCAACCAAAATGCCTTCTGAAAATCCAGAAGTCGTTGAGCATCATTTTCGGTTAGAAGGGGAATCAAATCATCCACACCATCATTCAGAATTACTTGAATCACATTCTTTTCAAAACTAATTGAATCCTTAGTAGAATGCTTCAGACAATAATCATCTGCTTTAATTTTACACATGTGTCCAGAATCAAAACGAATGATTACACCTTCAGAATCATACCAAGTACGAATATGATCAACAATATTTTGAAGATTCTTTTCATCACCCGCAATTGCTTTGATCACAGGAATATTCCAGGCATTGGCATAACTTACCATGATCTCATATTGAAAATAAGTTCCACTCCACTGACAACGAATGCCAGTCATAATGAGTTGATCTTCGGGATAATCAATCACAATACGATTTTTACGAGAACACCATTCAAAAATAGGTGTTAGATCATTCTCAATACAATAATTAATAAATCTACCATATTGTGGTTTATCAGCAATAAATGCCTCTGCATTTTCGGAAACATCAGTGATTCCGGCACGAGTTCCCAACCGAAAACCACCATTCAGGGGAATTGTACGAATCATAGACCCGTCCAGTTTCTCCAGAACAATATGAGAATGAGTTAAATCAATCTTATCAATCTGAGTTTCTTCTTTCTCATTTACATTGAAGAACTTATGATAAGGACGACTAATGATTTCACCTTTAGTATCAAATGCTAAACCTCGGCATTCACGACGAATCGCACAACCAAGAGCATCATCATCATTCCACTTAAAAGTTTCCTCAAAGTTTACCATGTAATTGATAACGGTATAATCACCTTTATCACTCACACGAAACTCATCCCGTCTTTTAATGTGTGGAAGAACATCATCAATGCTTTCAATGTGAGGGAATTCGTAGTTCATGATTTTGTGGTTGATTCATATAGTATAAAGCAAAAGACCCCTTGGTGGGGGTCTCGGTGTGCCAGTTCATCAGGTGGTTGAGTATTTGTTTAGTAGATAATACACATAATCATCTGGTGCGTCTCCTAAATCTTTACCTTCGGGAACTACTTCAACATAATCACCAAATTTAGCAAGTTTTCTTCCAGCAGTATCATTATCGCATACGGCAACCACAGGACGATTTAGAAGTTGCAACCAGTTTTTATAATCCTTAGGTGGATTATTACATAGAGAAGCAAGAGCAGATTGTCCAAGATTTGTCATACGAGCAGAATCAAAAACTCCTTCAGTCAGATAGACAACACCATCTGACTGATAGAGACTTTCAGTTCCCCATACAACCACAGTAGGAAGTTTGCGATAAGTATAATACTTTCCTTCTAGTTTAGAATTGAAGATTTTCTTATCGCCATTTGGATTGTATTGCTGGTATCCTACCAGTTGTCCTGATAGGTTCCAACAATAAAAAGTGGCGATGTTGAGTTCTTCATCTAAAAATGGTTGATGAAGTTCAAGGTTTAGGTGTCTTTGTTTTAGATGTTCTTTGAGGTTCATAACACTCCATTACATACTTAATAACCTCTTCCAAATCTTCATCTTCACCATCATCTTCCAGAACTTCTGGTTTGACTTTTACTGGTGGAGTATTTGTATAATCTTCAATTTTCCTGAGAGTGCTATTGTGAGCATAGTTGCCCTCCAGTTCTCCTATAGATGCAAACTTAAGAAACAACTGGTAAGTATAAGAATTCAAATCCTCAGAGGGGATTATTACACTTATGGTTGTATCACCAAAGTAATTCATAATGATTTACTTTTTGAGGTAGTGGTTCTTATCCAAATTTTCAAACTTTTTGAGGTGGTGGTTCTTATCTAAAGTTTCAATATCAATGTCATCATCAAAAAGTAATGCTATGAGAAGAAGTGCTACTACGAATGAGGAAAGGCAAATAAGAGCAAACATAATAAGTTACTTTTTCAGAGTTGGTTGTAGACGGAGACCATCACGGAAGATTGCTTTCTTTAGATTGCTTCTTACATCAGCAAGAAGTTCCATAGTGAAAACAGTATTGGCAAGAAACATTTTTTCAAGTTCATCATAAATGCGTTCAACAGATACTTTCATCAACATTTCTGCCCCAAAATCACTGTTGACTGCATCCCAAGTGTCTGCATCAATATCAAACCCTTTGGTGATATGAAACCTCAGTGCTCGCATAACCCTTAGACCATCTTCTGCAATTCGGTCAGTAGGATTACCAACAAACCGAAGAAGATCATTTTCAAGGTCTTGCTTACCACCAAAAGGGTCAATTAGTTCACCATCCAGAATTGCCATTGCGTTCACGGTAAAATCCCGTCGTTGCAAATCATCCATCAGAGTTCCGGGCAGAACAAAATCAGGACGACGACCATCAGAACTAGGACCATCCTTACGAGCAAGCACGAAATCAGCAACATTAGTGCGTTCTTTCAGTGGATGACCATCAGGAACTTGTGCCCGAACAGTGAAGAACTGTGGAGTTTCCAGGAATACTTTGAACCCAGTGTCTTTCAGATGTGCTACCAGAGCATTGAAAGCATCATCGGCAGTATCAAATTTCTGAGTAGGAACAGCAACGAAGTCAACGTCCTTGGAATTTACGCCAAGAAACTTGTCCCTGACCGCACCACCAACTTCTGCGAATTGAAACATTGTTCTTTTGTGTGTATGAACCTATTATAGGGCATCAAGGGGCATCTGGGGAGTGCTCTTGTGCCAGTTCTTCAGGTGTCTCCCTTATCAGTTGCAACGGGAACAAGATTTGAAAAAACTAATGATGTTAAAAAAGCAAAGAGTAAGGCAAGAACCAACAAGAAAGGGTAATGGGATATAAATGCCGATAATTCCTATAAAACAAAAAATTATTATTCGGTTGAAATAAGTGTCGGGGTCTTCGTGTGAGGGGAAAAACATTGGTTTTGTTGTGTACCTGTGTATTATACAGCAAAAGACCCCTTGGTGGGGGTCTCAGTGTGCCAGTTCTTCATCTGTTTAGATGCTCAATCAACTTACTCTTAAATGTGTCAAAACCACTGGCAAATTGATGTTCTTCTGGATTTAGTGCCACACCAAGACCATAAAGAATATCATTAATCAGAGTAGAATCAGAATAATTTTGATACCCATATTGGTCTTCGTAAGTATCAATATATCTTTTAAGATATTGAACCATTAGTTCCATTCTTTTATTTGGATTGGACTTAATTTCAGAATCTTTAAGTTGTTCAAGAATTTCAAGAGAGCGGTTCATCAGTTCTTTGTGTGTATGAACCTATTATACAGCAAAAGACCCCTTTGCAGGGGTCTCAGTGTGCCAGTTGTCAGAGTGTCACGGCATTTGCCCGAATTTCATCAAAGGTGTAATTCTTAACAATTTCACCATTCTCAAATACGGTTTCGAGAACAGGTTGAGAATCCGAAGAACCTTCCACATCGGTGAAAAATCCATTCTCATTCTTGAAAAGAGTTACACGACCTTTTTTGGATTCTTTACCCCAATCGGTAACTGGTTGCTTGTAGACATCTCTCCATTCTCCATTCACTCTTACGGCAGAGCACTTCATCGCAAACTTTTGTGTATCACGATCAACTCCTTGTAAGAGTTTTCCACCCTGTCCGAAAGAAATGTTATCGGCAGAATATTCGGCAGTCATTGCTCTGTAAAGAATGCGATCAATGGTATCTTGTGTAATACCATCACCTTGAATGACTCTGACATTATTGAGAACTTTGAATCCTTTATCATTGACAGTGTGCCCAAAATAAGTATCAAGAATTTGCAAACTTCTTACTACAACTTCTGGGGGGTCACCACTATCGGGACGAACTACTAGAGTTGCTCCCGAGTTAATGACATCATCTTTGAGTTCAGTTCCCCACATACGGCAAGCATTATAGATGTCATAACTATCACTCACACAGGCAACGATTGCTCCTGGTTTTCCGTAGGTTCTTAGCATATTACGATAAGAATCTACTTCGTTTTCACGACCCCAAGATGTAACTGTACTGTGCTCCATTGCAGGAATAGAAAATCCTGCCATATCAATATCATAATACTTCTTGCCATATAAAAGAGCAGTTACCGTATCTGTTCCCATAAAATTGACAAGATGCGATATGCCACCGATTCCCGCAGATTCTAACGAAGAAACACCTCTGGCACCAAAGTCGTGCAATTTGAAGTTAATCAGATTTGTATCTCCAGTTTTCTCCAAATAGTTTAGAATGATTCTTTTACTTTCGTAAGAATTTGTGCAAACCGTAGTTGGATACCATACTGCCCGCAAAAGTGCAGTTTCCAGAAAACTTGTCAACCACCAGCATTTGGGGTCTGTATTCTCAATCGTAACCAAAACATTACTAAGAGGAACAGGAGTTCCTTCTGGAACTGCTTTGATACGAACTGGAAGTTTTCCGTTGTATTTCTCAAGAATGTATTCCCATCCTTCACGATAGAATGGTTCTCCGTGTGCTGTTACAATCAATTCAGCAGTGTCAATGTCTTCTTTGGTAATCGGATTTACCAAGTATTCTTTGAGGAACATTTGCAATCCGAAGAATACGGTATTCTTCCATTTTCCACCCCTACTTTCAATATAGGAATAGACATACTCAGTTCCTTCTGGATACTGATTGAATTGAGAAAACTTGTAGGAATCCGTGTTGAGAATTAGATTTTTAGTTAGGTTCATTTTAAACTCCTTAAAATGTAGTGTGTATGTGCCTTCGGTCTATCCAAAGGACTTTTGTGTTTTACAGTCTTTACACCTGACTATGGTTGGTATTCTACCACAGTTACGTCAGCATAGCAAGCAACTTCTTCAGAAAACTTTTCAATCATCTTAGAAATCCTATTCCAATCACCACCAGCAAGTCCAGCACCGATTTGAGGGAAACCAATGTTTAACTTTCCCCCTGCATTGTATGTTTGTATATAAGGTGTGATACTATTCAAGAACTTTTGAAAAGCATCATACTCAAATACATCAGAACCAGAACTCCACATATGCTGAGTATAAGCATTAAGCACAAGAAAAAGATGGTCATTCACCTCAATTATTGCTTTACTATAGGAACCAAGTTTATTCCTATCACCAAACTCAGTTTGCTTGTCTGCTTCTTCTACTTGAGGATACTTATCTGCAAGTTGTTTTGCAATACCACCTCCCATACAGTGAAAACAATTCGCGCCGTGAACGATAACATCAAACTCACCTTGTTCTGCAAGTTTGATTAGGTCTCCTTTGATGGTTTTCATTATACTCCAGTAAAATAGTTGATGATTTCGTAGTGGTCTTCAAAGCACTCGTTTGGAGTGATTTTGGAAATTGGAATCCATTTTGCAGATGTGGCATCACTTCCCCCCTTCACTTTTGGAAGTTCTCCGTTAGGAAGATTGATGTGAAATGCGTGAGTGATTGTTCTGCCTCGTGTGCTACGTTCAATAGCATCAAAGACTTTTGCTTCTACGATACTACCACGAAGAACTGGACCAGGCACCTTGAGTTGAGTTTCCTCCCTCACCTCCCGTATCATAGCATCCTCTAGTGACTTGTCGCTCAATGCGTCTAGAAACCCTCCAGGAAGGGCAAGAAGACCTTTTCCGGGTTCTGCCCGACGACGTATCATTAGAATGTGTCCCGACTGTACCAAGACCGCATCCACCGTTACAAAGGTTGGTGGGTAAGGGAAAGAAGCATACTGAGATTTGTATTTTTCAACAAAATCAATCTCTCGGAGAATTTGGTCGTAATCCTCTGTCTTAGAAAACTTATTAAGATGTTCTAGAACTTCTGCTGGAACAACACTCTTAATGAAGTTTGGGTTATAGTCCTCTTTGAAGTAAAGTTCTCGGATTTGAGATGCACTTAGTTCTTCAATCAAAGGGACTTCAATCAGGTCCCACTGAGGGAACATATCAAGATAGAAAGATGTCGCATCTTTCTTATATCCGATAATTCCAACTTTAATGTCTTCAAAGGGATTGATTTGATTTACAATATTTTGAACTCTTGTTGCCCAAGTAAGATTGTTGTAGATGGTATCTTGAATTGGATGAATGCTATAATCAGCATTGATCATCATTAAAGTTTCGTCAATTAGATGTTCCCGTTCATCATAAGAGAATGGGTTCTTAAATGTTCTGGGTTGATTTGCGGAACCAACAATAATCGCAGTGTGTTCTGCGAGTCCCATTGCTCTTTTAATAATCTCCAAATGAGCATTATGGAACGGTTGAAACCGACCAATAAAAACTATTACATCGTATTTTTTAGTCATTCTAATCTCCTTAGAATAGTTAGTGATGAGTCGTCTATCGACTCAGTTTATATAGCAACACAAACTTAGAATTAAATTTGTGAATGAGAACGGTAGGATTTGAACCTACACTTGACCGTGCCTTTTTATAATGCTGACGCATCTTAACAACAAGATGACTTTTTTTATAAACGGTTTCCTCTACCAATTGGGATACATTCTCATAGTTTCGAGATTATTTGAGAGATTCGATTCTCTCTAAGTTTACCTATTGATAAACCGTTAACCTTTTGGGTTGCTGAATAATCTCTTATTAATTCTAGATAGTTGTTTTTCCTATAAAATGGGTAAATTGCTGAACTATCTATAAGTAGGAAGGGCAGGAATTGAACCTGCGACAAACGGCTTCCAATGCGGTTTAATTGCTGTGAATATCTTGACAAGATATATTTTACGTTGCTCTACCAACTGAGCTACCTTCCTTTGAACTAGATGATTTTGTTTGCATAACCAAGCAGTTAATTGCTGAATCATCTAAAGAGGAAACGTCGGGAATTGAACCCGAACCTTTTTTTGCAGAAAAAGTAATAGAAATTGCTGTCCGAATCTTATACAAGATTACCGATTTTGTTAATGCTACCGTTACACCACGTTCCCGTTGTTTGTTTTTCAAGGTCTCACTGAGGTTTTTCAAATCCCAGATTTTAGTTTGGAGAAAATCGAAATGCTGAGAGACCTTTGTTTACTAGATGGTTGTTTTTCCTATAAAATGGGTAAATTGCTGAACCATCTATTTGTATATATTATATCATAGGTTGGGGAGTTTTGTCAACCCCCCTTGTGCGGTCAAAAAACGTAATCTACGTCATACTCAGGAATAAGAACCGCTGAATAGGGGAATTCCAGGTCAATGTCAATGTGACGTTGATAATCTGCTATTGCCTCTTCTTCAGTAGAATAGCAATATCGAAAGATTTTTTCTCCATATTTGGATTTAGGTGTTTTGAGAAGACCGTCTTCAGAAATCACCATCCATCGGTAGTTTTTGGTTAGAACGCGCTCTTTAGTCATCAGGGTTTCAGGTGGTTATGAAGTCATTATAGGGCATTTGGGGGGTCTTGGCAA
>Ga0114974_10003006_pt1 | contig 12847 bp, 8 predicted proteins | sample S_130206_EF_Meta_FD_87318 | JGI IMG/M metagenome (GOLD analysis project Ga0114974, IMG submission 87318) | Freshwater microbial communities from Lake Simoncouche, Canada to study carbon cycling - S_130206_EF_MetaG | ecosystem: Environmental > Aquatic > Freshwater > Lake | place: Lake...
CATACCGGTTCGGCGCTTCTCCGTGGGTCGGGTCGGCTGGCCGGATGGAGCGGCGACGCCGATTTCGACCTCCTCATCGAGGCGGAGCGGCTCGTCGTCGACCGGCAATGGGAGGGCCTCCTTCCCGATACGTGGAAGGTGCAGTGGAGCCGGCTCCTCCCTGCCGGTGAGATCGATCTGCGGGCCCAGTTCACCCGTCGCGCAGGCGCGATCGATCCGAAGGTCTCGGTCCGTTGCCGGAACGCCTCGCTGACCCACTACCGTTTTCCGTACCGCGTCGACCGCACCGTCGGCACCGTGGTCGTCGACGGCGGGGCGGTGGCGATCCACCTCACCGGGCAGGCCGGCGGCCGTCCGGTCCACATCGAGGGGGCGTTCCGGTCGACGCCCCAGGGAACGGCCGGTGCGCTCGAGGTCCGCGGGGATGCGATGCGTGTCGATGACGGCCTGCTCGCCGCGATGCCCGCGCGGAGCCAGGCGATCGTGCGATCCTTGCGGGCGGCCGGCGTCTTCGATTTCGTCTTCCGTCATGAACGCGACGCCCGCTTTCCCACCGGTCACTCAAACACCCTGGGGATCCGGCTGGTTGACTGCTCGATGAACTACACCGGCTTCCCCTATCCGCTCACCAAGGTCCAGGGGAGCCTGCGGATGCAGGATGGCACCTGGACGATCAAGGACATCGTGGGCAGCAATGACACGGGCACGGTGCGCTGCACCGGTGGGCTGGTGCCCCGCGGGGCCGACGACGGGGAACTGACCCTCGAGTTGGCCGGACAGGGGGTCGTCGTCGAACGCGAACTGCGCGACGCGCTGCCCCGCGGCGCCCGCAACGTCTGGGACGATCTCGATCCCCGGGGGATGGTCGACTTCCAGGCCACCATCCGTCATGCCATCCGGGCCCGCGGCACGACCGTCGAGGTTCGGGCGACGCCGCACGGCGACACGGTGTCGATCGAACCGTCCTGGTTCCCCTACCGCCTGGAGCAACTCAAGGGGAATCTCGAGTGGAAGGACGGCCTGCTCCGCTTCGGTGGGGTGCGCGGCCGCCATGCCCGCACCACCGTGGCCACCGACGGCATCTGCCGGTTCCTCCCCGACGGCGGTTGGCATGTGTCCTTCACCCGCTTGGCCGCCGATCGTTTCCGTGCCGAGCACGACGTCCTCGAGGCGATGCCTGCCTCGCTGCGCCGGGCCATCGCGGCCGTTCATCCCCATGGCCTGCTCTCGGTCGACGGGGCCCTCGACATCTATTCCACGCAATCGACCGCAGAGGGACGTCCCGGTCCCGCCGCGGCATCGTGGGACATGCAGCTCGACCTCGAGCAGGCTTCGCTCGAAATCGGCGCCCCGCTCGAGCACGTCCATGGCGGCGTCCACCTCCGCGGCCAGAGCGACGGCAGGGCATGGCGCTGCGACGGCGACATGCGGATCGACAGCGCCATCTGTCGCGGAGTCCAGCTGACCGCCGTCGAGGGCCCCCTGGCGATCGACGCCGCGGGTGTCCGGTTCGGCGCGTCGGCGGCGCGGGAAGGGGAAGGGGAGCCTCGTCGTCTCCTCGCCCGGCTCGCCGGCGGGACGCTCGCCCTCGACGGCAACGTCGTCGCCGGAGATGGCGGTGGGTTCACCCTTGCCGCATCGCTCTCGGATGCCGATCTCGAACGGATCACGGCCGACACCGGGCGCGGATTGGCCGGAGGGGCACGGCCCTACAAGGGGCGCGTGTTCGGTGTGCTCGAGCTCTCCGGATCGCGGGCCGGCCCCCATTCGCTCGTCGGTCGGGGGCAGGTCCGGCTCCGCGATGCCGACATCTACGAGCTCCCCGTCGTCCTCGCGATGCTGAAAGTTCTTCGCGTGAAGGCTCCCGACCTGCGCGCCTTCGGATCATCGGTCATCGATTTCCGCGTCGAGGGGCCGCGTGCCTACCTCGACAACATCGAACTCTCCGGCGATGCCATCAGCCTCGTCGGCAGCGGCGAGCTCGAGTTTGACTCGGTCGTCCACCTCACCTTCCGATCGATCATGGGGGATTCGCAGGCGCAGCTGCCGGCGATGAAATCGATGCTCGGCGGGGCGAGTGGCAGTTTCCTCCTCATCCATGTCGATGGCCCCCTCGCCAATCCCGACATCAAGAGCGAGGCTTTTCCCACGCTCGCCGCGGCCCTGCAACAGTGGCAGTCGCAGACTCGAGCCCGCGACACCGCCGTTCCCCCACCGCCGCCGGGAGCCCTGCGGGGCCCGGCCAGCGGCCGTCAGGCAGGGTTTCTCTCGCCGATCTCCAGCCCCGGCGGCTCCCTGCCGCCCGCGGCCCCCGCATCCGTGCCGGCGCTCACCCCCGTGGCGGGTGCTGGCGGCGTGAGCGGCGGCTACAGTGTTGCTGCGCCGGTAACTCCCCCGGCCCCTCCGGCTCCCCGCATTTCACCACCCGACGGACTGCCATGACCAGCGCGAAACTCCCCTTCGTGAAGATGCACGGACTCGGCAACGACTACGTTTACATCGACGGGTTTTCTGTCGCCGTGCCGTCCGATCCGCCGGCCCTCGCACGACGGATCTCGGATCGGCATCGGGGCGTCGGCGGCGATGGGCTGATCCTCGTCGAGCCCTCGGACGTGGCGGCCGCACGGATGCGAATGTTCAATGCCGATGGAAGTGAATCGGAGATGTGTGGCAACGGCGTGCGGTGTGTCTCCCACCTCGTCGTGTCACGCGGTTACGCGCCGGCTGGGCCGGTGCGGATCGAGACTGGCCGGGGCGTGCTCGAACTTGTCGTCGATCCGACCGGCCGACGCTCGTCGCGCGTCCGCGTCGACATGGGGGAGCCGATCCTCACCCCCGCACAAATCCCGGTCGATCATCCGGGGGAGCGGGTCGTGGAGTTGCCCTGCTCAGGGCTGCCCCAAGCGGAAGCGTGGTGGGAAGCCGCCGGCTTCGATCCGCGGATGACATGCGTGTCGATGGGGAATCCCCATGTCGTCTTCTGGTGCCGTGACGTCGCCGCGGTGCCCCTCGGCGAGTTCGGTCCGCGGATCGAGACCGACAGGCTCTTTCCGGCGCGCGTCAACGTCCATGTCGTCGAGGTTCTCGACCGGGGGCGCGTGCGGATGCGCACCTGGGAGCGTGGTAGCGGGATCACCCAGGCCTGCGGTACCGGGGCCTCGGCGGTGTGCGTGGCGGGTGTTCTCTGCGGCAGAACCGGCGAACGGATCCGGGCCGAACTGCCGGGGGGTGAACTGGAGCTCGAGTGGGCGGGGAAGGGGCCTGTCTTCATGACCGGCCCTGCGGAGGAGGTGTTCGAGGGGGTTTGGTACGAAGATTGACGTCGGACCGGACGAGACGCCGACAACAGGGGCGTGGGCAGGATCATGAGCACGGGACGCGGCGGAGCACGCGGCCCTCGAGGGACATCAGGAAGGGATTCCGAGCGTGAAGATCACCTCGCCATTGGCCATCGGTGCCGCGTCGCTGGCAACTGCCGCGGTCATCGGTCGTTGGATGGGGACCCTCGACTACCGGGTCGACTTCGCTGATCCGACGGTCGATCCTGTCCATCCCGATTACCGGGGGGCGAAAATCTACGTCTTTTGGCACGAGGGGATCCTCCTTCCCCTCCATCTCCGCGGGCATTCGAACATCTCGATGCTCCTCTCGCGCCACTGGGATGCCAACATCCTCGAACGGGTGGCGCGGATGATGGGATTCGGCACGGTCCGTGGCAGTTCGTTCCACGGCGGCTCGGCGGCGCTGCGGGAACTGGTCTCGCGGGCCCGCAGCGGCAATCTCACGATCACTCCCGACGGGCCGCGCGGGCCCCGACGTCGGCTGGCGCCGGGCTGCGTGTTTCTCGCCAGCACACTCGGCATCCCGATCGTGGCGATGGGGCTGGGGTATGACCGCCCATGGCGATTGAACACCTGGGACCGCTTTGCCGTGCCCCGTCCCTGGTCGCACGCCCGGGCGGTCGTCAGCCGGGCGATCCATGTCCCGCCGGCGCTCGATCGTGACGGGATCGAACGACACCGATCGGGCGTGGAACGTCTTCTCGTGCGCTTGTCCGACGACGCCGAGGCTTGGGCCCGCTCGGGGCGGAGTCGTGAAGGGGACCGCGTCGTGCGCCCGGAGCCCTCGAGGGTCGCTGGTTGGGCCGCAGCGATGAAGGGGCCGCGGGGCGTGGGGGTCGACGAGGAACTCGACCGTGTTCTCCCCGCCGAAGCGGTCGTCGCGAGTGCTGCGGCCTGAGCCTGTGGCGCGTCGTGTGCCGGATGTGACGGGGGCCTTCTGCTCCCCGCAAGACACTTTGCGCACGGGAGCAAAATGGGCGTCTTCGGGGCGCCGAGAGCGCCGCTGAAGGGCTGCCAGTGCCGTGCAAGCACGGTTTGACAGCATGGTTTGACAGCATGGTTTGACAGCAGTGCTTGCACCCCTATACTCGCGCCGACGTTGTCACGAAGGCGTTCCAAGGATGGATGCAGAAAACCACTCAAATTCACTGCGCGGGCGAACTTCCGGACGTGCGAGGCCGCCGAGGAAGGAACGTACGGCGGGCGCGGTGGATCCCCGTGAAGCGGTCGCCGCCGCGATTCGTGCGGCGTTCCGTTCTCGGATCGGTGAGGACCGGCACGATGTCTGGTTCGGCGAAAGCTTTCAGGTGGTGGCCGAACGCGACGGCGACGGCGAGCGGTTGGTGACCGTGCTCGCCGGGAGTGCCTTCACGCACGACTGGCTCCAGCGGACATTCCGGGACGACTTCGTCGCCGCCGTCGAGCATGTTCTGGGGCGATCGGGTGGGCCGACCCGCGTGGTTTGGAATCCGCTGGTGGCCGGAACCGATGCTGCCGACGGGATCGTTCCCCTGCCGGAGACGCACGTTGCTGGGAGCGGGGCCACGACCGACGGTGAAGCCCCGGTTGGCCCAAGGCCCTCTGCTGTTGCGGATGCTAGCCTGATCCACAGCCAGCGAGCCGTGTCGGCGCCTCGGGGGCATTCCGCGAGGGCGCCAGCTACGGGCATTGGTGATCCGGGGCAGGGCAGTGCCCGTCCGGCTTCCTCGGTCCGCCCCTCCCTGACGCTCGAGCAATATGTGGTCGGGCTGGGGAATCGGATGGCCCACGCGGCGGCGGCGCTCGCCGCCGAGCAGCCCGGAGCGATGTCGCCGCTGGTCATTCACGGCCCGAGTGGTGCCGGCAAGACCCATCTGCTCGAGGGCATTTGTCGGCGGATGCGCGAGCGCAATCCCCGCTCTTCGGCGGTGATGCTTTCGGCGGAACAGTTCACGACGACGTTCCTGGAGTCGCTCCACGGCCGTCGTGGCCTGCCCGGATTCCGTCGCTCCCTCCGGGCAGCCGATCTCCTCATCATCGACGACATTCAGTTCCTCATCGGCAAGAAAGCCACGATCTCAGAACTGCTCCACACCATCGAGGCCCTGCAACGCGCCGGAAAGCAGGTGGTGTTCGCCAGTGATCGGGACGTCGAATCGCTTGCGGAACTCGGGGCCGATCTCCAGGCGCGGCTGCGCGGCGGCATGTGTGCCCGGATCCTGCCGCCCGACGAAGCCACCCGTGCCGGGATCGTCGAATCGCTCGCTGCTCGCCGTGCCCTGTCGATTCCTGCGGAAGTCGTGGCCTTTGTTGCCGCGCGGATGACGCGCAACACCCGTGAGCTCGCCGGGGCTGTCAATCGCCTCGAGGCCACCAGCCACATGCTCGGGATTCCCGTGACCCTCGACATGGCCGAAGAGTGTCTCGCCGAACTGGTCCGCTCGAGTTCGCGGGCCGTTCGGCTCGCCGACATCGAGCGCGCCGTCTGCTCGGCGCTCGGTGTCGATCCAGGCAGCCTCCAATCTTCCTGTCGTGTCCGCCGCGTCAACCAACCGCGGATGCTGGCGATGTTCTTGGCCCGGAAGCACACGCCGGCGGCGCTGTCCGAAATCGGCGCTTACTTCGGTCGCCGCAGTCATTCGACCGTGATCTCCGCGCAGCGCACCGTCGATGGCTGGATCGCGTCGGGCAGCCGGCTGACGCTGGCCGATGCCGAGTGGGGGGTCGAAGAGGCTATCCGGCGCGTCGAGGAGTCGCTCCGGGTCGGCTGACGCGGGTGGTTCGGGCGGGGCTGGTGCGAAAGGGCAAGGGGTGTCCCGCCGTCACCGGCCTCTGCTTGGGGCGCTCACTCCGTCGCTGGTGCCGACGGTGCATCCTCGGGAGCAGCTTCTGAGATGAGCCGCTCCTCGAGCGTCGATCGGTAGCGGACGCTCGATTCCTGTCCGCTGAAGCCGACGACGCGACGGTCGATGCCGGTCGAACGGCGAATGACCCGTCCGGAGGGGATGTCGAACTCGATGTCGCCGTTCCAGATCCGTTCGAGCAGCCGCGATTCGAGTCGCGGGTCGTCGATCGGCGTCAGCACCGTCGTGTCGATGCTGATCAGGGCCACGTTGTCCCGCACCGATTCCAGCCGATAGCGGAGCCGCGTGCGGACGGCCCGACGCGGGCCCCCGGGAACCTCCACGACCACCTCCTTGGGGACGCTCCACTCCGCCCCGATCTCCACCTCGCCATCGGGGAGGGGCACGACCATCAGATCGCCGGACGCGGACGGCGGGGTCGGTTGCAGATCGATGCGGGAGATCACCCGCCCGGCGCGATCGATGACGACGCGGGAGAGTGGCACACCGAGACTGCCGCGCACCGACTCGTAGCCGGGCGGGGCCTGATCCCCGTCGTCGCTGTTCCACCGCACCTCGCCGCGATCGCTGATCCGGGAGGTCATGGCCACGTGATCGACGGAGTGCTCGATCGTCGCCCTTCCCTCAGCATCGACCGAGACGACACGCCAGCGCTTCCTGGAGTCGGTGGCGGTATCGGTCGATTGCGTCGTGCCGGAGATCGTCGTCTCGGTGCGGGCCCGGTGGGACACCGTCATCGCCACCGTCTCATCCGGGAGGAAGCGGTACTCGAGCTTTACCGAGGGAGAGGCAACATCCACTCCCCCTGCCATGCCGCCGCTGGCCGCGATGAGGAGCGGGAGAAAGCCGCCGATGAGATCGCGGCGCGTGGGGAGATTCATCTCAAGCCTCACTCAGGGGTGGAGGGGGGCCTGGCCGGCGGCGTCCCTGCGCCGCGCAGGCCACCGCCCCAATGGAGTTTCTCACGCAGCGTGCGGTAGTAGCCGTGGTTTCGTGTCTCGACGAGGGTAAACCTCGGCTCCGCCCGCCGGACACGCAGTCGGTCTCCGGGGAGGAGCGGGGCGAACACGTGACCGTCGACAACGCAGGCCGAGCCTCCGTTTGGACGCGGCACCGACACCTCGTACTGGCGGGTGGCGGAGTCGACGACCGTCCGATTGGTGAGCGTGTGGGGATTGAGGGGTGTGAAGACGAAGGCGTCGAGATCCTTCCGCACCAGCGGGCCTCCCGCCGACAGGCTGTAAGCGGTGGAGCCCACCGGCGTGCTGACGATCAATCCGTCGCTGCGGTAGGTCGTGGCGAGTTCCCCGTCGACATGAAGGAGGATGTCGATCATCGAGAACGGTGGACCGGCGAGGACCGACGTCTCGTTGAGCCCAAGTTGACGACGGGGGGGCTCCCCGTCACGGAGCAGCTCGCACTCGAGCATCAGGTGATCAACCAGCCGGAATCGGCCGGCAGCGATCTCCATCAGGACCTCGTCGACTTCGTCGCGGGAGAAATCGGCGAGGAATCCCAAATGCCCGAGATTGACCCCCATCACGGGTACCTGGCCATATCCCATCCAACGCGCCGTGCGGAGGATCGTGCCGTCCCCCCCGAGGACGATCACCAGATCGATCCTGTCTGGATCGGGAGCCTGGGTATGGAAGCCACCCTCCCCCCAATCTCCCTCCGGCGCCGGCCGGTGGATCACGGAGTGGCCGTGGCGTTGCAGCGATGCTCCGACTCGTTCGGCCACCTCACCCACGCCGGGAAGCCCGGCAGGAGCGACGATGGCCACCCGGAGGCTATCCGGTGTCGATGAACGAAGGCGCTGCGAGGGGGGCATGAGAGGCTCCGGCCGGGCGACGGCGCTCAAGTCGAAGGACGTCGGCGTCTGGAATGTCCGGGGCCGTGGGGAACTCAGCGACGGGCTGCGTCGACGGCTACTTCCGCCATCGGTTGGGCTTCCCGGCCACTCAGCCTCCGGGCGGCGGCGGCGATGCCATCGACGTCGAGGCCGAGTTCGCCGAGCAGTTCACCGCGCTCACCATGCTCGACGAACCGGTCGGGGAGCCCCATGCGAAGGATGGGGCCGGACACCAGCCGGGCATCATTGACCGCCTCGAGGACCGCCGAACCGAACCCGGTGGGGAGGGCATTCTCCTCGATCGTGATCGTCCAGGGACTGGCCTCGATCAATTCCAGGATCGTCAGATCGAGGGGCTTCACGAATCGGGCGTTGACGACCGACACATCGATCCCCTCGAGGGCGAGTCGGCTGGCTGCCGCCAATGCGGCACCGAGCAGGGTGCCGCAGGCAACCAGTAGCCCGTCGGGACCGCGACGGAGTATCTCGCTGCGGCCCCGTTCGATGGGCGCCCGGGGCCCGGGGTGGTTGTCGACGCTGGCCTTGGGATAGCGGATCGCCACCGGACCGGGCTGCTGGAGCGCCCAGTCGAGCATCGCGACGAGATCGTGCTCGTCGCCTGGTGCGAGGACGGTCATGTTGGGGAACAGCCGCATGTACCCCAGATCGTAGGAGCCGTGGTGGGTCGGGCCGTCGGGGCCGGTGAGCCCTGCCCGGTCGAGCATGAAGGTGACCGGGAGATTCTGCAGCGACACTTCCTGAAAGATCTGGTCGAACGACCGCTGGAGGAAGGTGCTGTATATGTCGACGATCGGCCGACAACCGGCCTTGGCTTGTCCGGCGGCAAACGCCACGGCGTGCGACTCGCAGATGCCGACGTCGAAGAGCCGGTCCGGGAATTCCTCGCGCACCGGCTCGAGCTTGTTCCCCTGGCACATTGCTGCGGTGATCACCGTGACGCGGGGATCGCGCCGCAGGCAGGCGCCGATTGCGGCGCTTGCGACATCGGTGTAGGCCCTGGCTGACGACTTCTTGATTGACACGATGCAGTCGTCATCGTCGCGCTCGAACGGCGCCGGGGTGTGGAAGAACACCGGATCGGCCTCGGCCGGCTTGAACCCATGCCCCTTCTCGGTGAGCACGTGGAGCAGCACCGGGCCGTCGGCGTCCTTGACGAGTTCCAGATAGCGGATCAGGTTTGCCAGCGAGTGCCCCTCGACCGGGCCGAAGTAGCGGACGCCCATCGACTCAAACAGCATCCCGCCATGGAGCGAAGCCTTGAGCGAATCCTTGACGCTGTGGAGCATCCGCTCCATCGATTCGCCAACCACCGGCATCCCCTTGATCATCCCGCCCGCCTGATTCTTGATGCCGCGATACCAGGGATTCTCGCGGGCGACGTCGAGGTACTCGGCGAGCGCGCCGACGCGTGGGCAGATCGACATCTTGTTGTCGTTGAGGATCACCAGGAGCCGCTTCTTGAGAAAGCCGGCGTTGTTGAGGGCCTCGAAGACGATTCCGGACGGAAGGGCACCGTCCCCGATGACGGCCACACTCCGCCGATCGTCCTCGCCGGCAAGGCTGTCGCCGCTGGCGAGCCCGAGGGCCGTTGACAGGCTGCAGCCGGCATGGCCGGTCATGAACAGGTCGTAGGGGCTTTCTTCGGGATTGGGGTATCCCATCAGCCCGCCACGGGTGCGGATCGTCCCGAAGTTGGCGAACCGGCCGGTGATCAGCTTGTGGGGATAGATCTGGTGGCCGGTGTCCCAGATCAGCCGGTCGCGACTGAAGTCGAAGACGCGGTGAAGGGCCAGGCAGAGTTCGACCACGCCGAGGTTGGAGGCGAAATGAGCCGTCCGGGTGGCAGCCACCTCGGTGAGCGAGCGGCGCATCTCCCCGGCGAGTTGTTCGAGTTGCTCGATCGACAGCCCGGCAAGGTCGCGGGGGGAGAGGATCGAAGGCAGGATGTCGGGCATGGTTTGGGGCGATCCTCGGGGCGATTCCATTCGTGGAGCCGAAGGGAGCTGTGGTCGGCGTCAGTGATCGCGGGTCACGATCCAGGAGGCGAGATGGCGGAGGTCGTCGGCCGATGCCGGTAGTTCAGAGAGCATCGACTCGGCTTCGGCGGCAAGGGCAACCGCGCGGCGCCGGCTTTCGGACAATCCCAGCACGGTCGGATAGGTGAGTTTCCCTCGCTCGGCATCCTTACCGACCCGCTTCCCGGTCGTCGCCTCGTTCCCTTCGGCATCGAGAAGGTCATCGGCGATCTGAAAGGCGAGTCCGAAGGCGCGGCCGTAGCCGTCGAGCGCGGCGAGTTGCCGATCGTTCGCTCCGGCGGCGAGGCCGCCGAGGGTCAGCGCCGCACGGAACAGCGCTCCGGTCTTGCGGCGATGGATCCGCTCCATCCAGGCAACCTGATCCTCGCGTCCTTCGGGGCCCGACCGATCGAGCCAGCCCCGTTCGGCCGCGAGGTCATCCGATTGTCCGCCGACGAGCGCCTCAGGCCCCGATGCCTGGGCGAGCACGCGCAAGCCCCGGGCCGCCACGGCGGCGGGGAGGCTGCCGACGAGGGTTTCAAAGGCGAGGGCTTGGAGAGCGTCGCCACAGAGGATCGCGGTCGCCTCGTCAAACGCTCGGTGGCAGGTGGGCCGTCCGCGGCGGAGGTCGTCGTCGTCCATGGCCGGGAGATCATCGTGGACGAGCGAGTAGGCGTGGATCATCTCGACGGCGACCGCGGCCCCTGCGGCGGTGTCCCACGCCTGGATCGGGGATGCTTCTGCCGCACCGGCCGGCATGCAGGCCTCGGCCGCCCAGAGGACGAGGGCCGGGCGGAGACGCTTGCCGGGCGCCAAAAGGGAGTAGCGCATGGCCTCGAGCAGGCGGGGCGCTGCGTCGTCGGAGAGTTGAAGAGCCCGCTCGAGCCGGGGGTCGATGAACGACATCACGCGGGCCAACGCCTGCGGGACGGCTCCGGCTCCGGAAGCCCCACCTGCCGTAGGCCGCGTTCCTGCGGCGGTGTCGTGACTGACAACCATCATGCTTGGCGAGCCTGCCCTAGCTGCCGGGGACGTGCATGGGGATTCGATCGATGACCGACGGAAGATCAGCCGATCGGGAGAGATCCTGATCGGTCCACCGTCCTCACCCCATGGACCGCCGGATCCTCACGGGAGAATCCTCTCGGTCCCGAAGTCGGAATCGCCTTAAGGGCCTCGATCCTGGATCCCAGGGTCGAGGCCCTACCGTCTCGCCGTCGAGGGGACGGGCAACTGTCGATTCCGCCTTCACGCCCCCCCGGCCGGACTCCGGAAAAGCCGTGGAAGTCTAGACTTCCGGAGAACTGTCGTCCATCCCCGGAAGCCTCCGCGGACGGCCAGCGGCGCCCCGTGGCTGCCGGTCGGTCGCCCGTTTGGCGGAACCCTTCCGCGGTCCGGCCGTGGGGGTGTGCGGCACCGAGTCGGCCGGGGCTTCTCCCATCGGGCCGTCGTCGTCCTCATCCTCCTCCGAGGCCTTCTCGGCCGCGGTCGTGAGGGTCTTCACCCGTGTCTCGACATCCGCCAGTTCGGCATGGAGACGCCGGACGAGCGACACTCCCTGTTCGAACGCGGCGATCGACTCGGCGAGCCCGAGTCGACCCCCTTCGAGCCCCCCGACGAGGTCCGCCAAACGGGAGAGCCCTTCTTCAAAGGATACCGGTTGCGGGGCTTCTGCCGCCGTCGTCGATCCAGTTCTCCGATCGGACACCTTGGTGGCCTCCTGTTCTTCACGGCCCATCGTCGCGATCTCCCTGCTTCCGGCACCCCCGGACATTCCCCGGAACCGTTATCTCCGGTTCCCCTTCGGCCAGATCGATCTCTTCGACACGGCTGCGGATCCGGCCCGTGGCGAGTTGGGTGACGAGCCTTGTGCCGGCTGCGAGGCCTTGCGCAGCCACCAGCGGCCGAGCCGCGCGGATCCCATCGGCCTCGATCCATGTCACGGAGTAACCGCGGGCAAGGATTGCCAGTGGGCTGACGGCGTCGAGCCGTCCTGCCGCTGCCGTCAACCGCTCCCGCGCCCGCTCGATGCCCCCGGCGATCAGCCGCTTCAGTCGGGCGTCGTGCGTGTCGACAATCGTCTGGCGGTCGCGGAGGATCCAGGAGGGATCGACGAGCATCCGCGAGCCGGCGAGCCGCTCGAGCCACTCGCGCGCCGTCGCCGTGCGGCGGAGGAGCCCGGCCTGGAGCCGTTGCTCGAACGTGTCGACGGTGGCGAGGACCTGGCGCCGATCGGGAGAGATCCGCACCGCCGCGTCGGTGGGCGTCAGCGCTCGGACGTCGGCGGCGAGGTCGGCGAGCGTGACGTCGATCTCATGCCCCACCCCGACCACGACCGGAATCGGGCTCGCGGCCACCGCCCGGACGAGCGGTTCTTCGTTGAAGGCCCACAGGTCCTCGCGGCTCCCGCCCCCCCGCACCACCGCGATCACGTCGACCGCCGGCACCAGACAAGCCGCGAGCGTCAGGGCCTTGGCCACCTCGACTGCGGCGCCGGCCCCCTGCACGCGCGAGGGCACGACGATCACCTCCGCTGCTGGCCAACGTCCGCGGAGCGTCTGGAGGAAGTCGTGGAGGGCCGCCCCGGCAGGGCTGGTGACGACGGCTATCCGCCGTGGAAAGGGGGGCAGGGGACGCTTTCGCTGCGGTGCAAAAAGCCCCTCCGCCTCGAGGGTTGCGTGGAGCCGGCGGAGCTTTGCCTCGAGGGCCCCGGTCCCGACCGCATGCATCCGATCGATCGTCAGTTGGTAGGTGCCCCGCGGGGGGTAGACCTCG
>Ga0114974_10003008_pt1 | contig 12840 bp, 10 predicted proteins | sample S_130206_EF_Meta_FD_87318 | JGI IMG/M metagenome (GOLD analysis project Ga0114974, IMG submission 87318) | Freshwater microbial communities from Lake Simoncouche, Canada to study carbon cycling - S_130206_EF_MetaG | ecosystem: Environmental > Aquatic > Freshwater > Lake | place: Lake...
AATATCAATAGTAAATCTGCTTGTATATATGCTGTAAGTGAAGAAACCGGCGCCGGTTATAATAGATCTGTTGGATTAGCATTGCATACAAGCGGATTTGATCTTGATAATGCTGAAAGACTACGAATTAATTCAGTAGGAAATGTTGGTATAGGTACAACAAGTCCTGCTAGTAAGTTACATATAAGTGGATCTGGACAAACAATAATGCGTCTTGATTCAGATACTACTACCAGTGTATCTCAATTTCAGATAAAAGCTGCATCAGATGCGGTGTTAATAATGGGTATGTTAGGCGGATCTGCAGCGGGTAATAACTACGGAGTTACTGCTGCTGGTCAAGCATATTTTGGAACAAGTACTCTTGGTTCACCTCATCCAACTTCTTTAGTAATTGGAAATGCATCTACTATACCAATCATATTTGTTACAGCTAATACTGAGAAAATGCGTATTGCGAGTGATGGTAACGTTGGTATAGGTACTACATCTGTACTTGCAAAATTAGTTGTATCAAATGGTTCTGGTGAAAATATTGAATTTACTCCTGGAAATGCAACGGTAAATGGCGGACTAATTGAATCTATTAATAGATCTACTGGTACTACAAGACCAGATTTAAATTTGTTTACATCAAATGCAAGTAATGGTTCTATTAAATTCTATACAAACGGTGTTAATGAAAGAATGCGTGTTGCTGGTGGTGGTAATGTTGGTATAGGAACTACTAGTCCAAATGCTAAATTGAATGTAAACAGTAGTGGTTCACTTGCTGCTGGATCAATAGTATTTAGAGTAGAAGGTACCAGTGGTTCACTATTTGCTGTAGATGATAGTTTAATCGGTTCACTATTCAGTGTAAATGATATATCAGGTCTACCAATACTTGAAGTATTTAGTGATAACAAAGTTGTTGGTGGTACATTCAATTCAAACACATTTGTTATAACAGGCAGTTCAGTAGGTATTGGCACTTCAATACCAACTAATAGATTACACGTATCCGCTTCAGTAGATCCACTTAAATTAGTTGGAGTAGCATCCGCAGCGGATACAAATTTTTTAACAGTTGCCGCAGATGGTGTAGTTCACTATAGAACAGGCGGAGCAAATGGAACAAGCGGAACCAGTGGTAGTTCTGGTTCTTCTGGAACAAGCGGTTCAAGTGGTTCTAGTGGTACGTCAGGCAGTTCTGGTTCAAGCGGAACCAGTGGATCAAGCGGAAGTAGTGGAACCAGTGGTTCAAGTGGTTCATCTGGAACAAGCGGATCAAGTGGAAGTAGCGGAACCAGTGGTAGTAGTGGTTCGTCTGGAACAAGCGGATCAAGTGGTTCAAGTGGAACAAGCGGATCAAGCGGTTCGTCTGGAACAAGCGGATCAAGTGGTTCATCTGGAACAAGCGGTTCAAGTGGTTCATCTGGAACAAGCGGATCAAGTGGTTCAAGCGGAACCAGTGGATCAAGTGGAAGTAGCGGAACAAGCGGATCAAGTGGTTCATCTGGAACAAGCGGATCAAGTGGTTCGTCTGGAACAAGCGGATCAAGCGGTTCATCCGGAACAAGTGGATCTAGTGGATATCAAGGTGGTACTATATATAGATTTTCTACTAATACCAGTCCTAGCAACCCAGGTGTTGACTATTTAAAATATAATAATGCTACTGTATCTTCAGTAACCACAATGTATATATCTAAAACTGGCCCTAATAGCGTTGTTTTAACTAATTGGATAAACACTTGGGATGATAGTACTAATTCAAATAAAGGATACATTTCAATATATGATAATACAAATTTAAGAACTAATCTTTTTATAATAAATGGTTCATTAACAAATCAGACTGATTATTTTGAAGTACCAATAACATTTAGTGCAGGAAGTGCAGTACCTGGTAATGACAGTTATTGTTCAGTTTTTTTCAGCATGTCGGGAGATAAAGGATCAAGTGGAACAAGCGGATCAAGCGGATCTAGTGGTACAAGTGGATCAAGCGGTTCATCTGGAACAAGCGGATCAAGTGGTTCGTCTGGAACAAGCGGATCAAGCGGTTCGTCTGGAACAAGTGGTTCAAGTGGTTCATCTGGAACAAGCGGATCAAGTGGTTCGTCTGGAACAAGCGGTTCAAGTGGTTCGTCTGGAACAAGTGGTTCAAGTGGTTCATCTGGAACAAGCGGATCAAGTGGTTCTTCTGGAACAAGCGGTTCAAGTGGTTCGTCTGGAACAAGCGGAAGTAGTGGTTCATCTGGAACAAGCGGATCAAGTGGTTCAAGCGGAACAAGCGGAAGTAGTGGTTCATCTGGAACAAGCGGATCAAGTGGTTCAAGCGGAACAAGCGGAAGTAGTGGATCACCTGGTACACCTGGCGGGCCTGGACCACAAGGGCCTCAAGGTCAACAAGGACCGCAGTCAGATTATAGGCTTAAAAAAGATGTTAAAAATTATAATGATGGATGGGGGATTATAAAAAATATACAACCAAAAACATTCATTCGTATTAATGATCCATTGCAAAAAGTTGAATCTGGTTTTATTGCGCATGAAGTAGCTGAAGGTGGTTTAGACCAGGCGGTATTTGGCAAAAAAGATGCAGTTGATTCAAGAGGAAGACCTATATATCAAGGACTAGATACTTGGAGTTTTATTCCTACAATTTGGAGTGCGTTAAAAAAATCAATTGAAGATATTGAAGAACTTAAATTGGAAGTTATAACATTGAAAAATGAAATCAATATATTAAAAAATAAATAATTAATTTATGTCAGAAATGATACAGATGTGTTGTTCATATTCTAGATTTTGTGTATCTAGGTTTGATGTTTGTGTTGATTCATCATATACAAAATCATTTATATTTAATTCTTTAAATTTTTCATGAATTAAAAAATCATATGAATCTTTGATCAGTCTTACTAATCTCTGTATTTCTTTGTTGCGAGAAAGAAAGGTATTACCCTCTTTGTTTCTATATTGAATGTAACCAAATTTAGGAATATGTGCGATTTTTGTGGTTAAAAATGTTTTAATTATTAATTCATAATCATCACATACATGTAGGTTAGGATTGTGACCATTTATTTTAAAATAGTTATCTCTTTTCCAAACTCTTGCATGATTTGGCACTCCTATAATATGTCTTATTGTTTTTGGGTTAATTCTTGGTCCATTTGATACTTCATAAGTTTTTCCGTTATAAGATTCTTGTCTATATGAACCATAACCAAAACAAAAACCGTCACAGTATTTTACATTAGATCCATCTTCTTCAAATACTTCAGCTGAATCTGTATATACAAATCCTACATCTTGATATTTTTGAAAAGTTTTTACTACGTATTCAAGACATTTTTTTGTCAATTCATCATCATGATCTAATTCACATAAATATTCACCTGAACATAATCCCGCAGCCCATCTTTTTAATTCTCCTATACTTCCTGAAGATCTTGCGTTTTTAAAAACTTTTATTCTATTATCCATTTCACTTATTTCTTTTAACAAATTAAATGTTTGATCATTATCATTGGAATCGTCAAGTATTATCCATTCCCAATTTTTATAAGTTTGATTTAGTAAAGATTGTAGAGGTCTAAATATTTTTGATCCTGTTTTATAAGTTGGTGTAAAAATTGAAATCAATGGTGAATTATTTGAAAATTCTTTATAATTCAATGTACAATTAATATAACACTCTAAAATTTCTTTTCCTAAATTTTCATTTGAAATAGATGAAAAACAATTGATCCATTTTCTTCTAATATCATGATGAGCATTACAGAGAAAGTTATATTTATGCCAATCATCAAAAGTTACAAATACATTGGGGTCATATTTTTTAATAATATTATTTAGATCATTATCATTTTCATAATTTAAAACATTAAAAGATTTTTCTTCATAATCAGGAGCATTTTTATCTGAATATATTTCTTCTATTTTTTTGCCAAAAAAACATACTGTTATTTTACTATTTTTTAAAAAACTTTCAATCATATGATAATTTCTGTATATTTTTATTTCTGTGTTTTGGCAGACATCTTGGTTTCGTAAACTGTTGATCAAACATTACTTTTTCTGCTTCCATAATATGTTCATAACTCTGGCTAGTTACACTCAGTCTACCAATAGTTATTAGGTTGTCAAATAAATACATTTTTTTTCTTTTTTCATCAATTGTATATACTATTTGTAATGTATCTCCCCAATATATTTTATATGTTTCATCTATGTATACATAATCATCTTTTTTCATAAAGATACAACAACCAAATCCACTCGGAACACAGTTAATCTCAGTTAATGTTAATATGTCACTGTCATTATTTAAATCTACATTATACTCTGTTCTTTTGATTGCATTATATCCAATAATACCTACATTTTTATATTCAGACCAAATTTTTTGAAAATTATTGATTATAGTAGTAAAATTAAAATGTATATCGTCATTTAACAAACAAATATATTCATTTTTTGCTAATTTTACTCCTAAATTCCATGCCGGATTTACAAATATATTTTTACTACACTTAATTATTGTAATCCGTGGATCGGTATCAACAAAATTTGAATTTTTATTATCAATTAGTATCAATTCAACATTTTTATTTACAATTTTTTTAAAATTATCAATTGAATTGTAGATTTCTCGGGCTCTCCACAATGTAGGCATTATAAATGTTATCATATATAATATTTTGTAAAATTTTCAACGTCATATTCTGGATTAGGGTTATGTTGTTTGACAAATGATATTTTTTGTTCAAGTGACCAGTTTTCTCTATTTTCGTCAAGTTTGTTCAAAAAAAGACTTTCTCGTTCAAACATCTTTTCTAAATTTAACTGTGAAACTTCTGTACCGCAGATTGAACAAAAATGAGGAGCAATACTAAAATATCCAAATTTACATTTTGATTTGCCATATTCATATTTTTTACATCCTTGTCTTGATGGATCAACAACAAAAGATTGAGTAGAAACATCAAAGTCGCCCATATTATCAATATGACAAAACATCCCCCATAAAACCATTGCGTATTTTGATTTTTTATTAGCATATTTATATGCATTCATTTCAGCTTGTCCCCAACTATCACCTGTTATATCATCAGTTTTTAATTCTGTTGGAACTCCTTCTGGAGTAAAAAATTCACTAAGCGGAAATATTCCCTTATCAAAAAATAATTTATTTCGTCTTACTAATGGGTTGTTTGTATACGCATTCATTGGAACAATGAAATACTTAAGTCCGTCAATGTGTTGAACTCTTGTATTTTCAGTATAATACTGTGACCAAATTCCTGTAGATCTACTTTCATAATCGTTCATATAACGTCGTAAAAACACAGCATCTACATCTTTATTTTCTTCTAAAATTTTAATTGAAGATTTTAACCAAGTTTTTGGCTGTCCACTAGTTTCTGGATCAATACACATCCAATCACCTTCAAGAAATAATGAAAATTTATAATCAAGTGATATTTCATTTAATCTATTTATACCATATCCAACTCCATTATTTACATTTGAATGAATGATTTTAAAATCAACTCTGTGCTTATATAGTTTTATCAATTCATCACATACACTTATAAAGTGTTCATTTGTTTTATTGATATAAATGTACCAATCAAGTATTTCATCATATTCAGTGTTATTTAAGAAATACTCTACTGTTTGTTTTAAATAAACGTGTCTGTTTGATGATTCATGTGTCAATGTTAATATACAAAATTTTTTATTCATACCATCCTGTAATTGAAAGTCTTTGGTGTGTTATGTCATTTGCAACTGGACTCACACTATGAGGAGTCTCATGTTGTCCTACTTTAAATATAATAAGTTTATTAAAACTTGGTATAATTGTTTTTATGTTATTTAAATCAGAATGGTCCATATAAAGCCCTCCCCAACACGCATTCCAATATTTTGTTAAATGTAACACAAAAGCTAATCTTCCATTTCCATCATCTGTATGTGTAGACAAAAAACAATTTGACGTATATCTATTTGCAAATATAGTTTTTGCATTTATTAAATTTAAACCTGTTATGTCATTTAACATTTGAATCATTCTATCACTTTTTAAAACAGATTCAATTTTACAATGTAAACAATTACACGATTCATAATGGTCGTTTACTGTTCTATAAAAAAAATAAGAATACCTTGGGTCGTTTAAACATTGTTTTACATATGTTTCATACATTTTTATTTTATGATAATTTTCTAGATTATTTTGAATGTGTTCATGATGATCACCATTAATTGACGGAAAAAATGAAGCATGCCACCAATCTTGAGGTATTTCATTTAAATAAAAATTATGCATTATGTCTGCAAATTCCGGTATTAATATGTTATCAATGATAACTTTTTGTTTATTTAAAAAATCATCTTTTAATACACTTACATTTATATTTTCAAAATTTATCATAACCAATGTTGTGCGTTATAGTATGACATTATATCAGTAAATACTTGATATTTATGTCCGTATTCTTTACATCTGATGATCTGTTCCATTATAAAATATCCATCTCCTCTATAAATTTCCCAGAATCTCAAATCTCCTATGATTTCTCTTTTGATGCAAAATTGTGCCATATCAATTTTCTGAACCATTATATCATCTTCAGATGTAATTCTGTATTTATCTTTATCATATTGTTGACTTATTGTTATTAATTTTGTATCTGATTCTATTTTTTCATCAATTTTACCAAAATCAGGATGCATTTGATTGTCATCATCTAATATATACACCCACTGTCCTTCATCAGGAATTAAATCAAGATAATAATTACACATATTTTTCCAATTTGGTTTGTCTGGAAAGTTTATATAAGTTGTGTTTATATATTTGTTTGTGTGCCAAAATTTAGGAACTCCAATTATATACCATTTAAAATTTACATTTGTTTTTATTATGCTATTATAACAATTATCTAACCATCTGATTGACCAGTCTTCATTTCGGGTGAATCTAGTAACTATGTGATATAAATTTTTCATCTATATTTATACATAGTATATCCTATTTAAATTTAATTATTTTTAATTTAATAATATATGTATTGTGACTGTTATATATGTTTATTAAATGTCATGGCGCGTATCTAGGTTCTACCGGATTTAATCATCACACCAGAGGATTTTTTAGATCGTTGTCTAAATATGCTAAAGTTTATGTGAGAAATTTTACTTTAGATTTAAATTTAGAGTCGTATTTGAATCAATTAGATAAACAAATACTTTCAGAACAGACTTTATGGTCAATTTTTAAAAACGATAAAATTTGGAGCGATTATCCTATGCCATGGAATTCTACGTGTTTGGACAGCGACATAGGCGAAAAAATTCATTTAATTACAGCTGAAAATAATCATTTATATTTTTATGATGAATATTATGGACCAAAAATTGCATTTACAATGTGGGAGAGCGATACATATGATATTAATTTTTTAAATAAATTAAAAACTTATGATAATAATATTGTTTTAACTAAATGGCAAAAAGAATGTTTAATAAAACAAGGGTTAGACGAATCTAAAATAGATGTTGTACATGAAGGAATTGAATCGGATTGTTTTCCTATTGTACAAGAAAAATCAGATAAATTTAAATTTTTTCTTGCAGGTAAGTGGGGATTTAGAAAATCAACTAAAGAAATGATTGAATGTTTTTTAAAAACTTTTAGTCATGTTGATGATGTAGAACTTCATATAAGCATTGATAATCATTATCCTATCTGGATACCTGCATCTGAAAGATTAAAAAAATATAATCTATTCTCCCCAAAAATCATAGTTCATAATTTTCCGAATAGAATAGATTATTTAAATTTATTAAAAAATTCTCATGTTTTTTTAAGTTGTGCAAGAGGCGAAGGGTGGAATATTCCATTAGCAGAAGCATTCGCGTGTGGAATACCAGGAATATATTCTAAGGGATCAGGTCAAGTTGAATTTGCAGGTGAGTATCCACTCGGCGTTGATATTTTAAAGAAAATACCAGCGTACCATGAAGAAGATCAATATTTTGCTGATGGATTTGTTGATGAGCCAAATTTTGAAATGTTGAGTGAAGTTATCATGGAGTCTTATAAAAATTATTCAATGTATAAGAAAATCCATTTAGAGAAATCACAAAAATTCATGACAAATTATTCGTGGGATAAAGTATCTAAGGATTTGTATGATGTAATTAATAAAAGATATGGATCAACTCAGTTTAATAATCAAGGATATATAAAATTTCATAAATTTTCAGATGATTCTAATTTCGTTTTATTTTCTCAAGATTATTTTGATTCGTGTAAAGTTTATGTTTAAATTAAAAATGAAAATGGAGAAGTTTGTTTTTTTGATGATTTAACTATAATAAAAAATATTGAATATTGGTTTGGTGCACATTTTACTGGCAAAAAAATATTTACAATTTATAATTCAAATAAAACTATTGTTTTGTTTCAAATCACCTCTATTTAAATGAAAGTTATGAGAGATGTTTACTTGTCAGTTAATTGTAAAACGTTAGGCGATACTATTTGTTTTACACCAACGTTACGTAAAGTTTTTTACATATATAATAAAAAAATAAATGTTGTTGTTCCTGAAGAATCTAAAAGGATCTTTATTAATAATCCATATTTTGATGTTTTGTATTCATATGAAGAATTCCAGGAAAAATTTAAAAATAAAGATTGGAATCATCTCATATCTAATGAAATAGAATATTATCAAACTTATCTTTTTCCAGGTGTAAAAAATCAATTAGGAATTGAAAGAAAATTTCAACATGTAGATTTGAGACAGGTCCATGCAAATGATTTAGGATTTCAATTATTTGATGATGAATTATATTGTGATTTTTTTCCAAATAACTTTTCAAATTCCATAGATTTACCTAAAGATTATGTTGTAATCCACCCGTCTACTAATTGGCCAAATAGAACATGGAGTCATGAAGATTGGCAATTATTAATTAATTTTTTATCAAAAAATAATATTTTTACAGTAATAACAGGAAAAACTATTGTTCAAAAAGAAAAACTTTTAACAACTGAAAAGTATATTAACAAATTTGAAAATTTATATGGTTTGGATTTGTCCGACAATTTAGATTTGAGTGATACGTGGCATTTATTAAACAATGCAAGATTATTTATCACTCTTGATTCTGGACTGTTACATCTAGCAGGAACTACAGATACTTTTATAATTCAACTAGGTAGTGCAAAAGATCCAAGATTTTCATCTCCGTATAGAAAAGGAACTCGTAATTACAAATACATTTACATAAAAGGAAAATGTGATTTATTTTGTACAAACAATATGAAATATAGTATTAAAGAATGGGGGACAATGAATAATGTACCACCACTAACAGGATGTTTAGAAAATAAACCTACATTTGAATGTCATTCTTCAAACAAAGATGTTACAGATACAATAACTTATCTAACAAACAATAATATCGTATGAAAATTAATATAAATTTTGTTGACGGTGCATTTTGTGAAATATTGGATGATAATAATAAAAATAAATATTATGTTCAATTTATCAATAAAGAAACAAATGAAATTCTACATGATGGTGTTATAACGTCTAATATGTGGATTAAAAGTTCATTTAGTTATTTTATCAATTATAGAATAAGAATAATAGATTTTAAATCAAAAAATTTAATACGTGAAATTGATTACAATTCGACTTCAAAAAATGTATTTATTTGGTTTGATAGTAATTCATTAGGAGACAATATTTCATGGATTCCTTTTGTTGAAGAATTTAGATTAAAGCATAATTGTACTGTATATTGTTCTACGTATCAAAATGAAATATTTAAATCAATCTATCCACATATAAAATTTGTTGAGCCAGGAAAAGAAGTACACAATCTATATGCGTCGTACAGTATAGGATGTTTTAACGATGAATCTAAAGAAAGAAAAAATTGGAAATTGTTAAACAATCAAGAAATATGCGCAAATATTTTAGGAATTGATTATAAAGAAATTAAGCCTCCGCTTAAAATATTAAATAGTACAAGACCAATTAAACAAAAATATGTCTGTATATCTACTAAATCGACTGCTGCATGTAAAGAATGGAATGCAGAAAATGGTTGGAAAGATGTTGTTTCTTTTTTAAATTCTAAAGGATATAAAGTTGTTCTTGTACAAAAAGAAGAAGTGGAATTACTTAATGATCCAAAGTTAGATATTATTTTGTGTAATTCTACTGATTTAAATGTTCTTATTAATATGTTATATAACTGTGAATTTTACATAGGGTTGTCATCTGGTGTGTCATGGTTATCATGGTCGTTAAACAAACCGTCTATCTTAATAAGTGGTATGAGTTTAGAGAAAAATGAATTTTTCACTCCATTTAGAATTATTAATAAAAATGTTTGTCATGGTTGTTGGAATAATCCGAAGTATAAATTTGATAGAGGTGATTGGTTTTGGTGTCCTAAATTAAAAGATACAGATAGACAATTTGAATGTTCAAAGTCTATAACATCACGAACTGTTATTGACAATATCAATACACTAATTAAACATGAACAAACAATTTAAATTTGCAATTTACACTTCATTTTATAAATCTGAGCGTTATATAGATCAAATTTATGAAAACTTAATGTCAATTAATTATTCAAACTGGACATGGTTTGTTACGGATGATTTTAGTCCTGATAACACCAAATCTAAGTTGTTGAACAAAATTCAAGGAAATAATAGAATTGTATATTTGACCCAACAATATAAAAAACAAATGTATTGGAAACCAAATTCTATGATTCCATCTGAATATGAGTATATTTTGTTAGTTGACAGTGATGATTTAGTAGACGTTAATATACTGACAGTTTACAATCATTTAGCAAAAAAATATCCAGATGCAGCATTTTTGTCATGTGATTACAAAAAAATAAATGAATCTAACAATCAAGTACATTCAATTGGATATGTGAGAAATGATGATGTTTTATATAAAAAACTAGAACACTTTCATCCAACAGTAGATTATTTAAACAATTTGAATTATTATTGTCTTGGTCACGGAAGGTGTTTTAAAAATCTAAAAGAGTTGGATTTTGATATAAAAGACTTTGACGCATGTGCAGAAGATTCATATCATACAATGTATTCAAATGGATTTGGAAAGTGGTTACATGTACCAAGAAACTTATACAGATGGAGTTATAGAACAGACTCTGAATCTCATTCTGTAGTAAAGGTTAACTTTAATGGTAATTTTGATGTTGGATATGATAAATGTAAAAACAATCCATATGAACCTATATATGATTTTAATGATTGTTATAAAGAGTTTAACTCAATGATATACTTTGATATAAATGAACTAAATAAAAACGTATGTATTATATCACCAAGGATTAACAAGGATCAACAAAATAAAATAAAAGACGTTTACATAGACAAAAATGTTGAATTTAATAAATACAGTGGATTTGGTCAATATGTAATTGTATTAAATTATTTTGAAAGTGAAGACGGTTTATGTGAAATATTAGATAAATTAAAATCATTAAATAATAAAATGCATATTAAAATGTATTATCTAAATGAAAATATACATCCTAATATTTCATCAAGAGATGTGTTTTTAAATGAAAAATTAAATAAATTTTTATCTAGTATAAACAAATATTTTTCTAATGTTTCATATTATTCTTATTTTAGACACTTAATTTTTACCGTCATTAATTAATTTTTTAATAATATGAATATTTTAATACTAACCGCATTTACAAAAAACGTTGTCTGGAATAATTATGGAGATTGTGATTTTGGTAAATTTGCTGCTGAAGTAAATTTAAAATACGCAAATAAAAATAATTATAGTTTTATATGTGAAATATTACAAGAACCTTTGACGGATCGATATAATACATGGAACAAAATCAATTTGATCAAAAAACATTTGCCGAATTATGACTATGTTGTTTGGATCGATGCAGATGCAATCTTTCTAAAAAATATAAAAATTGAAGATTTTCTTGATGATGATATTGATTTAGTACTTTCAAAAAATCCGTTATCCGATACCAAAATCATGTATACTATGACAAGTACAGGATTTATGATATGGAAGAATTCAAAATGGTCAATAGATTCATTGAATTATATATGGAATAATTATAGTTTATATGCATTTAGTCATTTTCATGAACAGACGGCATTGGATCAACTATTGTTACCTAAAATAACAAATCAAAATTTAATTAATAGAGAATTATCTGATTTGGATGGTTGTATTATTCAAGAAAACGTTAAAATTATTCCGTATAGTTATCACAGTGTCTCATCTGATACATTATTCATATATCATGCCGGCGGAGATACTACAACAAAATTCCAAAGATTATTTGATATATATGAAAGTTATAATAATAATAAATTAAAAATATTATTCCAATATGGATCATTTATATGTATGCGAATTGATAATACAGATGAATATACAATTGAAATATTAGGCATTAAAGAAGGTGATGAAATTTTGATTCAAAAATACGATATCTATTTTATAAATGATAGACCAGATAGAAGCATTTATTTTATAGTAGAAGATTTGATCAATTACTCCTATTGTAAAGTAAAAGTTTACAATAACAAAGAAAAATTCACATGTTACAGAAAATTTAAAACTGCTTAATATATATAAAAATATGCCAGACCCTATTAAATTTACACAACAAGAATTGGAATCATTGAAGAATATTCAACTTAGCTTCCAAGAAAACATCATGTCATTTGGTCAATTATATTTAGACAAAATGACATTAGACTCAAAAATCAAA
>Ga0114974_10003011_pt1 | contig 12833 bp, 14 predicted proteins | sample S_130206_EF_Meta_FD_87318 | JGI IMG/M metagenome (GOLD analysis project Ga0114974, IMG submission 87318) | Freshwater microbial communities from Lake Simoncouche, Canada to study carbon cycling - S_130206_EF_MetaG | ecosystem: Environmental > Aquatic > Freshwater > Lake | place: Lake...
CAATTTTCTGTTGTATTTGCCGAGGGCTCTAGCGTGGATTGGAACGTACCGTTACGGCTGCGAGCCGTCACGCTGATCGCGTGGGCTGAGTGATCAAGAGTTGGCGTGACCTGTACTGTGGTTCGATCGATGCCTGGGCCAGCAAGCGCGATGGCCACGGCCAAATTAACCCCGTTGGGAAGCCGGTTGGCAGCGTCGCGGACAGATGTGGAAAATTCTGCGCAACGCTCTGGTGTGACGATGGTCACAGCAACCGTCATGTTGGCATCCACTCCAAAGGCTTGAACTGCATCGAGTCCACCGGCGGCGCCTGCGACCAGCCTCAGGCGGTGTCCGTATCGAGTGCCCGTGGCTGTCAATGCCGAGCATAAGGGATCGTTGGCCAGCGCCGCGCCACTGACGCTCCACACATCAGCGCGCTCCAGGGCCTGTTGACCCAGCAATGCAAGAGCATTTGGGCCCCCGCAATCCACGTAGAGGTCTACGGGAACCTTAAAGAATGTGGTGGGATCGGCATGGTGCAGTGAATGGCCCCTATTCGATGGCGTCCTGGTGAGCACAGCGGCCAGATCCCATTCCCCCGCTTTTCCGCTTAAAAGTGCCTCTGCAACGGCACGTCCGATGTGCCCATGTCCGATCAGTCCAATCCGGCGGTGTCTGTTTTGATTCATGGCAAGTGTATAGCTCGATGGCACGATTGTCTGCTTACTTGACAAGGAAAAGCATGAGTCTTTTGTCGATAGCCTTGCTATACCGTCTATCGGGGGCGGACTAGGTATGCAAACCTTGAACTCACTTTCTTGACCTTATCCAAAAGCGCGGCGATGATTGGGCTCATCAAGGAGCAATACGCAAATGACCGACCATATTGCAACCGCCAAAGTTTTTTTTGAAGCTTGGGCTCGCCAGGACCACGCCGCTGTGCTGGCGATCGTTCACGATGACGTGGTCTATCAGAACATGCCCTTCACAGATGTCCTTTTAGGCAAGGCGGCGATCGCCAACTTCATGACCAAGTTTGGGCGAGGCATGCAGGATATTCGCGTCGATCTGCGCCAAATCGTGCAATCGGGCGATGTGGTGTTTCATGAGGGTACTGAGAACTATGCCCGTAATGGTCGGCGGGTCAGCCTTCCCTATGTGGGTGTTTTTGAATTCAAGGACGGCAAAATCATCGGCTGGCGTGACTATTTCGATTACGCCACATTACAAAAGCAACTGGCCGCAACAACGGCTCCGGCTTGAGCTATGCGGGTCCAGGGCGCGGTCGCACTCGTCACGGGTGCAAATCGAGGTATCGGCGAGGCGCTTGTGAGAGAACTGTTGGCGATGGGGGCTGCCAAGGTTTATGCTGGATCGCGGGTTGCCGGTAGCGCCGTGCATCTGGTTGAGCAAGGTGAGGGTCGGGTGGTTGAGGTCGCTCTCGATGTCACGCAGGACGAGCAGGTGCAGCAATGCGCTCAGCGCTGTCACGATGTGAGCTTGCTGATCAACAACGCTGGGCTGTCGCGCTTTGGGCGGCGGCTGATTGGGTCGGCTGACTTGAGCGGTGCCATCGCGGAAATGGATGTTAACTATTTTGGTCCGCTGCGAATGTGTCGGGCTTTTGCGCCGGTGTTGAAGTTCAATGGCGGTGGCGCCATCGTCAATATTCTTTCAGCTGCGGCCTTGAGCAATGTGCCTGTGCTGGGCACATACAGCGCCTCTAAGGCAGCTGCTTATTCGATGACTCAGGGCGTGCGTTCCGAATTGGCAGATCAGGGGACGTTCGTATCGGCTATTTTTGTGGGCTCTGTGGATACGCGCATGGCGGCTGCGGTCAAGGATGCGCCGAAGGTCACACCACACTATACAGCGCGCGCAACGCTGCTCGCCCTTCAGAGGCGCGAGGAGGAGGTTGACGCTGATCCCATGACCATTGATCTGCGTGCCCGCCTTGCCCGTGATCCCAAAAAGCTAGAGCGCTTTTTGGCGCGAGGTCTGAAGGCTGTCCCTCCCACGGAATGACCTGACACTGAGTCCGCAAACGACAGGTGTTTAAACGTGCGGCGTTCTGGCCGGAAGGACCTTAGCTTGAAGCGCTCTTCTTCAGGTTCAGCGCAGCCTCGTACAGGGCATTGCGCGGTGCGCCCGTGATCTCGGCGGCCAGCCGCACCGCTGTTTTCAGGGGTAGCTCAGCCAGCAGCAATTGCAGCGCGCGCTGGTCCTCGCCGTTATCGGCCTGTACAGCGGCCGGGTGGAGCACCAGCACAAATTCGCCGCGGCACCGGTTCGGGTCAGCGGCCAACCAAGCCTCAAAGTCCGCCACTGGCAATTGGGCGATCTCTTCAAACTGCTTGGTGAGTTCACGACCGACCGTCATACCGCGCTGTCCCAGCACCGCCAGGGCCCCGGCCAGGGCTTCGATGCGGTGCGGTGCCTCCAGCAACACCACAGCCCTGGGCTGCTGGCCCAATGCCGCCACGGCTTGCGCTCGTTCGCCGGCTTTGCTGGGCAAGAAACCAGCAAAGACAAACCCGCTCGTGGCCGCGTCACTGGTGGTCATGCCTGACACGCTGAGCGCTGCCGTGACGCTGCTGGCGCCCGGCAGCGGTACCACCGGCCTGGCGGCTGCTCGGGCAGCCGCCACCAGGCGAGCCCCGGGGTCGCTGATGGCGGGTGTGCCTGCATCGCTGACATAGGCCACCCGCTGCCCCTGAACCATGCGTTGCACCAGTTCCTCGGCAGCCTGCGTTTCATTGTGCTCATGTACGGCCAGCAACTGGGCTGCCGACTTGTCGATGCCATAGGCGCGGAGCAGGGCCTGGGTGTGGCGAGTGTCCTCGCAGGCCACGGTATCCGCCAAGGCCAGCACGTGCAGGGCGCGAAGCGTGATGTCGGCCAAGTTCCCGATCGGGGTGGCGACCACATACAGCGCGCCGGGCGGATAATTCTGTCCAGCAGCGGCGTCAGCGGCGGCGCTTAAGGCATGGGCATAGGTGGAGCTCAATGGTATTTCCTCATGACAGGACTGCGGGTGCCTCGGCGAGCACCAAAAGCGTCGGCGATGTCGCCGAAGACGCTGCCTTGCGCCATTTGCAGCAAGCCGGCCTGCGGCTGGTGCAACGCAATTATCGGACGCCTGGACGCGGTGGTGGCGAAATCGACCTGATCATGCGCACGCCAGACGGTACCACTGTGTTTGTCGAGGTACGCCGACGCGCCAGCGCGAGCTATGGTGGGGCGGGCGCCAGCATCAGTGCCACCAAGCAGCGACGCATCATCTTTGCGGCCCGGCATTACCTGATGCGCCTGCCCGTCACGCCGCCCTGCCGATTTGATGTGGTGCTGCTGGAGCCACAAGGCCTGCAGTGGTTGCCGGCGGCGTTTGATGCGGGTTAATGTCATGGCGGGCGGGTATCATCGGACTATGCTTGAGCTAAGAATTCAACAACACTTCATCGACAGCGCTGACCTGAAGTACCAGGCCGCACAGGTCTTGAGCGGTCCGATTGCAGCGGCAGTGCAGGCTATGCTGGCCTGTGTCACCAGCGGCGGCAAAGTGCTGGCCTGTGGCAATGGCGGCTCGGCTGCCGATGCCCAGCATTTTGCGGCCGAGTTTGTCGGGCGTTTTGAGCGCGAGAGGCCCGAGTTGGCGGCACTGGCGCTCACCACCGACAGCTCCATCATCACCGCGATTGCCAACGACTACGATTTCAGCATCATTTTCTCGCGTCAAGTGCGCGCTTTGGGTCAACCCGGTGATGTATTGCTCGCGATCTCCACCAGCGGCAACTCGGGCAACGTGCTAGCGGCGATTGAGGCGGCCCACGAGCGTGAGATGGTTGTTGTGGGTTTGAGCGGACGTGGTGGCGGCAAAATGAGCCAGGTTTTGCGTGACACCGATGTCCATATCTGCGTGCCTCACGAGCGTACCGCGCGGGTGCAAGAAGTTCATATTTTGGCGTTGCACTGTATTTGCGACGCCGTCGATGCCCAATTACTTGGTGACCAGGAGACCCCCGAATGAAACTATTGACACACCCCATTTTGCACAAGTGCGTGCTGATTACCTGCCTGACGGCTTCCCTAAGTGCTTGTGCGCCGATGATGATTGGCGGCGCCGTGATGAGCTCATTGGTGGCAGCGGATCGGCGTACCTCTGGTGCGCAGCTGGAGGATGAAAGTATTGAGCTGCGCGCTGCCAGCCGCCTTCGGGAAAACCTAGGCGAGCGGGTGCATATTAATGTCGCCAGTTATAACCGGCAGGTGCTGCTCACTGGTGAGGTGCCTAGCGCCCAGGACCGCGTGCTAGCGGAGCAGCTCACGGCCAAGGTCGAGAATGTGCGCAGCACGGTCAATGAATTGGCTGTGTTGGGCAACACCAACCTGACGCAACGCGCTTCGGACGTTTTAGTCACCACCCGGGTGCGTGCCGGTCTGGTGGATGCCAAGGACCTGTTTGCCAACGCCTTCAAGGTGGTGACCGAGCGGGGTACCACCTACCTGATGGGGCGGGTGACGCAGCGTGAAGCGAACAGTGCCACCGACGTGGTACGTACCACCCAGGGCGTGCAGAAAGTGGTTCGCCTGCTGGAGATCATCAGCGAGGACGAGCTCAAGGCCCTGACGCCCAAGCCGGCGCCTTGAGGCTGCTCAGGCGATCTATTTCAGACGCTTGATCAGGCTGGAGGTGTCCCAGCGCTGGCCGCCCATGTGCTGCACATCAGCATAGAACTGATCCACCAGGGCTGTGACCGGCAAACGCGCTCCGTTGCGTTTGGCCTCATCAAGCACCAGCCCAAGGTCCTTGCGCATCCAGTCCACAGCAAAGCCGAAATCAAACTTGCCGGCGACCATGGTCTTGCCGCGGTTGTCCATTTGCCAGCTTTGTGCCGCGCCCTTGCCTATCACATCCAGCACCTGTAGCATGTCAAGGCCTGCCTGTTCACCGAAGGCGATCGCCTCACTGAGGCCCTGCACCAACCCGGCGATGCAAATCTGATTCACCATTTTGGCCAATTGACCGGCGCCACTTTCGCCCAGCAGGGTGACGGCGCGAGCAAACGCCATGGCCACGGGCTGGGCGGAGGCAAAGGCTGTTGCGTTGCCACCGCACATCACAGTCAGCAGGCCATTTTGCGCACCGCCCTGGCCGCCAGAGACTGGGGCGTCAATGAAGTCCAGACCCAGGTTTTTTGCCGCGCTGCAAAGCTCGCGTGCCACACTGGCCGATGCCGTGGTGTGATCGACGAAGATTGCCCCAGCCGCCATGCCGGCAAACGCGCCATCAGCACCGAGCGTTACGCTGCGCAGGTCGTCGTCATTGCCGACGCAGCAGAACACCAGCTCCGCCCCCTGCGCTGCCAGCCTTGGGGTGAGGGCATGTTTTGGGGCCATTGACCCGGCAAATTCAGCGCACCAAGCTGTCGATTTGGCTGCAGTTCGGTTGTAGACCGTGACCTGGTGGCCAGCTTTAGCCAGATGGCCGGCCATCGGGTAACCCATGACGCCCAGACCAAGGAAAGCGACCTTGCGGCTGGGGCTGGCGGGGTACTCTTTAAGATTGATGCTGCTCATGGGGGTTCCTTGCAAGTGTTGAAAGTTAAATAAAGATGTCGTCTGGCCGCAAGCCGGAAATGGCTGCTGCGCGGGGGTGTTTATACGATCGCGAAATTCTCGGTGCCGGCGCTCAGGTCGGTGGATTTGACCCGTTGGCTGTTGAGTTTGATTTGTAGCCGCAAATCGTTGACTGAGTCGGCGTTTCGCAGGGCGTCTTCGTAGCTGATGCTGTTGGCCTCAAAAGCGTCAAACAGGGCTTGGTCAAACGTTTGCATGCCCATGTTGCGGCTCTTTTTCATAATTTCCTTGATCTCGGTCACTTGGCCTTTAAAGATCAAATCTGAGACCATGGGGGAGTTAAGCAGAATCTCAACGATGGCAGCGCGACCCTTGCCATCCTGCTTGGGCACCAGACGTTGCGATATCACGGCTTTGAGGTTAAGTGATAAATCCATCAACAGTTGGGCGCGCCGTTCTTCTGGAAAGAAGTTGATGATGCGGTCAAGCGCCTGATTGGCGCTGTTGGCGTGCAGCGTGGCCAGGCACAAATGCCCGGTTTCAGCAAAGGCAACGGCATGTTCCATCGTTTCATGGTCACGGATTTCACCCATCAGAATCACGTCGGGGGCTTGGCGCAGCGTGTTTTTCAGGGCGGCGTCCCAGTTCGCGGTGTCGAGCCCGACCTCTCGCTGGGTCAACATACAGTTTTTATGCGGGTGTACGAACTCGATGGGGTCTTCAATTGTGATGATGTGGCCGTAGGTTTGCTCATTGCGCCAGTCCACCATCGCGGCCAGGGTGGTCGATTTGCCTGAGCCGGTCGCACCGACCAGTATGCACAAGCCACGCTTTGCGGTCACCACTTCCTTGAGAATTTGCGGCACGCCCAGGCCGTCGATCGTAGGTATGGTGGTCGGGATCATGCGCAAGACCATGCCGGCCTTCCCCTGCTGCACAAAAGCGTTAACTCGAAACCGGCCTATGCCTTCAGGCGAGATCGCAAAGTTGCACTCCTTGGTTGCTTCAAACTCGGCGGCCTGGCGTTCGCTCATGACGGAGCGCACCAGTGCCGCGGTTTGCGCGCCAGAAAGCTGGTCCGTGGACATCTTGGTCAGTTTCCCGTCGATCTTGATGGACGGGGGGAAGTCTGCCGTGATGAACATGTCACTGCTTTTGCGGTTGATCATCAGCTTCAGCAGTTCTCCGACAAACTGGGCGGCTTGGTTGACTTCCATGATTACAGGGGCTCAATCGTTTAGCTGCGTTCGCTGAGGCGGGCACCAACCACACGAAGTCGCAGCGATATCTTGCGAGCCAAGACGGTCATTAGGCATGAGACCAGGTAGGGATCTTCCGTCACCATCTCGTTCATGGCCTCGGTGGTCAATACCGCCATGTCGCACTTGGTCTGTGTGATGCAGGCTGAAAAGCGCAGTCCTTGGTCGAGCAGCGACATTTCCCCCAGCATTTCGCCAGGGCCTGCCTCGGACAGGCGTAGGCGTTCGCTCCAGGTTTGGGTCCGCTCCACCGCAACCTGGCCCTTGAGCAAGACCACCAGGAAGTTGCCATACTCATCTTGATGGATGAACTCCTGGTCGGCCGGGACCTGTGCAAAATGCATGTACTTGTTTAGTCGGGCCACGGTCTGCTCGGGAATTTGCTTCATCTGCCTGTCAGCACTCCAAAGCACCTGCAGCTCTCGCATGGCGGCGTCGGGATCCAGCGGGGACGCGCCGACCTGGATCGCTCGGGCAGGCCATGGCACCGCATGTGCCGCGGATTCCAGCCCGTTGACGCTCGCGTCAAAAAGCCTGGAGTCGCTGGCTTGCGTTGGCTCGTCCAGCCCCATCTTTTGAAACAGGTGGTTGAAAAAAGCCTTCATAGCGTTCTAATTGATGGCCGCCGGGTTTTAGCCGGGGAAGTTTTCTGGAATTTTGGCCTTGGTCCGCGCCTCGGCGGCACTGATCACATTGCGCTTGACCAGGTCGGTCAGGTTCTGGTCCAGCGTTTGCATGCCCAGGCTGTTGCCAGTCTGGATGCTGGAGTACATCTGCGCGATCTTGGCTTCACGGATCAGGTTGCGAATGGCGTTGGTGCCCAGCATGATCTCGTGCGCTGCCACCCGGCCCTGGCCGTCCTTGGTCTTGCACAGCGTCTGCGAGATAACCGCCTGCAGCGACTCCGACAGCATGGCCCGAACCATTTCCTTTTCTTCGGCAGGGAACACGTCAATGATCCGGTCGATGGTCTTGGCCGCGCTCGAGGTGTGAAGCGTGCCAAACACCAGGTGGCCGGTTTCAGCGGCTGTCATGGCCAGTCGTATGGTTTCCAGGTCACGCATTTCCCCTACCAATATGGCATCCGGGTCTTCACGCAGCGCTGACCGAAGCGCCGAGGCAAAGCTCAGAGTATGCGGGCCGACCTCGCGTTGGTTGATCAGGCATTTTTTCGATTCGTGCACGAATTCAATCGGGTCTTCGACCGTCAGGATGTGGCCGTATTCGTTTTCATTGAGGTAATTGACCATGGCCGCCAGTGTGGTCGACTTGCCCGATCCGGTTGGACCCGTCACCAGCACCATGCCGCGTGGCTTGAGTGCCAGTTCGGCAAAGATTTTGGGTGCGTTGAGCTGTTCCAGGGACAAGATCTTGCTTGGGATGGTGCGCATCACCGCGCCGGCGCCCCGGTTGTGGTTGAAGGCATTGACCCGAAAACGCGCTAAGCCAGCGATCTCGAAGGAAAAGTCGATCTCCAGAAATTCTTCAAAGGCCTTGCGTTGACCATCGTTCATGATGTCGTACACCATGGCGTGCACCTGCTTGTGGTCCAGTGGCTCCACATTCAGGCGGCGCACATCACCGTGTACCCGGATCATGGGCGGCAGGCCCGCTGACAAATGCAGGTCTGAGGCCTTATTCTTGACACTGAAGGCCAGCAATTGAGAGATATCCAAGGCCATCCTGATGGTTTGTTACGCTTGGGGCAATTATGACGATGATTCAACTCAATTTGCAGCAAGTTCACACCCGAATAGCGGCGGCCTGTCAGGCTGCGGGGCGTGACCCGGACACGGTTAGCCTGCTGTCGGTGTCCAAGACATTTGGCCCCGAGGCGGTGCGGTCTGCCTGGGCCGCCGGTCAAACCGCTTTTGGCGAAAATTACATTCAAGAGGCAGTGCAAAAAATCACAGCATTGCGACAACCGCTTGACGTCGCCCGTGCGCCGCTGCAATGGCACTGCATCGGTCCAATCCAGAGCAACAAGACCCGCTTGGTCGCCGAACATTTCGACTGGGTCCAGACGGTAGACCGGCTCAAAATCGCCGAGCGCCTGAGCGAGCAGCGGCCTGCCGGTCTGGCGCCGCTGCAAGTGTGTATCCAGGTCAATATCGATGGCGGCCCCACCAAGTCGGGGGTGCTGCCGCAGGAGGCGCTAGCGTTGGCGCTGCAGGTGGCGGCGCTGCCCCGGCTGCGCTTGCGCGGCCTGATGAGTATTCCCGAACCTGCTCCCGATTTTGTAGCAGAAAAACAAGTATTCATGCGGGTTAGAGCCCTGTTTGATGCCTTGAATGTGAGCGGTTTGGCGCTTGACACCTTGTCCATGGGCATGAGTGCCGATCTGGAGGCCGCCATCCACGCCGGCAGTACCATGGTCCGGGTGGGCAGCGCTATTTTTGGGACGCGGGCTGTACCGATCGACTCCCTCGCTGGGTCAAGTCCATCTACATTAGGGTAGGGGCCTAAAGCACAAAGGAGACGATATGGACCTGCAACTCAAGGACAAGACTGCACTGGTCACCGGCGCCAGTGTCGGCATTGGCCGGGGCATTGCCCTGGCGCTGGCTGCCGAGGGCGTACGCCTGGCGATCACCGCACGCCGCATGGACAAGCTGCGCGAAGTGGCTGATGAGCTGGTGGCGCTGGGCGCGCCCGCGCCGGTGCTGATCGAGCAGGACATGTACGCCGACGATGCCGCCAAGCGCATTGCGGGCGCTGCGATGGCGGGCCTGGGCCAGGTGGACATCCTGGTCAACAACGCTGGCGGCTCGCGCAGTTTCAAGGATTTGCATGTGAGCGAGGCCCAGTGGCAGGAGGCCATCACCCTGAACTTTCACCGCCCGCGCCAGCTCGGCGATGTGCTGATCGACCAGATGATCGCCCAGGGTTGGGGCCGCATCATCAACATCACCGGCAAGAGCGAGCCTGAGCATATCAACGGGGCCTTCTGTGCGAAGGCCGGTATGCACAGCTGGGCCAAGGGACTGTCGCGCATGGTAGGCAAGCATGGCATCACGGTGAACTGCATACCGCCAGGGCGCATCCATTCCGAACAGATCTACCGCAACTACACGCCGGAGTACCGACAGTGGCAGTGCGAGAACGAGATTCCGGCAGGCCGCTACGGTGAGCCAGAAGACTTGGCCAACCTGGTGGCCTTCCTGTCATCGCCCCGAGCCAGCTACATTACGGGCGCGGTGATTCCCGTGGACGGTGGCTTGCGCAAGTACCAATTCTGAGTCCACATAGGCTGCATCCGGGTGGATGATGCGCCTGGTGACTATCACAACAACTACCCCCAGGAGACTGAGCATGACATTGAATCGACGACAAGTATTGGCTGGCGCGGCGGGTGCCGCCTTGGCGGGTGCCCCGGCCATCCACGCGCAGCCGGCCTGGCCTGCCAAATCCATCCGCTTTGTGGTGCCATTCGCACCCGGAGGCACCAGTGAAATCGTGGCGCGCTCAGTGGCAGCAGAATTGACCAAGCAGCTGGGTCAGACTGTCTTCGTGGAAAACAAGCCAGGTGGCGCTGGCGTGACAGCCATGGCCGATGTGGCCAGGGCGGCGCCGGATGGTTACACCATCATCCTGTCCCATGTGGGCACGATGGCCGTGAACCCCTACATGCTCACAAACCAACCTTTTGACGTGGACAAGGACTTCGTGCCCGTGACCCTGCTGGCCAAGGTGCCCAACGTTTTTGTGATCCATCCGGATGTGCCAGCCCGCAATTTCAAGGAATTTGTTGATTACGTGCGCAAGAATCCGGGCAAGCTCAATTACGGGTCTGCCGGCAATGCCAGTGCGGGGCACCTGGCCATGGAGTACCTCAAGCTCGCGACGGGCATGCAGATCACCCACATTCCCTACCGGGGTACCGGCCCCCAGCTGACCGACTTGCTGGCCGGCCGCACCGACGCCTCCTCGGCCGGTATGCCCGCGCTCGGCGCGCAGATCCGTGCTGGCAAGTTGCGAGCGATCGCGGTCGGTACGCAGCAGCGGATTCCCGCTTTGCCCGACGTGCCCACCGTGGCCGAACAGGGGTACAAGGACTTTGAGACCTCGCAGTGGTACGGCATTCACGCGCCGGCGGGCACGCCACCTGAGCTCGTTAAGCGCTTGCAGGAGGAGTGCTACAAGGCACTGCGGGCCAGTTCGGTTACGGAGCGTTTCGCCACCGACAACGCGATCGGCGGCGGCGGACCCTCGTCCGAATACGCCGCCTTTGTCAAAGATCAGCAACGGATCTGGAGCGATATCGTCAAGCGGGCCAATATCAAGCCCGATTGAGTCTGGGTGTGTCGAGGGACGTGGGCATGGATGGGTATATGCAGGTCGATGTGTTGGTGATTGGCGGTGGTAACGCTGCCTTGTGCGCTGCGCTGATGGCGCGCGAGGCGGGCGCCAGCGTGCTGCTGCTGGAGGCGGCGCCGCGCGATTGGCGTGGCGGTAATTCGGCGCACACCCGCAACCTGCGGTGCATGCACGATGCGCCAGAGGATGTGCTGCAAGAGGCCTACCCGGAGGAGGAGTTCTGGCAGGACCTGCTCAAAGTCACAGGCGGGCGTACCACCGAATCCCTGGCCCGTCTGGTGATCCGCCACACCGCCACTTGCCGGCCCTGGATGCGTCGCCATGGCGTGCATTTCCAGCCTTCCCTGTCGGGCACACTGAGTCTGTCGCGGACCAACGCTTTTTTCATGGGCGGCGGCAAGGCCTTGGTGAATGCCTATTTCCGCAGCGCCGAGCGCCTGGGTGTGCAGGTGCGTTATGACGCGCCGGTAGACCGAATTGAACTTGTCGGTGGCCGCTTTGTCGCGGCCTACGTCCAGGGGCAGCGCATTCAGGCCAGAGCTTGCGTGCTGGCCGCCGGAGGCTTTGAGTCCAACCGCGACTGGCTGCGCGAGGCCTGGGGCCAAAATGATCGGGGGGAGTGGCCGTCCGATAACTTCTTGATCCGCGGCACCCGCTTCAACCAGGGGACGCTGCTGCGGCACTTGCTCGACGTTCATGGCGCCGATGTGATCGGTGACCCGACCCAGGCGCACATGGTGGCGATTGACGCGCGCGCGCCGCTGTATGACGGCGGTATTTGCACCCGGATCGACTGCGTGTCCCTCGGGGTTGTGGTCAATCGAGAGGGTTATCGCTTCTACGATGAAGGCGAAGACTTCTGGCCCAAACGCTACGCCATATGGGGCCGCTTGGTCGCCCAGCAGCCTGGTCAGATTGCTTACTGTGTGATCGACGCCAAGGCCATCGGCCGCTTTATGCCGCCGGTGTTTGCCGGTGTCCGGGCCGAAACACTGCCTGAACTGGCCCAGAAACTGGGTCTGGAGGAGGCCGCTTTCATGCAAACCCTGAACCACTACAACGCGGCTTGCCAGCCCGGCCAGTTTGACCACACGACGCTCGACAACTGCCACACTCAGGGTCTGGTGCCCGCCAAGACCCATTGGGCCCGGCGCATCGATACCGCCCCGTTTTACGGTTACGCCCTCAAACCGGGCGTTACTTTCACCTACCTGGGCCTCAAGACGGATGAAACGGCGGCGGTGCGATTCAAAGGCGTGCCCAGTGACAACCTGTTTGTGGCCGGAGAAATGATGGCCGGTAATGTGCTGGGCCAGGGCTATACCGCCGGCGTGGGCATGTCGATCGGCACGGCCTTTGGCCGGATCGCCGGGACGCAGGCCGCCCGGGCCGCCCTGTCAAATGCTGCACACGGAGCCGCTCATGCAGCAGCTTGAAGCCCTGACCCGCGAGGCCCGCGCCCTGGCTAACGGGGCACTGGCGCTGACGGCAACCGAAGCCGAGCTGGCGCGCCAGATGCAGATCTGCAATGCCTGCCGCTACTGCGAGGGGTTTTGCGCCGTATTTCCTGCCATGACGCGACGGCTGGAATTTGGCAAGGCCGACCTGCACTATCTGGCTAACCTGTGCCACAACTGTGGTGCCTGCCTGCACGCCTGCCAGTACGCGCCGCCCCATGCGTTTGCCGTGAACGTGCCC